>VYMF01000297.1_pt1 | contig 10600 bp, 4 predicted proteins | sample 5115271 | NCBI WGS metagenome assembly VYMF01 (sample SAMN12291778, study PRJNA351875) | freshwater metagenome | isolation source: freshwater lake | place: USA: Michigan, Wintergreen Lake | collected 2013-08-08
CGAAAACCCGACCATGCCCACCGGCACTCTACAGGAACAGGAACCAGGTCATCCCGCCGGCGTGGGCCCGTCGTCTCACAGCACCGCCCCGATCAAGACGCCGTTCTAGCCCACGGCAGGACCGCCTGAAGGCGGGCGATCTCGCCCGTCGCGCCAGATCGCTCGGCCCGCCACAGGCGTTCGGCGAGCACGGCCCGCTGCTCCGCCCCCAGGCGCGCCCAGGTCCAGCCGCCGTCGGGAACCCGGTAGGTCCAGTCGGCCGGCCGCAGGGCATAGCTCAACCAGCTGAGCCGGCCGGTCGCATAGTCGAGGACGTGCTGCAGCTCATGCTGCAGAAGGGCCATGGCGGCGGGACTGCGCGAGCAATCGTCGGGCGCGCGACCCCAGAAGATGCGGTCGCCCAGGGTCAGAACCGGGACATGGCCCCGCCAGAGGTAGCTGACGCGCGCCAGGGGGAAGGGCGCGGCGACGATGCGCGGGAAGGCGCCGGCGGCCTGTAGCGCGTCCCACAGGCCGTCGGACAGCGCCGCGCGCTCGCTGGCGGTCAGCGATCTGGTCACCCCCGGGGTCATCCGGAAAGAGATAGGGCGCGAAGGCATGAGGGGAACGCCCCGAACGAAAACGGCCCGGGATCGCTCCCGGGCCGCCTCGTTACTGATGTCGGTCCGATTACTCGGCCGGAACCTCGTCGACGATCTCCACCGGCAGCGGCTCCATGGCCGCTTCACGGCTGGCGGCCAGCTGCTCGTCACGCTTGGTGGCGATGCGCTGCAGGCCGCGCAGGTAGGAGCCGGTGCCGGCCGGGATGAGGCGGCCGACGATGACGTTTTCCTTGAGGCCTTCGAGGGTGTCGATCTTGCCGTGGACCGAGGCGTCCGTGAGCACCCGGGTCGTCTCCTGGAAGGAGGCGGCCGAGATGAACGAACGGGTCTGCAGCGAGGCCTTGGTGATGCCCAGCAGAACCGGCTGGGTGATCGCCGGGCGGCCGCCGCGGGCTTCGGTCTTGGCGTTCTCGATGTCGAATTCCGACTTGTCGAGGTGGTCGCCCTTGATGAGTCCGGTGTCGCCGGGCTCGAGGATTTCCACCTTCTGCAGCATCTGGCGAACGATCACCTCGATGTGCTTGTCGTTAATCGGCACGCCCTGCAGGCGGTAGACTTCCTGGATTTCGTTGACCAGGAAGTTGGCCAGCTCCTCGATGCCCAGGATGCGCAGGATGTCGTGCGGATCCGGGTTGCCGTCGATGATGTACTCGCCCTTGCGGACGATATCGCCGTCGTGCACCGCGATGTGCTTGCCCTTGGGGATCAGGAACTCGACGGGTTCGCCACCGTCCTCCGGGGTGATCTTGATCCGGCGCTTGTTCTTGTAGTCGCGCCCGAACTCGACCCGGCCGTCCATCTCGGCGATGACCGCGCAATCCTTCGGACGGCGGGCTTCGAACAGCTCGGCAACACGCGGCAGACCGCCGGTGATGTCGCGCGTCTTGGCGCCTTCCGTGGGGATACGGGCGATGATTTCGCCCGGCTTCACCGTGTCGCCATCGGCCACCGACAGAATGGCGCCGACCGACAGCAGATAGCGGGACTCACCACCGGCGGCGAGCCGCTGGTAGGAACCGTCTTCACCCAGAACCGCGAGCGCCGGACGCAGGTCCGTGCCCTTGGAGCCGGTGCGCCAGTCGCTGACGACGCGCTGGGCGATACCCGTCGCTTCGTCGGTTTCCTCGCGGACCGAGAAGCCCTCGACCAGGTCCTCGGCGCGGATCTTGCCGCCGACTTCGGTGATGATCGGGGTGGTGTAGGGGTCCCACTCGGCGATGCGCTGGCCGCGCTTGATCTTGTCGCCGTCCTTGATCTTCAGGCGGGCGCCGTACGGCGGCTTGTAGGACTCGCGGTCCTTGCCGTCGACCTGGACGGTCAGGGCCACGTTGCGGCTCATCACGACCAGTTCGCCATCGGCCGCCTTGACGGTCGGGCCGACCACCTTGACGACGCCATCGGCGCCGGCTTCGAAGAACGACTGCTCGGCCACCTGGGCGGTGCCGCCGATGTGGAAGGTCCGCATCGTCAGCTGGGTGCCGGGCTCGCCGATGGATTGGGCGGCGATGACGCCGACCGCTTCACCGATGTTGACCGGAGTGCCCCGGGCCAGGTCGCGGCCGTAGCAGGCGCCGCAGGCGCCGATCTTGGCTTCACAGGTCAGGGCCGAGCGAACCTTGATCGACTGAACCCCGGCCTTCTCGATCAGATCGGACTGGTCTTCGGTGATGTAGGTATCGGCCGGCAGGATGACCTCGCCGGTGTTCGGATCGCGAACGTCCTCAGCCGTGAAGCGGCCCAGCACGCGCAGACCCAGCGAGACCAGCACGTCGCCGCCGTCGACGACGGCCCGCAGGGTGATGCCCCGGGTGGTGCCGCAATCTTCCTCGGTGATGATGCTGTCCTGGGCGACGTCGACCAGACGGCGGGTCAGGTAACCCGAGTTGGCCGTCTTCAGGGCGGTGTCGGCCAGACCCTTACGGGCGCCGTGGGTGGAGTTGAAGTACTCCTGAACGGTCAGGCCTTCCTTGAAGTTCGAGATGATCGGCGTCTCGATGATCTCGCCGGACGGCTTGGCCATCAGGCCGCGCATCCCGCCGAGCTGCTTCATCTGGGCTTGCGAACCGCGGGCGCCGGAGTGGGCCATCATGTAGATGGAGTTGATCTCCAACTCGCGGCCGTTCTCGTCCTTCTTGGCGGTCGAGATCTCGCCCATCATGGCGTCGGCCACCAGGTCGGTGGACTTGGCCCAGGCGTCAACGACCTTGTTGTACTTCTCGCCCTTGGTGATCAGGCCGTCGGCGTACTGCTGCTCGTATTCTTCGACGAGCTTGCGGGTGTCATCCACGATAGTTTGCTTGGAGGCCGGGATGATGATGTCGTCCTTGCCGAAGGAAATGCCGGCCTTGGCCGCTTCCTTGAAGCCCAGACCCATCATCTGGTCAGCGAAGATGACCGTCGCCTTCTGACCGCAGTGGCGGTAGACGATGTCGATCAGATTGCCGATCTCCTTCTTCGTCAGCGCCTTGGCGATCAGTCGGTGACCGATGGCCGGGTGATGCGGCAGCAGGGCGGCGATCTTCATCCGGCCCGGGGTGGTTTCGATCAGGCTGCGGACGACCACGCCATCGGCGTTGGCCTCGCTGAAGCGGGCCTTGATCTTCGAGTGCAGCGTCACGACGCCGGCGCCAAGCGCGGCTTCGATCTCGCCCAGGTCGGCGAAGATCTTGCCTTCACCCGGCTCACCGTCGCGGGCTTGCGACAGGTAGTAGAGACCCAGAACGATATCCTGCGACGGCACGATGATCGGGCGGCCGTTGGCGGGGCTGAGGATGTTGTTGGTCGACATCATCAGCACGCGCGCTTCCAGCTGGGCTTCCAGCGAGAGCGGGACGTGCACGGCCATCTGGTCGCCGTCGAAGTCGGCGTTGAAGGCGGCGCAGACCAGCGGGTGCAGCTGGATGGCCTTGCCTTCGATCAGCTTGGGCTCGAACGCCTGGATGCCCAGACGGTGAAGCGTCGGCGCGCGGTTCAGCAGAACCGGGTGCTCACGGATCACTTCTTCCAGGATGTCCCAGACCTGCGGCTGTTCGCGCTCGACCATGCGCTTGGACTGCTTGACGGTGCCCGACAGGCCCTTGGCGTCCAGACGCGAGTAGATGAACGGCTTGAACAGCTCGAGCGCCATCTTCTTGGGCAGGCCGCACTCGTGCAGCTTCAGCTCGGGACCGACCACGATGACCGAACGGCCGGAGTAGTCGACGCGCTTGCCCAGCAGGTTCTGGCGGAAGCGGCCCTGCTTGCCCTTCAGCATGTCGGCGAGGGATTTCAGCGGGCGCTTGTTGGCGCCGGTGATGACCCGGCCGCGACGGCCGTTGTCGAACAGGGCGTCGACCGACTCCTGCAGCATCCGCTTTTCGTTACGGATGATGATGTCGGGGGCGCGCAGCTCGATCAGGCGCTTCAGGCGGTTGTTCCGGTTGATGACCCGGCGATAGAGGTCGTTCAGGTCGGAGGTCGCGAAACGACCGCCGTCCAGCGGCACCAGCGGGCGCAGTTCCGGCGGGATGACCGGCACGACCGTCAGGATCATCCACTCCGGCTTGTTGCCGGACTCGATGAAGGCCTCGATGATCTTCAGGCGCTTGGAGGCCTTCTTCTGCTTGATCTCGGAGGTGGCCACGGCCAGCTCCTCGCGCAGACGCTCGGCTTCCTTGGGCAGGTCGATGCCCTTGAGCAGGCCGAAGATGGCCTCGGCGCCGATCTCGGCGCTGAAGCTGTCGTCGCCGAACTCGTCCTGGAAGCGCACGAACTCATCTTCGCTCAGCAGCTGGTGCTGCTTCAGCGGGGTGAGGCCCGGCTCGGTGATGATGTAGTGCTCGAAGTAGAGGACCCGCTCGATGTCCTTCAGCGGCATGTCCAGCATCATGGCGATGCGGCTGGGCAGCGACTTCAGGAACCAGATGTGGGCGACCGGGCTGGCCAGTTCGATGTGGCCCATCCGCTCGCGACGGACGCGGGCCAGGGTGACCTCGACGCCGCACTTTTCGCAGATGATGCCCTTGTACTTCATGCGCTTGTACTTGCCGCACAGGCATTCGTAGTCCTTGGTCGGGCCAAAGATACGGGCGCAGAAGAGGCCGTCACGCTCGGGCTTGAACGTGCGGTAGTTGATGGTTTCCGGCTTCTTGATCTCGCCGAACGACCAGCTGCGGATCTTCTCCGGGCTGGCGAGCGCGATACGGATCTGGTCGAAGGTCGGAGCGGCCTGGACCGGATTGAAGATGTTCAGGACTTCCTGGTTCATCATTGCCTCAGTGCGGGATGACCCGCGAAAAATTTTGAAGGGGGGATCGAAGGGTCCGGGCGACGATCACGCCGCCCGGTTGGGTTCGATCACCCGTTCTCCAGCTCGACGTTGAGGCCGAGCGACCGCATTTCCTTGACCAGCACGTTGAAGCTTTCCGGAATGCCGGCCTCGAAGGTGTCGTCCCCGCGGACGATGCTTTCGTAGACCTTGGTCCGACCGGCCACGTCGTCCGACTTCACCGTCAGCATTTCCTGCAGGGTGTAGGCGGCGCCGTAGGCTTCGAGCGCCCACACTTCCATTTCCCCGAAGCGCTGACCGCCGAACTGGGCCTTGCCGCCCAGCGGTTGCTGGGTGACCAGGCTGTAGGGGCCGATCGAGCGGGCGTGGATCTTGTCGTCGACCAGGTGGTGCAGCTTCAGCATGTAGATGTAGCCGACCGTGACCGGACGCTTGAACTGCTCGCCGGTCTGGCCGTCGAACAGGATCGACTGACCCGAACGGGCCAGGCCCGCCGATTCCAGCAGATCCTCGATATCGCCGATGTGGGCGCCGTCGAAGACCGGGGTGGCGAACGGCACGCCCTTGGAGAGGTTGCGGGCCAGCTCGACCAGCTCTTCCTCTTCCTCGGGCAGCGGCACGTCCGGACCGTAGATGTCCGACAGACGCTCGATCAGGGCAGCCTTCTGGCCACCATGCTGCCAGGCCTCGAGCAGACCAGCGATCTGCTTGCCGAGACCGGCGGCGGCCCAGCCCAGGTGGGTTTCGAAGATCTGACCGACGTTCATGCGCGACGGCACGCCCAGCGGGTTCAGAACCACGTCGACGGCGGTGCCGTCGGCCAGGTGGGGCATGTCCTCGATCGGCAGGATCTTGGAGATGACCCCCTTGTTGCCGTGACGGCCGGCCATCTTGTCCCCGGGCTGAAGCTTGCGCTTCACGGCCACGAACACCTTGACCATCTTCATCACGCCGGGGGGCAGTTCGTCGCCGCGCTGCAGCTTGTCGACCTTGTCCTCGAAGCGACGGTCCAGACGCTTGCGGGCTTCGTCGAACTGGCGGCGCAGGGCCTCCAGCTCACCCATGGCCTTCTCGTCGTCCAGAGCGATCTGCCACCACAGGCCCGGCGCGATTTCGCCCAGCTTGTCGGCGGTGACCTCGCCGCGGCCCAGGCCCTTGGGACCCGAGACGGCGACCTTGCCGACGATCAGTTCACGCAGACGCGTGGTCATGTTGCGGTTCAGGATGGCGAACTCGTCGTCGCGGTCCTTGCCCAGACGGTCGATTTCGGCCCGCTCGATGGCCAGGGCGCGTTCGTCCTTGTCGACGCCGTGACGGTTGAAGACGCGGACTTCAACGACGGTGCCGGCGACGCCCGGGGGCAGGCGCAGGCTGGTGTCGCGAACGTCGGAGGCCTTTTCACCGAAGATGGCGCGGAGGAGCTTTTCTTCCGGCGTCATCGGGCTCTCGCCCTTGGGCGTGACCTTGCCCACGAGAATGTCGCCCGGCATGACCTCGGCGCCGATCGCCACGATGCCCGCTTCGTCCATGTTGCGAAGGGCTTCTTCGCCGACGTTGGGGATGTCGCGGGTGATTTCTTCCGGGCCCAGCTTGGTGTCGCGGGCCATGACCTCGAACTCCTCGATGTGGATCGAGGTGAAGACGTCATCGCGCACGATCCGCTCGGAGATCAGGATCGAGTCTTCGAAGTTGTAGCCGTTCCAGGGCATGAAGGCGACGAGGGCGTTGCGGCCCAGAGCCAGTTCACCCAGGTCGGTGGACGGGCCGTCGGCGATGATGTCGCCGGCGTTGATCTTGTCGCCCACCCGCACCAGCGGACGCTGGTTGATGCAGGTGTTCTGGTTCGAACGCTGGAACTTCGACAGGCGGTAGATGTCGACGCCCGGCTTGGTCGGATCGGTTTCCGCGGTGGCGCGGATAACGATACGCGTGCCGTCGATCTGTTCGACCACGCCGGTGCGGCGGGCGATGACCACGGCGCCGGAGTCCCGGGCCACGACGTCTTCCATGCCGGTGCCCACGAGCGGCGCGTCCGACTGGACGAGCGGCACGGCCTGACGCTGCATGTTCGAACCCATGAGGGCGCGGTTGGCGTCGTCGTTTTCGAGGAACGGGATCAGGGCGGCGGCGACCGAGACAACCTGCTTGGGCGAAACGTCCATCAGGTCGACGTCGGCCCGTTGCAGCAGGCCCGGCTCGCCGTTGGTCCGGCCGGGGACCAGATCATCGGTGATGCCGCCATCGGTGATGGAGATGTTGGCCTGGGCGATGACGTGCTTGGCCTCTTCCATGGCCGACATATAGACGACCTCTTCCTGAGGCCGGCCGTCGAGCACGCGGCGGTAGGGGCTTTCGATGAAGCCATACTTGTTGATCCGAGCGTGGGTCGCGAGGCTGTTGATCAGACCGATGTTCGGGCCTTCCGGCGTTTCAATCGGGCAGATGCGGCCGTAGTGGGTCGGGTGAACGTCGCGGACTTCGAAGCCCGCGCGCTCCCGCGTCAGACCACCCGGGCCAAGCGCCGAAAGGCGGCGCTTGTGGGTGATTTCCGACAGCGGGTTGGTCTGGTCCATGAACTGCGACAGCTGCGAGCTGCCGAAGAATTCACGCACCGCCGCGGCCGCCGGCTTGGCGTTGATCAGGTCGTGCGGCATCACGGTGTCGATGTCGACGCTCGACATGCGTTCCTTGATGGCGCGCTCCATGCGCAGCAGACCGACGCGGTACTGGTTTTCCAGCAGTTCGCCGACCGAACGGACCCGGCGGTTGCCGAGGTTGTCGATATCGTCGATTTCGCCGCGGCCGTCGCGCAGGCCCACGAGGACCTTCAGCACTTCCAGGACGTCTTCCTTGCGCAGCACGCGCAGGTCGTCCTCGGTCTGTTGCTCCAGACGCATGTTCATCTTCACGCGGCCGACCGAGCTGAGGTCGTAGCGCTCCGAATCGAAGAACAGCGACTTGAACATCGCCTCGGCGGCTTCCACCGTCGGCGGCTCGCCCGGACGCATGACGCGATAGATGTCGAACAGGGCGTCTTCGCGGGTGACGTTCTTGTCCACGCGGACGGTGTTGCGCATGTAGGCGCCGACCGTGACGTGGTCGATGTCGAGCACGTCGATGGTGGCCAGGCCCTGGGCTTCCAGAACCTCGATCACGGTCGGGTCCAGCTCGTCGCCGGCCTCGGCGTAGATTTCGCCGGTTTCGTAGTTGACCGCGTCACGGGCCAGGTAGCGGCCGGTCAGGGCCTCCGGACCGAGCAGCAGGGTCTTCAGACCGCCGTCGGCCAGCTTCTTGGCGTTACGGGCGGAGATCTTCGTGCCGGCCGGGGCCACTTCCTCGCCGGTGTCGGCGTCGATCAGCGGGAACTCCGGCTTCACACCGCGCCAGCGCTCGGCCTTGTACGGGGTGGCCCAGCCTTCAGCGGCGCCGGTGCGCTTCTCGAAGGGGACGACGTCGTAGAAGGTGGTGAGGATCTCTTCCCCATCCATGCCCAGCGCCATCAGGAAGGTGGAGGCGGGCAGTTTGCGGCGACGGTCGATACGGACGTAGACGATGTCCTTGGCGTCGAACTCGAAGTCGAGCCAGGAACCGCGATAGGGGATGACGCGGGCGGCGAACAGCAGCTTGCCCGAGCTGTGGGTCTTGCCCTTGTCGTGGTCGAAGAAGACGCCGGGCGAACGGTGCATCTGCGAGACGATGACCCGCTCGGTGCCGTTGACGATGAACGTGCCCTTGTCCGTCATGAGCGGGATGTCGCCCATGTAGACGTCTTGTTCCTTGATGTCCTTGACCGACTTGGCGCCGGTCTCTTCTTCCATCTCGAACACGATCAGGCGCAGCTTGACCTTCAGCGGCGCGGCGAAAGTCATGTCGCGCTGAATGCATTCTTCAACGTCGTATTTCGGCTCCTCGAACTCGTAGGAGACGTACTCGAGCACGGCGCGCTCGTTGAAATCCTTGATCGGGAAGACCGACTTGAAGACGGCTTCGACGCCCTGGTCGCGGCGGTCCGCATGGCGGACTTCGCGCTGGAGGAACTGCTCGTACGAGGACCGCTGAACCTCGATGAGGTTCGGCATCTGCACGGCCTCGGGGATGCGGCCGAACGACTTGCGGATCCGCTTCTTGCCGGTGAAGGAGTGCGCCATGTTTTTCCTTAGCGGCGCGGGGAGGTCCCCACGCGTAGAATGTCTTTCGCGCCCACCCTCGGCTTTCGCCGGACGCTGACAGGCCCCTGTCCGTCGGGGCCGCCCTTCGCTTGAGTCCGCAGGGTGGGCGGACCGGCCATCGGGCATACACGCGCGCGAGATTGCGACTCTAAAAAAGACGGAAATTTCGCGAGAGGGGCGAGATAAGGCAAATCCACAGCGAATGGAAGGGGGAGGCGGAGTTTAATTTGACATTTCCGTCATCGCGGAGAAGCCCGCTTGCGAAGCGGTCGGATTGGGCAGAACGTAGGGGGAACATTTACCCCTCTTTCTCCTGAGGCTCCCGATGGGGCGATCCGCGGTTTGGCGTCGTGGTCTGGCCTGGCTTGCGCGCCGGGCAAAGCCGCCGGCCTTGGTCCTGGGCATCCTGGCCGGGTTCGCGAGTCTGGCCGCCCTGGCATTGGGCGCGCCGGAACCGCTGCCTGACCGGAGCGTCGAACCGTTCGCCTGGACCCGGGCCGAGACGGCGCTCAGCTGGCCCGTTCGGGACGAACCGGATCTGCCGCCCGCTCCGCCGAAGACCGTCACCGAACGCCACGACCTGCCGCAGACGCCGGCGATCGGCCGCAAGACGCAGGTGCTGCATGAATGGCATGCCACGGGCGCCGGCGACCTCGACCCGCAGACCTTCGCCATCGGCGATCTGCGCATCTCCATGGGCTCGGCCGAGCAAATCCTGACGAAAGCCACCGGTCATGTGGACCTCAATGGCGCCGTGGTCATGGTCGAGGCCCCCGGCATGGCGCCCTGGCGGATGCGCCGCACCGATGCCCATGCCCGGGCCGAGTTCGGCGTCGGACGCATCGATGCCGCCCGGCCCGGGCCGCAGGTGCTGATCGGCCTCTACACCGGCGGCATGCGCTGCTGCATGAGCTATGTGCTGCTGACGCCCGACGCTGGGCGCTGGCGCGAGACCTCGCTGGAGGCCGTTGTCGAGAACCACGGGCTGGATGGCCTCTTCGATGGCTGGCCCATCGACCGCGACGGCGACGGCAGTCCCGAACTGAAGTTCCTGGAAAGCAGCTACCGCTACATGGGCGAGGTCTGGTCCCCGCCGGTCTTCCTGCAGATTCACGACGGCAAGGTCGTCGATGTCTCCGACCGGCCGGGCCTGCGGCCGCAATACCGGGCCCTTCTCAAGGAGGCCGAACTCGAGTGCCGCCGGCACGACAATCGGGCCTGCGGGACGATGCTGCTGGTCGCCGGCCGCCTGGGCGACGACCGCCACGCCTGGCGGACCCTGCTGGCCAACTACGACCGGCACGGCGAGAAGGGCGACTATTTCCCTCAACATATCAGCCGCTACCGCCGCGGCGAGCCTGAGGCGGCACGATGAGCCGGCTGTTGTCGCCGGCCCCGCTGCCGGTCTGGATCGCGGTGGGGTTTGTCGCCCTGGCCTCGCTGGGGGCGGTCGCCTGGAGACCGGTCTGGTCGCCGCCGCCCCAGCCGTTCGATGTCGCCGCCTTCAATCGCGCGCCGACGCCGCCGCCTGCGCCGCCCGAGGCGACCGCCCCGTCCCCGCA
>VYMF01001168.1_pt1 | contig 10589 bp, 16 predicted proteins | sample 5115271 | NCBI WGS metagenome assembly VYMF01 (sample SAMN12291778, study PRJNA351875) | freshwater metagenome | isolation source: freshwater lake | place: USA: Michigan, Wintergreen Lake | collected 2013-08-08
TTTGTTAAATTCAAGAAAGTCCGTATAAATAGAGAAATTAGAATTTTCAAATTTTTTCTTAAAAGAAAATTCGAAGTTATTAACAGTTTCATTTCCCTTATTTCTATATCCTCCAAAGGTATCTCTGAATTCATACTTTTCGTACGGGAATAAGTAGGTTGAATTTCTGATAAAAGTAAAAGTCCAAAGTTTTTCTTTCGGAATTGTTATTGGATCTGAAAAAAGAGCTGAATTTGCAAACAAAATAGTAAAAATAATTTTTTTCATATAATCCTCAAATTTTATCAAATGGCGTATAACCTATAAGACTTTCCGACGTAGGCGACCCTGAGTCCCGTGGAACGGGACGTTAGGGACTGGAACGACGCTTGCGTAAGCAAGAGGAGTGCCAGAAGCCTATGTGCCGTAGGCCTAGCGAGGGCTTTAGACCCGAAGCGCAACGGAAAGTCGCTGTTATGCGCTGGAGGCTTTAATACATCTCGGAATCTTTAAATAATCTTTTCTAGTATTTCTTTTTCTTTTTCAAGAATAGTATTTATAATAGCACTTAAATCAGTGTTTTTTTGAGACGCAATGTTTTTGTAATATTTTTCTAGGTTAGGCTCTAAATAGATTGGAAGATGTAAATCTTTTTTATCTCTTGAATAGAGACCTCTCTTTCCTTTTGAAAAATCATATTCTTCTCTCATAAATCAAATCTCTTCAGAAAAATATTGAGCTTCCTCATTTTTGGTAGCTCTTCTGGCTGAGACTATTCTCATAATTTCTTGTGAATTTTTAGATCTTTCAACAAAAATTACGACTGCGATCATCATATTTTCAATTTTTCCGAGAGCAATTTCCCTGATTTCTCCCTCCGAATGATCTGGATCGGTTAAATAGATGGTTCTAGGATCGCTAAAAACCATGGCTGCTTGAGAGAAGGTGATTCCGTGTTATTCAACATTTATTTTCTCTTTTACTTCATCCCATTCAAATAACATGCTTGGAATATTGCTAAAAGGGGAATCTGTAGCAACGCATTAAATATTCTATTAATAGATTTTTTAGAATTTTTAAGCCTCTTGCGCATAACGAACTAGGCTACACGACGTTCTCCGTAGCTGAGTCTCGAAGAGACGTTAGCGTCGGCGCGTCTTCTTGCAAAGCAAGAAGCGTGACGGAGGACAATGTGCCTTTAGGCCGAGCGAGGGCGTAAGTCCCGAGCGGAGCGTGTCAGACGAAGTTATGCGAAGTATTTTATTTTATAATGCAATGCCTGCATAAAATGATATAACTGAAAAATCAGAATTGCCTATTTTATACTGATTTCCAAAAAGTATATCCTGTCTATATTTTACTGGAAATCCATTAAAGTATATTGGGTCAAAAGTATAGTGATCTTTTATCTTACCCGAATTTATGATTCCATATTCGAATTCAAATCCCAAAATGAAATTATCGAAAAATTCTTTTCTATAGCCAATACCGAGAGTTCCGAAATTTCTATTAGAAAATGTAGTGATTTTGGAATAGGGTTGATACTCAATATTAGGTCCAATGTATAGGAAATTTTTTTGCTCTCTTGTAAATCCCTTTTCTACGCCCACATTTAAACTTCCATAGAAATTACTATAGAAAAAATATTGAGTTCTAATCATAAAATATTCGCCATAACGGGAATTTGAAAACTCGCCGAATTGCTGGCAACCCCTATAAGAGCTAGGAACAGACCGATATTTGCTATCCGATTTTTCACCAAAGTTATAAGTAATTCCGAGGAAAAATTTGTTAGTAACTCCATAAAGAACATTGATATCGAAATCTTCTGTCCTTTTTCTGATTGAGCTATCTGTGTATCTATTCAATGTGTAAGGAATGGAATAAATATGAAGTTTCTTTCTTGTTTGTTCTTCTCCTTTTTTTTCAAGGTTTTCTTCTGAAAATATTTGGTATGGCAAACCAAATAGAAGTATAATTTGAAGTAAAAAAATTTGCTTTATCTTTATCATTTTTTTCATTTCCTAGAAAAATTTTAAAATATTTCGCATAACGTATAAGACTTTCCGACGTAGGTGCCCCTGAGTCCCGGAACGGGACGTTAGGGACTGGAACGACGCTTGCGCAAGCAAGAGGAGTGCCAGAAGCCTATGTGGCGTAGCCCAAGCGAGGGCGAAGACCCGAAGCGCAGCGGAAAGTCGCTGTTATGCGCCGTGCTTGATTTTAACTAGCTTTTAATTCTTTATATTTCTTAATTGCTCTTAATTCTTCTTTCAATTCAGATTGTTTAATTTCTAAGTCGTAATGAGCTTGAATTGATAGCCAGAATTCAGGCGAATTTCCAAAAAATTTAGAGAAACGGAGAGCTGTATCCGCAGTAATTGCTCTTTTTCCATGAATAATTTCACTAATTCTTTTTTGATCGATAAGGGTACTTTGAGCAAGTTTATATGCTGATAATTCCATCGGTTTAAGAAAGTCTTCTAAAAGAATTTCACCAGGATGAATGTTCATAAGTTCTTTATTCATATAAATGTTCCTTAATGATAATCTACAATTTCCACATTTTCGACAGAACCATTATTCCAATTAAAACAGATTCTATATTTCATATTGATACTAATTGAATGTTGGCCAGATCTGTCATCGGTAAGTTGATGAAGTCTATTTCCTGGAGGAGACTTTAAGTCTTCAAGATTTTTAGCACTATCAATATGGATCATTTTTCTTCTAGCAGTTCTCTGAATATCCTTTGGAAATTTTTTAGAAAGACTACCATTCCAAATGGCTTCAGTATCTTTGTCTCTGAAGGATTTGATCACCTTTAGATGCTAGCGTATCTAGATACTAGTGTCAAGTACTATTAATGAGGAAATTTTGATATAGAGAATAATTTAGTCAATTTGATCAAAAAAAAACGATTTTTGAATTTTTTAACTCTATCCTTATGAATTTTAAATTTATGAATATATTTCCGGTATGACTTCAAGACATCGGTAGCATTTATGCTTCAGTAGAAGGGTAACGCTTTTTGGTAATCTTTCTTGTTTTATGAACTTTGTATGAATTTGAATCAGGATTAATCAAGAAGAAATTTTGGTCGAGTAGACCTAACTTATTATTTCCGAACCAAATGGAAACGGAATCGATTTCTTTTTTAATCCCCACATTAAATCCGTTAAAAGGGTTTCCAATCATGATGAGAATCCATATGGATAAGCGATAAGAAGCTCAGCATTAGGATCGAATTGTTTTTCTGATTTAACATAGATTTGTTCTGGGGTTTTCATGTTAAGGGCTTCATGAGGTCTTTCTCTATTGAATTCGATTCTCCATTTATCGAATAATTTTTGGAAGAGAGTGATGTTCCCGACGATCTGATGTTGTAATTCGCGAGCCATGTCTCTATGCATACGTTCGTGAGCGCCATTTTGGTAAGGTTTCCCTGGTTGAATACGATCGAGTTTGATACCTAGAGAGAGCCACCAAACAGACAGTTTAGTAAGTCCCCAAAGAGACTGCATAGAAGCGAAGGGTGGTCCGTTGTCCGAACGAATGATATCTGGAATTCCATAGATCTTAAACAACCTAATAAATTCGGCTTTAACGGAAGGAATGTCCCCTTTGGAAAGCGTCTTAATAGAGAGAATGTATTTAGAGAAATCATCTCTGACTGTAAGAGGATTTACTTTTTCCCGATCAGGAGTATACCACCATCCTTTGAAGTCCACGGTCCAAATATGGTTCGGATGAGTAGCCTTCTCAGGCATAGAGATCCGCTGTCCCGAGTTGATAGGTCTAGTTCTTTTCTTTTTCTCTAGTAGTCCGGCTTTCTTAAGAATACGTTCGACAGTAGATCTGTTAGGAGGCTTTCTATCCGGGAATTTATTTTTATAGAGTTCGAGGATTTTCTTAGCCCCCCAGAACTTCTTGTAGTTTTTGATCTTAATGATCTCTAGAATTGTTTCTTCAGCGATCTTAGCTGGAGAGTTCTTAGGAGTTTTCTTTTTATCCTTAAGTCCCTCTTTTCCCTCTAAAATGAATCTTTCTTTCCATTTGTATCCACACTTAGTAGAGATCCCATACTGAGCACAGAGCTGAGTAAAATTTACGCCGATCTGAAAGCTCTCCAGAACGAATTGATATCTTAAATCCACGACATTATTCTCCTTCCAAGGCATCCCCAAAGTCCTCCTAAAGCGGTGATCTAAAGGGATTAGAAACCTGAAAGTGTTACCTATGTCTTGCTACAAAAGTGTTACCCATGTCCTGAGGCATACATTTGGGACATTACGCATAACGTACTAGACATCACGACGTAGGCGCCCCTGAGTCCCGAACGGGACGTTAGGGACTGGTCACGACACTTGCGTAAGCAAGGGGAGTGCCAGAAGCCTATGTGGCGCAGCCCAAGCGAGGGCGAAGACCCGAAGCGCGCGTTATGTCGCTGTTATGCGCAGTAGCTGATTTTTAGAAAGAAATACCAGCAGAAAAATCAATATAGGCTTCTGAATTTCGACCAGAAAAGCGAAATAGATCTTTTTTCTTTGATTCTACGAAGAAATCAATTATTAATGTCGAAGAAATATTTTGAAAATCCGAATTTGTTGCCAAATAACTATACGTGTTCGCTTGTAATTGATTTTCATAAATGTACATAGGACCGCCTAAAATAGAAAAAAATGCACCATTTTCCAGAATTATTTTGAAACCTAAGCCTGGTGAAAAATAAGTGGATGCCTTTCTAGATAAATTAATATTTAATTCAGAAAAGTTCGAATTTGAAGTATTAAATATTAAAAGAGAATAATGTGTAGAAATTTCTGGCAGGGACCCAATGGTCGCATTTAGAAAAATTGGAGAATCAAAAAGAAAATAATTATAGAAAGCTTTAAATGTATTTTGCTTAAAAGAATATTTTTCATTTAAAATAAGTAAATTATTCTGATAAGGTAAGAAAGAGTTTTCGTTCTCAGAAGAGAATTTAGAAAAGACAAGGTTAAATCCAATTTCATTTTTGGAATCAAATGAATAAGAAGCACCCAAAAAAGGTAAAGAATAGTAATAAGAAATGCTATTTTGTCCAATATATATTGAAACTGTCTTTTCTTTCCTAAGATGTTTTTGATTTTCAAATAGGGATTGAGCATAGATACTATTACCTATCAAAAAAAGTATAAATATATAAAATCTCATTTTACCTCCAAAATTTAAATTAAAATAAGGGTTCAGCTATTGCGCATAACGAACTAGGCTACACGACGTTGTCCGTAGCTGAGCCTCCGACAGGCGTTAGCGTCGGCGCGACTTCTTGCAGAGCAAGAAGCGTGACGGAGGACAATGTGCCTTTAGGCCGAGCGAGGGCTAGTCCCGAGCGTAGCGTGTCAGCCGCAGTTATACGCAGGCGGAAAGAATTCACTCAAATCCAATTTTCTAATTTTAAATTTGGAACTCTTATAAACTCTTTTGTATTATTCGAGACAAGAATTAAATTTCTAGAAATTGCTTGGGCAGCAATTTGAAGATCGTATGGTCCAATAATCTTTCCAGTTTTTTCTAATGTAGCTCTAATGAGTCCATAAACTTCGGCCTCCGAGTCTGTAAAAGGAATGATATCAAATGCAGACAGAAATTTAATTAGTGTAGTTTTGTTCTTTTCGTAATCTTTACTTTTAGCGGCACCATATTCTAATTCGGCAACAGTAATGGAAGATACTTTAATTTGATATGGCTCAATAGATTTTATTTTTTGAACTACTGACTTCGGATTATTTTTAATAGAATAAATGCAAATGTTGGTATCAATCAGAAACATCAAAAGTCTTCTCTGATTTGATCTTCAGGTTGAGATCTTCCTTCCGACATAAAGTCATCAGAGAATTCATTAAGACTTTCCTCAAAAGCTTTCCAAGGTTCATTTTTTGGAAAAAGGAAAAGTGTATTTCCAACTTTTTGTATATATAACTCTTTCTCAGATATTTGATATTCCTTAGGAATTCGTACAGCTTGACTATTTCCACTAATAAAGACCTTTGATGCATGTGCCATATGTATATACTCGAGTACATACAGGAAAAGTCAATTTCTAATTTCTTCAAGAATATCCCTTTCCGCTTGCGCATAACGTACTAGACATCACGACGTAGGCGCCCCTGAGTCCCGGAACGGGACGTTAGGGACTGGAACGACACTTGCGAATGCAAGGGGAGTGCCAGAAGCCTATGTGCCACAGGCCAAGCGAGGGCGAAGACCCGAAGCGCAGCGAGAAATTTCAGAATTTATAACTATATAATCGGTCTTCAGTAAATGATTTAGAAGATAGAAATTAAGTTTATATTTTCCGTAGGGTAATCTTACTCTAAAATTTCCATAGTAGTTTGTTGTACTACTATATTTGCCAGGAGTAATCAAAATGGTGATTCCGTAGATTGCCTCATTGTCATTTTCCCAAACTGTGTGTCCGTCAAAAAAACCAAATTTTGTTTCGATATTTTCCCATTTTGTTAAAATGATTTTCTGTTTTATATCCTCTCTCTTGGTTTCTATTTTCAATGGAAATTGATTAAAAAAGATGGTATTATATTTATTTTCATAAATTATTAATGAAAATATACCAAGGCTTAAGAAAAGGTAAATAGTTAAGGAGTATTTCAAGTTTAATTTGTTTGTTTTATTAGTAGCTTAGCTGTAAAAAGAAAGGAATATTTAAATGAATTTCCTCTCTCTTTAATTCTCTTTTTTGTTTATCATTCTTTTTTTAATTTTTATAGAAATATATTTCCTATTGCGCATAACGAACTAGACTTACCGAAGTCCTCCGACCCTGCGTCCCGGAACGGGACGTTAGGGACTGGCATGTAGCTTGCGAACGCAAGGCGAATGCCAGGAGGAGGATTTGCCGTAGGCCGAGCGAGGCCCTGTGCCGAAGCGAAGCGGTAAGTCGCTGTTATGCGCAGTTCAACACTGAGAACTATCCCTAGCACAAAGAAATTTCAATTTTTTTATGTTTTGCTGTTATTTACTAAAAATAGAGTCGAGTTCTATTTTTTTTTTGCCAGATTTTAAGTGATAATATGTGGTGAATTAAATTTTTTTGTATTAGATAATTAATTTTTTTTCAGTTCAAAATTGTTTAAATATTTTTTAATTAACTAAGATTGTTTGCATTGAAAAATTGAGGGATATCGGAATTGATTCTACACACTTCAAGCAGACCTAATCAGGTAAAGGCCAGCGAGTGGATTCTTTATTGCACCTCTCAATTTCAATGTGCGTCAATAGGCATGCTCCTAAAATTCCGTCTACGTTAACCCTTATCTTACGTTCTTCAGGTAAGTTATTATAAAACCCTATAAATATTGCACAACCATCATAATTTTCATAACCTGAAGAAGCTTTACATTGTTCACGCATGTTACATTTGGATAGAAGCCCGAACAAAACGATTGAAATTAGAAATTTTTTCATTCCCAAATATTTTTAATTTCCCTTTAATCTTATTTGATCGTATTTTAATTTAATCAAGATTACGTCTGTAAATGTAAATTTATTTTAAACATAATCCGACAATTAGATTTAATTTTATTTTCCATATGAGTTTGTTGAATTTCGCATAACGAACTAGGCTACACGACGTTGTCCGTAGCTGAGCCTCGCAGAGGCGTTAGCGTCGGCGCGACTTCTTGCGGAGCAAGAAGCGTGACGGAGGACAATGTGCCTTTAGGCCGAGCGAGGGCGCAAGACCCGAGCGGAGCGTGTCAGCCGAAGTTATACGCCGTCACCTTAACGTTATGCTGGATTCAATTCAAAAAAAATAAAATATTTTGAGCTTTCAGAAGTTATTGCTTTTAATTATTTCCAATACTTTCTCATTAAATCAGATACCCAAGATGGCTGACGGATCTGTCCTTTTGGTTGAAATTCTTTGAATACTGGTTTGATATCTAAAACTGGAGTTCAATCGATTGCGTCGAGGAATTTAACTTTTATCGACCTTCCGTTCAATTCTAATAGTTCAACGGTGGCAAGACCAATTTGGTTCGGTCTGTCTTTTTTACGCTGTCCAAAAATTCCGACTAATGGATATTCTGGATTGCCTCTTGGTCTACCTGAATAAACAATATCATCAATTTTAACTCTATTAAAAAAGTATATAACTTCAAGATGAGAGAAATCAGTAATATTATTAAAGACTTCAGAGGGAATATGGTCTGCTAATTCTATTTCGGCTACGATGGCTTCCCAATGATCATCTATTGGTTCAGTCCTTGCATTTTTTACTGTAGCGATAGGTTGTAAAATTATTTCCATTGATTTGTCCAATTCACAGAAAATGATAAAATTAGTTTTATTAAATAAATCAACAAAATTAATTGAAGAACTTGAGGTGAAACAATTAATAAATGTAGGAGAATTATTCCAATTAAAAGCAAAAAAGATGCTATGGTTTTCTGTGTCGTTCTTTCGTTAATATATGTTATGATTGATGAACTTAAAAGGGTATAAATTGTTAGAGAAAAGATTTTTAAGAAATAATCTTCAAAAATCCAGCTCAATATCAGAGGTTGCAGAAAATGAACTGCTATAAATATGTATCTTCTCTTTAAACTTTCCTGATAATAGTTGTTGGTTCCCTCGCTGAAATTTGCAATTACTCCCCCTCCGATGTCCAATGCCAAAAATGTTAAAAGTATTTTCTTTATAAGAGATAATTCAATACCAAGGCAAAGAAAGTATACAGCAATTGTTAGGAAAATTGATCCTATTAGAATTATTAAGAGATCTATTATTGTTGTCTCTCTTCCAAATAGATCATGGAGTGATCTATGAACCGAAATATTTTTCTTTACATACTCCATTTTATTAACTCTTCAATTGAAATATTAATGTATTTAAGTCACTCATCTATTTCAAATTCAATAAGTTTTCGATACATTCAGGTTACATCTAATTTTCAGGAGTTTGAGTTTAAAAAATGCAAATAACCTAATTTTCTTTAAGCTGCGATAAATATTAATTATCATTCGAATGAGTAAAAGACATTTTGTGAGTCATTTTTAAAACGATAGTTTTAATTTTTTTTGCATTTTTAAGACCTGGAAAGTATTAAGGTGATGGCGTATAACGAACTAGGCTTACCGACGTAGGCTGACCCTGAGTCCCAACGGGACGTTAGGGACTGGCACGTAGCTTGCGTATGCAAGCGAGTGACAGAAAGCCTATGTGTCGCAGACCGAGCGAGGGCGACAGTCCCGAGCGTAGCGGTAAGCCGAAGTTATACGCAGGGTCGCATTTACATCAGTAAAATGTTGTGTAAATATTTTCCTTTTAAATTTTTATGAATAGAAAAATCAGAATCTATGCTAATAATTTTTTCAATGCCTTGTTTCTCCGAAATACACATTAAAGATGCGTCAGCTAGATCCATAGGTAAATCCGAATATTTTCTCATCCGATTTTTAATGTATCGAATATCTGTGATACTTATATCAACGATTTGTATGCTTCCTCTTTCTATCCATTCTAGAAAATCTGTTTGCGCTTCAATAGAATACGATAAAAGATAAATGACTTCAGAGACTACTGGCCAAGAAGATATTAATTCCCCTTTAAAGGTTTTAAGAAATTTTATGCATGATTTGTGAAATTTATCTTTTGAATTAAATAAGGCTATAATTGGTCCAGAATCAATTAATACTACGTTTTGCATTTTTCTTCTCGATTCTTTTACGTAGATAATTCTTTCGATTTTGCGCTAAATCAGTCAGACCAGAATCATATTTTCCGAATAGGTCATGACCTAATTCATAAGGTGTTTTAACATTTCCTCGATTTTCAATGTATTCTAGAATAGATTCTTTTACTACTTCGGTTCGGCTTTTACCTTCAGCTTTTGCAAATGAATCTAATTTTCTCTCCAAATCTGGAGGCAGTCTTAAACTTATCATACTTTACTTTGTATTACAGAAACGTATTACCGTCAAATGTATTTTTTATTTTTTTGGATACTCTAATTTAATTGTTACCTATGTCCTGAGGCATACACTGCGACCTTGCGTATAACGTACTAGACATCACGACGTAGGCGACCCTGAGTCCCGAACGGGACGTTAGGGACTGGTCACGACACTTGCGTAAGCAAGGGGAGTGCCAGAAGCCTATGTGCCACAAGACCCGAAGCGCAGCGTGATGTCGCTGTTATACGCCGGTGGCTATTTTTCTAGAAAGTGTATAGAAATCTCGAAAGATCTCCATCAAATTGATATCTCTATAACAATTTATTTTTTTCTATAAATAAATTTAATCTTACAAGATTAATTGTATTAAAATTCTTTAATCATTCATCTAATGAAATTAAGGAAACGTAGGATGATATCGATTATTAGGATTAGGTATTTAAAATCCTAAATCCTCTTCAATCACTCTTCCAAACACAATATTGAAACGTAGATAGATATTGATTTTTATCGAAAGGTCCGCTATATTCGAAAATCTCTTGAGCTTTTTTACATTACTTTTTTTTTCTATCAAAAATATTGGAATTTGATAAAAAAATTTCATCAAGTCGTTAAAAATTATCTTTTTCTTCTTTAAATAGAAAATCTTGCCAC
>VYMF01000302.1_pt1 | contig 10548 bp, 11 predicted proteins | sample 5115271 | NCBI WGS metagenome assembly VYMF01 (sample SAMN12291778, study PRJNA351875) | freshwater metagenome | isolation source: freshwater lake | place: USA: Michigan, Wintergreen Lake | collected 2013-08-08
GACTCGACCATCATCGGCTGTGAATGCCTCGACGAACTGGCCGACTTCGCCGGCGTCAAGGCGGCGGTCTCCGAGATCACCGAGCGCGCCATGCGGGGCGAACTGGCCTTCGAGGGCGCCCTGCGCGAGCGGGTGGCCATGCTCAAGGGCCTGGAACAGGCGGCGCTGCAACGCTGCTACGACGAACGGGTCAGGCTCAACCCGGGCGCCCGCACCCTGGTCCGCACCATGGCCGCCAACGGCGCCCGCTGCCTGCTGGTCTCCGGCGGCTTCACCTTCTTCACCGCGCGCGTGGCCGCCGCCGCCGGCTTCCATGAGGATCGCGCCAACACTCTGATCGAGGACGGGTCCGGCCTGACCGGCCAGGTCGGTGAGCCGATCCTGGGGCGAGAGGCCAAGCTGGCCGCCCTGCAGGGCGAGGCCGCGCGCCTGGGCCTGCCGCTGGTCCAGACCCTGGCTGTCGGCGATGGCGCCAACGACCTGGCGATGATCGAGGCCGCCGGTCTCGGCGTCGCCTACCGGGCCAAGCCGGTGGTCGCCGCCCAGGCCCACGCCCGCGTCGACCACGCCGACCTGACGGCCCTGCTGTACTTCCAGGGGTACTCGGCCGACGAGTTCGTCACGGACTGAAGCCACCCCGATACGATGTCATCCTTCGGCAGCGCCAAGCGCTGACCGCAGGACCTACCCGTCCGCCTCGCGCCTGGAGGCTCCGGGCGCACGCTTACGTGGATGCCCGCCTGACAATCCAGGCGACCCTTCCCTTGCCATCATCCTCCGGTCGCCCGCCCGGCGCCGGATGATGACAGGGGAGGGGCGGGCTACTGCCCCGGACCGCGCGAGAAGTACTTGAAGAACTCGCTGTCCGGCGACAGCACCAGGGTAGAGTCCCCCTGGGCCATGCTGGTCTCATAGGCCCGCATCGACTGGTAGAAGGCGGCGAAGTTGGCGTCGCGGCCATAGCTTTCGGCGAACAGGCGGGCCCGTTCGGCGTCGCCTTCACCGCGGATGCGCTCGGCGTCGCCGGTGGCGGTGGCGATGATTTCCAGCTGCTTCTGGCTGCCTTCGGCGCGGATGGAGGTCGCCTGCTGCTGGCGGGCGGTGCTCATGCGCTCATAGACCGCCTGCTGGTTGGCGCTGGGCAGGTCAGCGCGGCGGATGCGCACATCGATGATCTCGACCCCGAGGTTGGAGCTCGCCGCCTGGCGGGCCAGGTTGGCCTTGATGGTGGCCATCAGCTCGGCCCGGCGCGAGGAGATGATGTCGTCGCTGTCGACGGTGCCCAGCGCCTGGCGCAGGGCCGCGTTGACCCGCTGCTGCAGCAGGGGCCGCGCCTTCGAGTCATCGCCCAGGCGGGTGTAGAACAGGTAGGGATTGCGGATGCGGTAGCGGATGTAGGCGTCCACGACCAGGCGCTCCTGGTCGCCGGTCAGGATCTCCTCGTCGTTGCTGGTTTCCAGCATCTGGTTGCGCTTGTCGAAGACGATGACGCTTTCGGTGAAGGGCCACTTCAGCTTCAGGCCGGGGCCGTCGCCGCGTCCGGGGGCGTTGACCACCCGCACCACCTTACCGACCTGCAGGATCACGGCCTGCTGGGTCTGGGTCAGGACATACAGGCTCTGGCTGGCGACGATCAGCAGAACGCCGGCGACGATGCCCAGGATGGTGAGTTGCTTGCGGCCGATCATTGGGCGGCTCCCGCGGCGCGCGGCGCCGCCTGAACAGTGGGGGTCGAAACCTTGGGCCGGAAGACATCGGGCGGCAGGATGACGGGCGCGCTGGCCCCCTTGCTGTCGATGATCACCTTGTTGGACTTGGACAGAACCCGGGTCATGGTCTCGATGTAGAGGCGCTGGCGGGTCACGCCGGGGGCCAGGCGATACTGCTCATAGACCTGGTTGAAGCGCTGGGCTTCACCGACCGCCTCGTTGACGGCCTGGGCCTTGTAGCCGAGGGCGGCCTGGCGGATCTGGGCGGCCTTGCCGTTCGCCTCGTTGACGCGGGCCTGGAAGTTCTGGCGGGCGGCGGCCACGTCCTGGAAGGCCGGGACCACGATGGCCGGTGGCTGGGCGTCGCGGATCTGGACGCTGTCGACGATCACCCCCGCGTCATAGCTGTTGAGGATGCGCTGCATCAGGGCGGCGGAGTCCGCCTGCAGCTTGGCCCGACCGTTCGACAGGATGGGATCGAGCGCCGTGCGGCCGACGATCTCGCGCATGGCGCTCTCGGCCACGGCTTTGACGGTGTCCTCGCCCTTGTCGATGTTGAACAGGAACTTGCCCGGGTCGTTGATCCGCCAGTTCACGGTGAAGGCGATGTCGACGATGTTCTCATCGCCGGTCAGCATCAGGCTTTCCTTGGTGTTGGTGTTGGCCTTCTCGCCGCCCACCGGGGTCTGGCGCAGGTTGGTCACCCCGACCTTCTGATAGCCTTCGACGATCGGCAGGTGATAGCCGACGCCGGATTTCACGGTGCGGGTCCAGGCGCCGAAGGTGGTGACCACCGCTTCCTCGGTCGGACCGACGATGATGATCCCGGCCAGGAAGTAGACCGCGACCAGCAGACCGCCGATGCCGGGCCCGTACTGGCGGATGAAGTCCTTGCCGCCCTGGGTCCCACCACCGCCGCCGCCACCGCCGCCGCTGAACAGGCCGCTCAGACGGGCGCTCCAGCGCTCGATCAGTTCATTGAGGTCTACGCCCTCGGCGGGCGGTTGCTGTTGCTGCGGACGGCGCGGCGGGGGCGCCGGGCGGCGCGGTTCGTCGCGCTCGGGACCGGGCTCGGGCCCGTCCTGTCCGGGGCGTGCGCCCTGAGGTTTGTCCTTGTCGCCTTCGGGCGGCGGCGAACCCCAGGGTCCGGGGTTGGCGTTGTCATTCCAGGGCATGAAGTCGGCGGGCTTCCGTCGGCTGAATAAAGGAGTCCGGTTGCAAACCCGGACATAGAGCCGGATATGTGACGCCCAAGCCCTCAACGCAAGCTGAACCGGTATGACTTCCGCCTCCGCCATCGACCGTGACGCCGTGCTGGCCGCCCTCGACAAGGTTATCGACCCTCGCTCGGGCCGCGGGCTGGTGGCGGCGGGGCTGGTCCAGGGCCTGGTGATCCGTGAGGGAACGGCCGGATTCATGCTCGAGGTTCCGGCCGCCGACGCCGGGCGCTACGGCTATATCCGCGAGCAGGCCGAGACGGCCCTCAAGGCTCTGCCCGGCATCGAAAAGGCCCAGGTGGTGCTGACCGCAGAGGCCCCGGCCGGGGTGACCCGCCAGCGCAAGACGGCGCGGCTCAGCCCCGATCCGAAATCCGAACCGAAGGCCGCAGAGGCCGAAAAGCCGGCCCATGTGAAGCGGGTCATCGCCGTGGCCAGCGGCAAGGGCGGGGTGGGCAAGTCCACCGTCTCGGTCAACCTGGCCTGCGCCTTCGCCAGGCTGGGCCTGAACGTCGGCCTGCTCGACGCCGACGTCTACGGTCCCTCCGCGCCGAAGATGATGGGCATCGACGAGGAACCGGCCTTCGTCGACGGCAAGCTCGAGCCGCTGATCGCCCACGGGGTCAAGCTGATGAGCATCGGCTTCATGGTCGCCGAGGGCTCACCCATGATCTGGCGCGGCCCCATGGCCAGCTCGGCCGTGCGCCAGATGGTCCAGGACGTGCGCTGGGGCACGGAAAGCGCCCCCCTCGACCTCCTCATCGTCGACCTGCCCCCCGGCACCGGCGACATCCACCTGACCCTGGTCCAGAAGCTGGCGGTCGATGGCGTCGTCCTCGTCTCCACCCCCCAGGAGATCGCCCTGATCGACGCCCGCCGGGCGGCGGCGATGTTCGCCAAGACGGGAACCCCCATCCTCGGCGTCATCGAAAACATGGCCTGGTTCGAAGGCCCTGACGGCGCCCGCATCCCCATCTTCGGAACCGGCGGCGCCAAGGCCGAGGCGGCGGCGCTGGGCGTCCCTGTCCTGGCCGAAATCCCCATCGAAATCGCCCTGCGCGAAGCCGGCGACCAGGGCCGGCCCCTGACCGCTGCGGGCAGCGAGAGCCTCGCCGCCAAGGGCTTCGAGGCGGCGGCCCGGGCGCTGCTGTAATCATCAGCATCCCACCAAAAGCCGGTCAGCCCCCGGCCTCATCCACCACAATCGTCACGGTCTTGCCGCGCGACAGCGGCTCCCAGCCGGCCGCGATCGCCGAGGCGATGGCGTTCTCCACCAGGGTCGCCTTGATGTGCGCCGGCCTCAGCATCGGCGCGCCATAGCGGGGCTGCTTGCCGGCCGGAAACTCGACCACCGCCTCGCGCTGGCCCTCCTGATGGCGGACCGCCAGCGCCATGCCGCGATAGCTGTTGGTATCGCTGGACCACTGCGGCTGACGCTGCAGGCGCCAGACATAGGGCTCCCCGCCGACCGTGATCTCGAACTCGGCGCCTTGCTTGGTCTTTGCCATGGGAGGGCGATACCCCGCCCGGTCGGCACAAGCCACCCCGCCGGCAAGATGAATATGTCTAGACATATCCAAATCGGCCCAAATCGGGCGGATTGTCCTTCGCGCGGATTCGTGGGTCGAGACGCGCACAAACCGACCTACAAACCCCGCCTGTCGCCCACAGGCCGACCTACGCCCGGACCCACAATCACGCGGCCTGGACCGACGCAAAAGCCCACGCGCCGGGGCGTTCGCGCCGCCGAAGCCGACTCGCGCCTTGTTTTTGTAGCCCGGCCGTCCCGCGCTATAATGGTCGCCGCTTCGATAGGCGGCCCTTACGCCGCCGGGGCGTCTTCCGGCTCGTTGGCGTTGAATTCGTCGGCCGGGATGAAGGCGGCGCCTTCCTCGTCCAGCACCCAGGCGCCGATGAAGGCGGGGTGGCTGGGGTCAACGTCCTCGTCCAGCAGGTCGCCCTCGTACAGGCCGACCGTGCTGTAGTCGAAATCGAGGGACAGCTGGTGGGCGTAGCCGACCATGTCGTCGGCCATGCGGCGGGAGTAGCCCAGGGCTTCGCTCTGGTCGCCGAACTGGTCGGTCAGGGTGCTGACTTCCGCTCCGTCGGCGCCCTGGACTGCACTGGTGGTGACGATGGTGAAGGCGGGCATGGCGGTCTCTCGAATGTCAGGAATAGTCCACCTAGCCTGTTCCTCTCCGGGAACGGCCCACTTTCTGATAAAACCCGCGTCATCAGTCGCTGTCGCGGTGGGCCTTCTTGCTGGCGCGATAGGCCTTGTGAGCGCGGCGGGTCTGGTCCTGCGCCGCCTGTTCGGCCTTTTCCGCCACCGCCGCCAGCTCCAGCCCCAGCTTCTGGAAATGGGCCCAGCGGTCCGGATCCAGCACCCCGCTCTCCAGGGCGGCCCGCACCGCGCAGCCCGGCTCGCGCCCATGGCCGCAGTCGCTGAACCGGCAGCTGGCGACCAGGGCCTCGACATCATCGAACACCTCGGCGACGCCGTCGTCCGGACCGATCAGCCCGACCTCGCGCATGCCGGGCGTATCAATGATCAGCCCCCCGCCGGGCAGCCGCACAAGGTGGCGGTGGCTGGTGGTGTGGCGGCCCTTGTCGTCGCCTTTGCGGATCTGCGCCGTCGCCATGCGCTCCTCGCCGAGGAAGGCGTTGACCAGCGTCGATTTGCCCGCCCCGGACGAGCCGATCAGCACGCAGGTCTCGCCGGGCCGGACCTCGGCCAGAAGAGCCTCCAGCCCCAGGCCCTGTTTGGTCGCCACCGCCATGACGGCGCAATCGGTGGCCACGGCGCGCACCTGCGCCAGCCTGGCCTCCAGGTCGTCACAGAGGTCGGCCTTGGTCAGCACCACCACGGGCCGCGCCCCGCTCTGCCAGGCGGCGGCCAGGTAGCGCTCGATCCGGCGGGGGTTGAGGTCGGCGTTCAGCGAGGCGACGACGAAGGCGACATCGATGTTGCTGGCGATCACCTGCACCGTCGCATGGCTGTCGGCGGCCCGCCGGACAAAGGCGGTGCGGCGCGGCAGGATGCCGTGGATGGTGGCGGATTTTTCGCCGGGGTTGAACGACAGGGCCACCCAGTCGCCAACGGCCGGATGGCCGGCCTCGCCCACCTCATGCAGCAATCGCCCGGCCGGCTTAGCCCGCACCTCGCCCCGGTCGGTGGCGACCAGGTAGCCGTTGCGCTGCTGGATGACGATTCGCCCGGGCAGATGGCCGGCGCGGGCGTGCGGCGCGAACGCCGCCGCCAGCAGGTCGGACCATCCAAACTGTTCGATCAAGTCGGGGGTTTCCGCAGCTGTCGCGACCACCGTCGGCGCGACGGCCCTCGACTTCTAGGGGCCTTAGGCGGCGACCGCCACCGTCTCCGACCTGCTCGACGCCAACTTGAACACGGTCCAGTACCCCGGCGCGGTCAACATGCCGGGCAGGACGCCCTTCTGCTTCAGCAGCCTGTGGGTTTTCGGCAGGTTGTAGCAGGGCACATGCATGAACATGTGATGCTCGCAGTGGTAGTTCACATAGTAGGGCGCGAGCAGGGCGCGTTCGATCAGGTTGGCCTTCGTCGTGCGGGCGTGGCGCAGGGGGTCGGGCTCGTCGCGGGCGATGCAGGCGTGTTCGGCGATGTTCCGCAGGCGGGTGACCAGCGGCAGCCAGGTGGCCTGCGGCAGCAGCCACAGCACCGGCCAGGCCCACCAGAAGCCGAACGGGGCGGTGACCGCGACGGTGATGATCATCCCCAGGAAGAAGCGTTTGCGGCTGACCACGGCCTTTTTCAGGATCGGCCAGGGGGGTTGGTCGGGTCGGCGTTCGCGCAGGGTCTTCACCAGGCCGGCCCAGCGCTGCTTGTAGTAGGTCTGGCCGGTCAGGTCGCGGACCACCTTGCGCCACAGGGACTTGCGGGTGATCGGAAAGGGGGCGGAGAGGCCGAGGTCGGGGTCTTCCGCCTGCTGGGCGTACTTGTGGTGGCCCAGGTGGTAGGTGCGGTAGGCGACCAGGCCGCCGGGGGTCAGGTAGTCGCCGAGGAAGTCGTTGACCTTGAGGTCGGGGTGCAGGGCGCCATGGGCGGCGTCATGCATCAGGATGGCCAGGCCCAGCTGGCGGGCGCCGATGATCATGACGGCCAGCGGGATGGTGATCGGCCAGACCATGACCATACCGGCGGCGGCGAAGATGACCAGCCAGGCGTGGGCGACCAAGGCGGGGCCCTTCCAGCGGGATTTCTTCGCCAGCGGGGCCCATTCGTCCGGGGTGAAATAGGTCTTCGCGGCGACCCGGGCGGCGGCGGCCATCAGGCGTCTCCTCGTTTCGGTGAGAGGCGGAGCAGGGCGAGCATGTCCTCGACGGCGTCGGGCACGGTGGCCTCGGTGGCCCCTTCGCGCAGGGCCACGCCCAGGGCCAGGGTCCAGAAGCGCCGGGCGGTGACGGCGGGGTCTTCAGGCCCGGTCCAGCCGCGCTTGCGGCGGACCTCGGCATAGGCGCGGTCGCCCTCGGCGTGCAGCCGCTCGAAGGTGCGCTCGATCAGGGGGCTGAGGTCCTGCCGGCGGCGGGTCAGGGACAGGGCCTCGACGAACAGGGCCAGGCCCGGGGCGGACAGGACGGTCTCGACCAGGCGGCGGTTGTAGTCGCTGCCCGTCGGCGCGGTGGCGGCGGCCGCCTCGGCCTGGGCGGCGACATAGAGCACCTCGCGGCAGGCGGCCTCGACGAACAGGGCCTCCTTGGTGCGGAAGTAGTAGGTGACCTGGCTGGGATAGGCCCCGGCGGCGGCGGCGATCTCGGCGACGGCGACCCCGGTCGCGCCGCGCGACTTGAACAGCTCGACCGCCGCGTCGAGCAGGCGCGAGCGCATCCGCTTGCCGGGCTCACGGACGGCGCGGGCGTCGTTGAGGGCCTGAACCTTCGCCATGGATTATTTGTATGACGTACAATAAGCGCGGTCAATCACTGGACAGACACCCGCGTTCGTCGCACGCTGTTCTTCCCTGGGGAGGGATGACCATGAAACTTGCGAAAACAGCAGGGGCGTTCGCCGTTGCCCTGGCGCTGGGCCTGACGGCGGCCGGACAGGCCGGGGCCTGCTCCATCGACGAGGCCAGCGGAAAACTGAGCACCAAGAAGGGCGCGGCCTATCCCGGCGCCAAGGGCAAGCCCTGGTACATACAGGGCAAACCCCTGACCCTCGATGGCAACAGCTACAGGAAGACCGGCGCGCCGCGCGTGTTCGGCGAGTCGGAGTTCAGCTTCATCAAGAAGGTCGGCGAGATGGAGGGCGTCGCTCTTTATCGGGACGAGGACCTGCCGGACCTTCTGTTCGTGCCGATAGATGCGGCGACCTGCACCTTCCACGCCTACGAAAAAGGTTAGGGCCGCGACATTCCGGGGCGTGGATTGAAAAAGGGCCGGGCGTCGCCGCCCGGCCCTTGATGTCGCTTTGAAGCGGTCGGCGCTTAGCCGCCGGCCATCTTGCGGAAGAACTTCTGGCCCTGTTCGCCGCCGGCGAAGTAGGCCTTCTGGCCGGCTTCGTCGGTGATCTTGCCCCAGTTGTCGCGGACTTCCTCGACCGACAGGCCGCCTTCGCCGAGGTAGACACCCTCGGTTTCGATGATGCGCGACAGGGCGAAGACGCCGGCGCCGGCGGTCAGGATGGCGCCGGTCGGGGCTTCATCCGAGGCCAGGTAGACGACGCCGGGGGTGACGTATTCCGGGGCCAGCTTGGCCAGCACTTCCGGCGGCATCAGGCCTTCGGTCATGCGGGTGGCGGCGACCGGGCTGATGGCGTTGACGTGGATGTTGTTCTTCTGGCCTTCGAGCTTGATGGTGTTCATGAAGCCGATGATGCCCAGCTTGGCGGCGCCGTAGTTGGACTGGCCGAAGTTGCCGTAGAGGCCCGACGAAGAGGTCGTGACGACGATGCGGCCGTAGTTCTGTTCCTTCATGATCTCCCAGACGGCCTTGGTCGGCTTGACGGTGCCGAGCAGGTGGACGCCGAGGACGAACTCGAAGTCCTCGATGGTCATCTTGGAGAAGGACTTGTCGCGCAGCACGCCGGCGTTGGCGATCAGGATGTCGATGCGGCCCCAGGCGTCCATCGCCTGCTGGACCATCAGGGCGACGCCGGCATCATCCGTGACCGAGCTGCCGTTGGCGATGGCTTCACCGCCCAGCGCCTTGATTTCCTCGACGACCTTGTTGGCCGCGTCCGAGCCGCCGCCCGAGCCGTCCATGCTGCCGCCCAGGTCGTTGACCAGGACCTTGGCGCCGCGACGGGCCAGTTCCAGAGCGTGCTGACGGCCAAGGCCGCCGCCGGCCCCGGTGACGATCGCGACTTTGCCGTCGAAGCGGATGTCGGCCATGTGTCTTAAATTCCCTTGCGCTGGGCGTTCTGAACGTCGCCCGTTTGAAAGTCGGGCGGGTTTGTGCGGCGCAATAGGGAAGGCGTCAAGACTGACGCCAAGGTAAGCCCTGGGAGGCCAGATCGTACCCCCTGAAATCAGGAGGGGGACGATCTGGCCGGCCACAAGCTTTACGAGGTTACTTTACGCGACTTCGATATCGCCGTTCAGCGACTTGGCGAGGTCGAGCAGGCGGCGGCGCGGGCGCTCGCCGAGCTGGTAGTAGGCGCGGATCAGGTCGAGGGTTTCCTTGCGGGCGAACATCTCGCCGCCGCCTTCACCATCGTTGGCCGCCGCTTGCGGGCGGTCGGTTTCCGAGAGGCCGTCATAGAAATAGCCGACCGGCACTTCCAGGGCTTCGCTGAGCTGCCACAGGCGGGCGGCGCTGATGCGGTTGGCGCCGCATTCGTACTTCTGGATCTGCTGGAAGCGCACGCCGACCGAGCCGGCGAGTTGTTGCTGGGTCAGACCCAGGAGACGGCGGCGGCGGCGCAGCCGCTTGCCGAGGTGGGTATCGATATCGTTGCCCATGGGCGAAAAACCCCCGTGTTGGTTAAAGCCTGCGGCCGTCCCAGATTGAAACGGTCAGGCCTTCGGGTCGCATGTCGCGTGCCAAGCGAGGTTGCCTGCGACATTGCGCGCTTTGGGCGTGTGACTTAGTTACCGGTCATGCGTGACAGACGTGTCTCATGGACCCAGGACCTGGCGTGGCGAGCCGAGGCGGTGGCGTACGACGTCTTCACCTTCCTGATGCGGCTGATGCCGACCGATTTCGCCTCGGACGTGGGCGGCTGGCTGTTCCGTCGGTTCGGGCCGATGACCAAGACCCATGCCCTGGCCTGGCAGAACCTGATCCTGGCCTTCCCGGAGAAGGACGAGGCCTGGCGCCAGAAAATCCTTGGCGATCAATGGGAAGGCAACGGCCGGACGGTCTTTGAATTCCCGCAGATGGATCGCATCCTGCCCTCCACCGGGCGGGTGGAGCTGGTCGGGCGCGAGCGGATGGAGGCGATCCGCGACGGCGGCAAGCCGGTGATCTTCGTCTCAGGCCACTTCTCGAACTGGGAGGTGATGCCGGCGGCTATCGTCGATGCGGGGGTGGTCTGCCAGATGACCTATCGGGCGGCCAATAACCCCTATGTCGACAGGCGAATCCGCGAGAGCCGGGCGCGGTACGGGGTGCAGCTGTTCGCGCCGAAGGGCGGCGACGGGGCCCGC
>VYMF01000581.1_pt1 | contig 10456 bp, 6 predicted proteins | sample 5115271 | NCBI WGS metagenome assembly VYMF01 (sample SAMN12291778, study PRJNA351875) | freshwater metagenome | isolation source: freshwater lake | place: USA: Michigan, Wintergreen Lake | collected 2013-08-08
TGTGAAAGTTAATCAGGGAGAATTAAATCATGTCTTGGCAAAATGAAGTAAAAACCGCTTTAGAAAACAATCAATACGATATTGTTAGTCAGTTTTACGAAGAACTGATAGAAAGAGAACCCCTAGAAATTAGTTATTATTGGTATTTAGGATTAGCCTATCTTTTGCAGGCAAAAGAAGAAGAAGCACAAGCTACTTGGTTATTTGTTTTCACTCAAGTAGAAGAACAGGAAACTGATTCATGGCTGCTAGAATTAAGCAATATTTTAGCAGCCGAAGCTAACCGACAATTAGAGTTAGAAAATCTAGAAATCAGTTGGTTAATTCGTAAACATCTACAGGAAATTAATCCCAGTTATCTCGATAATTTACTGCATTTAACTCTCGTTGAAATTAAATTAAATAGATTTCATCCTCAACAACTGCAAGAATGGCAAATACTAGAATTAATTACTCAGGGTTCAGTTAACTCTCAATTATTGGAACGGGTAGTAATTGCCGTCATATCTTACGCTCATGAATATACCATAGAATTAGTTCGGTTAAGTTTACCCCATCTTGGCAATTCTCTAGAATTACTTAATCACGTCATCACTGTTGCTGGACGCTTTGCTTTTGAGAAATATCAACCTATTTATTCCGTTGACTTAGCGGAAGCTTTTCTTCCCCTTTATCCCGAAAGTTTGTACTTAGAAGTTAATTTATTTTGGTTTTATATCTCTTTACCTGACCATGAAAAAGCCATCAATTTAGTCAATAAGTTGAAAGAGAAAAGTCAAACGATTGATTTAAAAATGTTTAGTCAATCGCTCCTCTTTAGTGGTTCTTTACGAGCCTCAAAATGGAATGACATTCCTAGTATTTGTCAAGAGTATAAACACTTAATTAAAGAATTTATAGAAAAAAAGCCCCAAGATATACATCCCTTAGTTCGGGGAGCTTTACTAACAGTTATGAACCCGATTTCTTACTATGAAGATAACCCGAAAGAGAATCGACCGCTCTTAAGTCAGATTGGCAGTTTTTTCCAAGAAACCTACAAAGCAATGCTGGGTTTTCAGGAGGAAAGTTTTGACAAACCTAGAGAAGATAATGCCAATAAAAAACTGAAAATTGGTTACATTGCCCAAAGCTTAAAACGTCATCCCGTCGGTTTATTGAGTCGTTGGACTATTAGTTATCACAATCGTGAGCAGTTTGATATTCACCTTTATATGGTGAGTCAACCTGTGGATGAAATAACTAAACAATGGTTTTCTAATCCCGCAGATAAAATCTATCATGCTACTGCTGATTCCCTAGCAACCTATCGCAAAATCAAAGAAGATAACATCGATATTCTTGTGGATTTAGATAGTGGCACTGGGGCAATCGTTGCCAAAGTTATTGCCTTAAAACCTGCTCCTATTCAAGTTAACTGGTTAGGTTTTGATGGTTCCGGTTTACCCGCAGTAGATTATCTTTTAGCGGATGCTTATGTACTACCAGAAAATGCCCAAGAATATTATCAAGAAAAAATCTGGCGTTTACCTGACGCTTTTGTCGCTGTGGATGGTTTTGAAATAGCCGTTCCTACCCTGCGAAGAGAAGATTTAGGTATTAATAATGATGCGGTTATTTACCTAAGTTCTCAAACGGCAATTAAGCGTAATCCTGCGATGATTCGCTTACAAATGCAAATCCTCAAATCCGTAGCTAATAGTTATTTCCTGGTTCAAGGAGTTGCTGATGATAATTCCCTCCTGGATTTATTCTGTCAAATTGCCGCAGAAGTTGGGGTAGAAACTAATCGAATTAAGATGCTTCCTCTCTATCAGACGGAAACCTACAGGGCAAATTTAGCCATCGCTGATGTGGTTTTGGACACCTATCCCTTTAATGGTGGTACAACCACCCTAGAAACCCTCTGGATGGGAATTCCTCTCGTGGTTAAAGTGGGGCAACAATGGTCATCACGCAACGGTTATACTTTAATGATGAATGCGGGAATAACTGAGGGTATATCTTGGAGTGATGAGGAATATGTGCAGTGGGGAATTAAGTTAGGATTGGATAAAAATTTAAGAGAAGAAGTCCGTTGGAAACTCCGAAAGTCTCGTCATACATCTCCCCTCTGGAATGCCAAACAATTTACCAGAGATTTAGAAACTGCTTATCGGCAAATGTGGAATATTTATTGTCAATCTTAGAGGATAAAAACTATGCAATGGCATCAAGACATACAAACCCATTTAAACGACAACAATTATCAACTGGTATTGCAGTTTTATGAACAATTAACTGAAAACAATTCTCCTGTAATTGAGGATTATTTTTATCTAGGATTAGCCTATCTTTTACAAGATAGAGAAGAAGACGCACAAGCTACTTGGTTACTGGTGTTGAGTCAAGCAGCCGAATCAGAATTATCGGGGTGGATAGAAACTTTAACTCAAATCCTAGATGCAGAGGCAACCAGACAAGAAAATTCCCAAAGACTAGAGACAAGTTATCTCATTCGATGGCAGCTACAAAATCTTAATCCTAGTTGTTTAAATAATCTCCTGCATCTGATGGAATTAGAAATACAATTCCAAAATTTTGCGATGGAAAAGTGCAGTGATTGGTGTGTATTTGAACTGTTAGATAATACAGCTACAGCAGCAATTAATCTTGATTTACTGCTGCGAGTGACAGAAAAAGTTTTAATCTACCCCTGTACTGATACCATCCACTTTTTAGAATTAGCAGCCTTACATATCAATAATCCAGAAATAATTGCAGCCAAAGTTATCTCAGCAATTGTCAATTATGGTTATCAACAAAAACAAAGTGTATTTGCTATTAATTTAGTAGAACTTTGTTTGCGCTTTTTACCAGAGGATTTATACCTAAAAAATAGTTTGTTTAATCTTTATAAAACCAACACTGTTGATTATAAAAAAGCTCTAGAAATTGCCGATAATTTTTATAAAAATTGTCAGACAACTACTGAAAAGCTGTTCGGACTTTCTCTAGTAATTGGTATTTTACAAGCTAAGGGAGACTGGGTAAATTTACCTAAATTTATCGATGAATTAACACAACTAATCGAGCGACAAATTAATGCCGAACAATTTAATGCACGTCCCTTTATTATCGACTCTATTTTAGGAGTTACTAGCTGTCTTCCCTACTATCAAGATAATCCGAAAATTAATCGCTATTTACAAAGTAAACTAGCAGAAATTTTTCAAGCAGATGTAAGAACCCGCTATAACTATATTGCTCCTGTTTCTTCTCCAAAATCTCCAGCAAGAAAAATAAAAATTGGTTATATTGCCTATACTCTCCGTCGTCATTCTGTGGGTTGGTTAAGTCGCTGGTTATTTCACTATCATAATCGAGATAAATTTGAAATTTACACCTATTGTGTCAACCAAGCAGCGGACGAAATTACTGAAAAATGGTTTAAAAATAACTCAGATTATAGCTATAACTTGCCGGCAAAAATCGAACAAATAACTGCCCAAATTCGTCAAGACAAATTAGATATTTTAGTGGATCTTGATAGCTTAACCAATAATACAACTTATCTAGTAATGGCTTTAAAACCAGCACCGATACAGGTAACTTGGTTAGGATTAGATGCGTCGGGAATTCCTGCGATTGATTATTTTATTGCCGATAACTACGTTTTACCCGAAAATGCTCAAGAAATTTATTCAGAAAAAATCATCCGACTTCCTAACTCTTATTTATCCGTGGATGGTTTTGAAGTGGGTGTTCCCACTAGGAGAAGAACTGATTTAAATATTCCCGATGATGCTATTATTTATCTGACCGTGCAATCGGGATTAAAACGCACCTTAAACATGATTTGTCTGCAATTGCAGATTCTCCAACAGGTTCCTAATAGCTATCTTTTAATCAAAGGTTTTGCCGATAAAGAAACCATTCGAGAATTATTTCTCAAAAGTGCCGACGAATTGGGAATTAGTCAAGATAGATTAAGATTTTTGCCCAATGATTTCAATGAAGAAACCCATCGCGCTAATCTAGGAATTGCCGATATAGTTCTCGATACCTATCCCTATAATGGTGCTACCACAACCCTAGAAACCCTCTGGATGGGGATTCCTTTAGTCACTAGGGTTGGTGAACAATTTGCGGCCCGCAATAGCTATACTTTTATGAAAAATGCCGGCATTAGTCAGGGTATAGCTTGGAGTGATGAGGAATATGTGCAGTGGGGAATTAAGTTAGGATTAGATGAAAATTTAAGGGAAGAAGTCCGTTGGAAACTCCGAAAGTCTCGTCATACATCTCCCCTCTGGAATGCCAAACAATTTACTAGAGACTTAGAAACTGCTTATCGGCAAATGTGGAATATTTACAGCCTTTCTCATCAAGATGAAGTCTAACCTAATTTGCCATCGACGACCGAGGACTGACTCCCCTAAAAGGACAACTTCCCACCTCATGATTAAGATAACTGCCATGGTCTGACTCCCTGTGGTCCCACTGGTGTTAGGCCCACAGGGATCATAATAGCTACAGAAACTGCGCGATTAGATACCAAAGTCCTTCACAGATAGAAGATAATCAATATTTATCAGTATTGGAAGCCTTCAGCATGGTTCATTTAACGCCCAATCCTAGCTATAGTTTAAGTCTCAAGATAGAAATCCCCAATCAAGCGGGAACCTTCGCTTCTGTCCTCAATGCGATCGCCGATGTCGGGGGTAATTTAGGGCAAATTTCTCTGATCGAACGCAATTTAAAGATTAGCACCCGCGAGATTATGGTTGATGCCGCTAGTACCGACCAAGCGGAACAGATTATCGCCGCGGTTAAAGCTCTACCGGATGTTAAACTTCTTAAAGTTTCCGATCGCACCTTCGATCTCCATCGTCGGGGTAAAATCTCCATTGAAAGTCGTATTCCCCTCACCTCCCAAGATGACCTAGCCATGGCCTACACCCCCGGAGTTGGTCGCATCTGCACCGCTATCGCCCACCAACCCGAACAAGTGTACTCATTGACCATCAAGGGCAACACCGTCGCTGTTGTCACCGATGGTAGCGCCGTATTAGGATTGGGAAATCTCGGGCCAGAGGCTGCCTTGCCGGTAATGGAAGGGAAAGCGATGTTATTCAAGGAATTCGCCGGAATTGATGCTTTTCCCATCTGTTTAGCCACCCAAGATCCCGAAGAAATCATCGAAACCGTCAAAAGAATCGCTCCGGTTTTTGGGGGTATTAACCTAGAGGATATCGGCGCTCCACGCTGTTTTGAAATCGAGAAACGTCTGCGAGCGGAATTAAATATTCCCGTTTTCCACGATGATCAACACGGTACAGCGATCGTTTCCCTGGCTGCCCTGATTAATGCCCTCAAATTGGTCAAAAAATCGCTTGATACAGTCAAAATCGTCATTAATGGTGCGGGTGCGGCGGGAATCGCCATCGCTACTCTCTTTAAAACCGCAGGAGCTACAGATATAACCCTCTGTGATTCCCATGGCATCCTCTCCCAAAACCGGGACGATTTAACCCCAGAAAAACAAGCTTGGGCCGTGGCTGCCAGTGGGAAGCTAGGGGATGCTCTTAAAGGCGCTGATGTCTTCTTGGGGGTGAGCGCACCGGGGGTATTGACTCCCGAAATGGTCAAAGGAATGGCTAAAGATGCGATCGTGTTTGCCATGGCTAATCCGATTCCCGAAATTCAACCGGAATTAATCAATGATTTGGTGGCAGTGGTGGCTACCGGACGCAGCGATTATCCCAATCAGATTAATAATGTTCTCGCTTTCCCCGGATTATTTCGCGGGGCCCTGGATTGTCGCGCTAGGGCAATCACCGATAATATGTATCTGGAAGCGGCCAAAGCGATCGCTTCTTTGATCACTCCTGCTAATCTCGATCGAGAGAATATTATTCCCTCGGTTTTTGATAGTCGTGTAGTTACGGCTGTGGCCGCCGCCGTTCAACACGCTGCTCGTCAAGATGGAGTGGCCGGGGAATAATGTAATTATCGTGCAGGAGGGTAAGTGAACCGTGAAACCGATCGATGATATTCCCGAAGCTTTACGGGACAGCCAGTACAGACAAACTACTAATTCTCTGGGGATATTTGCGATCGCAAGCGGTTTACTCGCTCTGCTGGGAACTGGGATAATTGCCATAGTAGTCTTGAATCGTCCCTCCGCTTCCCTAAAAAAACCAGTTATTAACCCCTCCCCCGTCATTAAAGCCACTCCTAGCCCCATTGAGAACATTCTAGGTCATTTACCCTACCAAGAGGCTCCAGAGACGGAATTAGCCCCTATTACTGGGGATGGTGCTATGCGTTTAAGGAAACCGGCAGCCAAGGCTTTTATCCAGATGCAGAGTGACGCAAGAAGGTCGGGGGTGATTTTAATGCCAATTTCGGCTTTTCGATCGAAAGCAACCCAAGAAAAGCTCTTTTTTGAAGTGAAAAAACAACGCAATCAGCCAACCCGCAAACGAGCAGAAGTGAGCGCACCTCCGGGTTACAGTGAACATCATACCGGTTATGCGATCGATATTGGCGATAGTAGCGCTCCCGCAACGAATTTAAGTACCAGTTTTGCTAATACTGCCGCTTTTCGTTGGTTGCAAAATAACGCTGCTCAGTATAGTTTCGAGTTATCTTTCCCCGAAAACAATCCCCAGGGTATCAATTATGAGCCTTGGCACTGGCGTTTTGTCGGGGATAGTGACAGTTTAGAAACTTTTTATAAAGCCCAACAATTAGGAAAACAGAAATAAACGTAGGGTGCGTTAGGCAATCCATTGTTTTTAGGGAAAAAATCAAGGTCTAAATATTGCCGTAACGCACAAACTTTTTAGAAAAACTTTTTATAAAGCCCAGGTGCGTTAGGCAATCCATTGTTTTTAGGGAAAAAATCAAGTTCTAAATATTGCCGTAACGCATCAACTTTTTATAAAGCTCAACAATTAGGAAAACAGAAATAAACGTAGGGTGCGTTAGGCAATCCATTGTTTTTAGGGAAAAAATCAAGGTCTAAATATTGCCGTAACGCACAAACTTTTTAGAAAAACCAACAATTAGGAAAACAAAAATAGGATAACCTTATCGGCGATCAATGGCATTTTCTGGAATTAATTACTAAAATAGGATTACATTGTATTGTAAGTGTTTCTAATATGTCCAAGCTGATAAAATACTTAACAAATGAGCAGGGAGAACGAGTCGGGGTTTTATTGGACTGGAACACCTATTCTCGATTTGCCAATTCATTAGGACTCGATGAAGATTGTTTGATTGGTTTGAGTGTGGATGAATTAAAAGCGCTGGCAAGTTGTCAATTGTCCCTCGTAGAGCAAACCCGTTTAGATGATTTAGTGACGAGAAATGCAGAATCTTTACTCTGCGCTGATGAGGTAGCGGAGTTAGATGAGTTGTTGGCAAAAACAGATCAATTAACAATTCTTAAAACTCGTGCCAGATATACGTTAAAGTGCTTGGAACAAGGTACGACAGCAGCGTGAGTGTTTATAGCGTTTCTCGCATCTGTGAGGCACAGTTTAACCTTTGCTGATTAAGCTTTTCAGGATCGAGAATGTACCTCTTGTAAACAGGAAACGCTATATATTCGGATGGGGTTTTCCCTGTCTGACAGGAGAGGGATGCAGAAACTCCGATTCTATCTTGTAAGTCATGACCAAATCTTCTTAGCCTACAATTAAAAATATTAGAGAGTTTCATCGGGGTTCCTTCTCGAACTAACAGACCGGTAAATGATTAACTGGACTTCCTATCTCGAATCTATCTCGGAAAAGTACGCCCAATGGGAGACATTTTACACCCTCACCGACGTAGAGGGAAAAACGCGCCCAGCGAAAACTGCACCCTTGCTAAGGGATTTGTGGGTACAGACGATTGAAAAAGAACGGGAAAACCCGCAAGAAAGACCAGAAAGACCAGAAAAAACCGAAAGATTCACTGTTTTAGATGGTTTACGCAAGTATAAGGCTAATCACGTTCTTTTAAAAGGTCGTCCGGGTTCAGGAAAATCGACCGCTTTAGCAAGATTGTTATTAGAAGAAGCGCAAAGCTTGCGCCCAAATCAACAAAATCAGGCTAAAATCATTCAAATTCCCATTCTCATCGAATTACGCTTGTATGAAACCTCAATTCTTGATTTAATTTTACAATTCCTGAAACGCCATAAATTAATTATTGATAGTAATACCCTAGAAAGTTGGCTGTTAGAAAATCAGAATTTCATCCCACTATTATTATTTGATGGTATCAATGAATTGCCCTCAGATCCTGCACGACAGAAATTAAAAAACTTTCGCCAGCAGTATGCAGAAATCCCGATGATTTTCACAACAAGGGATTTAGGCAGCGACGACTTAAATATTGAGAAAAAGCTGGAAATGCTCCCCCTGAGCGAACCACAGATGCGGGATTTTGTCAAGGCCTATTTGCCCGAAAAAGGCGAAGAAATGCTTAAACAGTTGGGAAATCGTCTCAAGGAATTGGGAGAAACTCCTCTGCTTTTGTGGATGCTTTGTTCAGTTTTTGATGATAATGAGAACAAAATTCCTGCTAATTTGGGCTTAGTTTTCCAGATTTTTACAGGAATTTATAACAAGAAATTAAAAGCAGATGTTCCTACTTACCAAGAATCGCGGGATTGGTGGCGAGAATTGCTGCAAGTGTTAGCTTGGAAAATGACACAAGGGGAGTCAAAAACTGAGATTCAGGTGGCTATTTCCCGAACAGAAGCAGAGGAAGAATTAAGCAAATTTATCAAAAATAAAGGATTTCCCGAATATTACGGTAAGCAGTGGTTAGAGGATTTACTTAAATATCATCTAATTCACCTAGAAGGTAATGAGAAAATTGCTTTTCGCCATCAACTGATTCAAGAATACTACACGGCTGAGGAATTACAGAAAAAACTACGCCATCTCAAGGATGAGCAGTTAAAGTGGGACTATTTGAATTATCTCAAATGGACGGAACCTATGGCGTTGCTGTTGGGGTTATTGGATAATGAAACCGAAGCAAAACGGGTGGTTAAGTTAGGGTTAGAGATTGATTTAAAATTAGGAGCGAGGTTAGCGGGAGAAGTCAACTTTAAGTTTCAAAAGCAGACAGTGGAATTAGTGCTTGGGTTGGATGTACCGAAATGGTTTAAGGTGGAATTATTGGGACTAACAAAGTCTAATGAAGTTGTTAATGAGTTACTCAAGGCTTTAGAAGACTCTGATGATGATGTTCGTTGGGAGGCAGCCTTCGCCTTGGGTAACATTGGCTCAGAAACAGCCATTGCGGGGTTACTCAAGGCTTTAGAAGACTCTGATGATGATGTTCGTTGGGAGGCAGCCTTCGCCTTGGGTAACATTGGCTCAGAAACAGCCATTGCGGGGTTACTCAAGGCTTTAGAACACTCTGATTATGATGTTCGTAGGAACGCAGCCTTCGCTTTGGCTAATATTGGCTCAGAAACAGCCATTCCGGAGTTACTCAAGGCTTTAGAAGACTCTGATTATGATGTTCGTAGGAACGCAGCCTTCGCTTTGGCTAATATTGGCTCAGAAACAGCCATTCCGAGGTTACTCAAGGCTTTAGAAGACTCTGATTATGATGTTCGTAGGTACGCAGCCGAGGCTTTGGCTAATATTTGCTCAGAAACAGCCATTGCGGGGTTACTCAAGGCTTTAGAAGACTCTGATAAAGATGTTCGTAGGGAGGCAGCCTTCGCCTTGGGTAACATTGGCTCAGAAACAGCCATTGCGGGGTTACTCAAGGCTTTAGAACACTCTGATGAGTATGTTCGTAGGAACGCAGCCTTCGCTTTGGCTAATATTGGCTCAGAAACAGCCATTCCGGAGTTACTCAAGGCTTTAGAAGACTCTGATTATGATGTTCGTAGGTACGCAGCCGAGGCTTTGGGTAATATTGGCTCAGAAACAGCCATTCCGGGATTACTCAAGGCTTTAGAACACTCTGATTATGATGTTCGTAGGTACGCAGCCGAGGCTTTGGGTAATATTGGCTCAGAAACAGCCATTCCGGGATTACTCAAGGCTTTAGAACACTCTGATTATGATGTTCGTTGGAACGCAGTCCAGGCTTTGGCTAAGATTGGCTCAGAAACAGCTATTCCGAGGTTACTCAAGGCTTTAGAAGACTCTGATAAAGATGTTCGTTGGTACGCAGCCGAGGCTTTGGGTAATATTGGCTCAGAAACAGCCATTCCGGGATTACTCAAGGCTTTAGAACACTCTTATGAGTATGTTCGTTGGTACGCAGCCGAGGCTTTGGGTAATATTGGCTCAGAAACAGCCATTCCGGGATTACTCAAGGCTTTAGAACACTCTGATTATGATGTTCGTTGGAAGGCAGTCCAGGCTTTGGCTAAGATTGGCACAGAAACAGCCATTGCGGGGTTACTCAAGGCTTTAGAAGACTCTGATTATGATGTTCGTTGGAA
>VYMF01000825.1_pt1 | contig 10402 bp, 9 predicted proteins | sample 5115271 | NCBI WGS metagenome assembly VYMF01 (sample SAMN12291778, study PRJNA351875) | freshwater metagenome | isolation source: freshwater lake | place: USA: Michigan, Wintergreen Lake | collected 2013-08-08
AAAGGTGGTAAGGTTCTGCGCGTTGCTTCGAATTAAACCACATGCTCCACCGCTTGTGCGGGCCCCCGTCAATTCCTTTGAGTTTTAATCTTGCGACCGTACTCCCCAGGCGGATTGCTTAATGCGTTAGCTGCGTCACCGAGAAGCAAGCTTCCCGACAACTAGCAATCATCGTTTACGGCGTGGACTACCAGGGTATCTAATCCTGTTTGCTCCCCACGCTTTCGAGCCTCAGCGTCAGTAATGAGCCAGTATGTCGCCTTCGCCACTGGTGTTCTTCCGAATATCTACGAATTTCACCTCTACACTCGGAGTTCCACATACCTCTCTCACACTCAAGACACCCAGTATCAAAGGCAGTTCCGAAGTTAAGCTCCGGGATTTCACCTCTGACTTAAATGTCCGCCTACGCTCCCTTTACGCCCAGTAATTCCGAGCAACGCTAGCCCCCTTCGTATTACCGCGGCTGCTGGCACGAAGTTAGCCGGGGCTTCTTCTCCGGCTACAGTCATTATCTTCACCGGTGAAAGTATTTTACAATCCTAAGACCTTCATCATACACGCGGCATGGCTGCGTCAGGCTTTCGCCCATTGCGCAAGATTCCCCACTGCTGCCTCCCGTAGGAGTTTGGGCCGTGTCTCAGTCCCAATGTGGCTGGTCATCCTCTCAGACCAGCTACTGATCGTAGCCTTGGTGGGCCATTACCCCACCAACTAGCTAATCAGACGCGGGCCGCTCTAAAGGCGATAAATCTTTCCCCCGAAGGGCACATTCGGCATTACCACCCGTTTCCAGGAGCTATTCCGAACCTAAAGGCACGTTCCCACGTGTTACTCACCCGTCCGCCACTAACCCCGAAGGGTCCGTTCGACTTGCATGTGTTAGGCCTGCCGCCAGCGTTCGCTCTGAGCCAGGATCAAACTCTTCGCTCTGAGCCAGGATCAAACTCTCAGGTTGAGTTGACTTCTGACCTAAGCAGATCGGACCGAAATCCGATTTGGCATTAGTTCTACGTATTATTGACGAGATCCCACGAACGTCTCTCCGAAGAGCGACGTCATGGTGTCTTTTCAAAAAGACCGCAGATGTCAGTGTCGATAGACAGTCCCGAAGGACTATCGCTAGGACACCGCCGCCTGCGTTTCTCTTTCCAGATCAACGATTTCAAAGACCGTAGGAACCGGTTGCCCGGCCCGACCGTTTAACGCCCGGTAAACGGCGGAGGCGGCGATGTAGTCGCCTCGGCATTCCGTGTCAAGCGAATATTCCGAAGAATAATCTCTTTCCAGCTAGTCCCGCCCGGAGGCGAGGGAGGCGCTGTTTAGCGTCTCAGTTTGCCGCGTCAAGTGGTTCTTTTTAAAGAAGAACCTCCGTCTGCGAACCCGCCCCGAGGGGCGGCGGAGGCGGCTGTCTAAAGAGAGCCATTCTCCGTGTCAACCGGGCTTTTCAGCCATTCTGCAGGAAATGAAATCCGGAGACTTCAGGCCGCAAAAAACCGTCTGGGAAGCCCAAGAGGCTTGCCTCTGTTTCGTTACCGACGATTCGTTTGGAGCGCGGAACCTAACCGAACACCCTTAAGGAAGCAACCCGCTTTCGCGACTTTCTTCCCGACGGACCCTGGAGGCTTGCGTCTCCGTGGCCCCGGCGGCCGGCCCGTTTCCGAGCGAGGCGGCGATATACGCAGCGACCGATTTGTCCGCAACCGGAATCCGACAGATTCACGAACTTTCTCGCCGAGTCCTGGTAGGCCAATGCCGCATCAGCCAGCCGGGTCTCAGCCCGCGATATAGGTTCGCAGGGATTCCGCTTCCTGGGCGGCTTCAGCGATCTGGCATTTGACCACGTCACCGATCGAGATGACGCCGACCAGCCGCTTGTCACGGAGCACCGGCAGATGGCGGATCCGCCGGTCGGTCATCCGGCCCATCAGGGTCGCCACCGTCTCCCCCGGGGCGGCGAAGATGACTTCACGCGTCATATAGTCAGCGACTGGCCGGCCCAGCGCCGGTTGTCCGTCGCGTGCCACGGCCTTGACGACATCTCTTTCAGAGAGGACGCCCACCACCTTGTCCTGATTGCAGACCATCAGGGCCCCGACCCGAAGGCGGTCCAGCTCGCCACAGGCTTCACCCAGCGGCAGATCCGGACCAATGGCGTATACGGCGTCGCCCTTGTCCTTGAGAATTTCGGCGACCAGCATCGCGGCTCCTCCCTCTCTATATAGTGCGCGGCCGCGGACGGCCCGCTTCAGAGGTCAGGTTCGCCCAGATCACGCGGGGAAGCAAATGCCCCCCGTGACGGGCCAAACACCCCGGCCGTGGGTCCGATCAACAGCGCCCCGCACACAAAGCCGAACGCGTGCGCCTCCCATGCGATCCGGGCCCCTTCCATACCGGGCGAGAGGCCGACCAGGCCGGTCGCGGCATTCACCCCCATTATGACCGCGGCCGTCACCAGAAAGCGGCCGTCATTCAGCGGCCGCAGTGCTTGGTCCGGTCGCCCCAGCATCCGGATCGCACCGCCCATCAGTCCGAACACTGCGCCGGACGCGCCGACCAGCGAATCGTAGCTGGCCGGATGCACAATCCCGTAGCCCAGCGTGGCAAACAGTCCGCACGCCATATAATAGAGCAGGAAGCCGCCCACGCCCTTGCCGCTGCCCATCCGTCGCGCGAGCGGTGCTCCGAATGCCAGGACACCGACGGCGTTCATCATCACATGGGCCCAGCCGCCATGGACGAACATGGAGGTCAGGATCCCCGGCCACCACTGACCGTCCCACAGCGATTCCGGTCGAAAGGCCAGCGAGAGCCCCCCGTCGGGCAGCAGGATCTGCAGAATATACAAGGCCGGCAATGACGCGGCGACCAGCACGGCCACCGCCGGGGCGTTCAGAATCCGGTCTGTGGGCTGATGGGTCAGGTCGGACTCCGCAAAAACGTTCAGGTGCCGCATCACGGCTCAAAGGTGATCATGGCAAGTGGTTCTTAATAACCATGACCCAGATTGGCACGCAGGGTCCTTGCCGGCCCGTTAACCCTGTTGCGTGGAGCCGCCTGAAATGACTGTCCGGACAAGGGCACTGCCGGCATTCGCGCTCTCCGCCGCCCTTCTACTGCTCCCTGCCGTGGCTGCGGCCCAGTCTGCGGGCTCGTCGGGCATGAGCGGCTATCAGGCCGGCTACGGCGGGGCGCGCTATTCGACCGCCCGCCCGCAGTCAGGCTCGACGCGGGACGCCAACGGCAATCGGCTGATCGTCGACGGCATCATCCAGGCCGGTGCCAGCAGCTATTCCAGCGCCACCAGCGGCGTCTCCTCCAGCTATTCAGGCGTCGGCGGCAATGGCGGCATGGCTATCGGCGGCTCGATCGCCATCGGTAACAGCCTGAACGTGGTGGTGCAGGGCAATCACAACACGGTCATCGTCAACTCGACCCAGGTCAACAACGGCGCCATCACTGCCGGAACCAGCCTGAACGGCACGCTGAGGCTTCCATGAACGCTGGCTCCTTTTCCCGGCGTTTGAGAACGGCTGTAGCCGCCTGCGCAGCAGTTGCGCTGCTGAGCGGCTGCGTCTCGACGTCTGCCGGGCCGAAGGGCCTGTATGCCTCGCCCATCGGCAATGCGCCGGTGACGGCCAATCCGACCCCCTACTCCGCCGCCCTCTATTGCATGGCCGACTATGCCCGGCGCTACAACCTGCCCTCCCCGCGCATGGCGATCGGCCGGATCGCCGACTACACCGGCACGGTTTCGGCTGACGGCGGCCGGCAGGTCACCGGCGGGGCCTCCCTTATGGCCATTGCTGCCCTCGCCAAGTCAGGCGCGCGGATCGTCGAGCGCTATGACACCTCCGTCTCCGAGATGGAGCTGCGCTATGCCAACAACCGGCTGATCGGCGACGACGGTCCCGGTGGCGCGGACGACGTTCAGTACCGCCGCATCCTGGCCGGCTCCGTGCCCGGATCTGACTTCTATATCGTCGGCGGCATCACCGAGGTGAACTACAATATCCGGTCCTCTGGCTTTGACCTGGCCGGGGGGGAGGCGACGAGCCAGACGCCACTGTCCGCGGCCGTCGCCGGCAAGGTCTATGTGATGAACATCGCCATCGACCTCCGCATGGTCCAGACCACCACGCTCGAGGTGGTCGACGTCGTCTCCTACCAGAAGCAGATCATCGGCCGGGAGGTCTCGGCCGGTGTGTTCGACTTCCTCGACGGCAATGTATTCGACATCTCGGCCGGTGACGGCGGGCTGGAGCCGGTCCAGCTGGCTGTTCGCGCCCTGATCGAACGCGCGACGGTCGAATTCATGGCCAACCTCTATGGTGCCCCCGGTCCGGAAGTCTGCCTCAACGCCGGACCCGACCCCCTCGGCGGCACCGTCGGCCCGACCGGCGGCTTCTATTCCGCTTACCCCAATACGGACACGAACAATGGCGCAACCCGCGCGGATCCGTCTCGCTGGCACGATCGCCGCGACGATGCTGTGCGCCGCAGCCGCTACTGAGGCCGCAGCCCAGGACGGCACCATCGTCCTGAACCAGCAACTGCAACTGGGCGACATCTTCGCCGGGCAGACGTTGAACGTCGTCGATTCGCAGGATCAGGTGACGGTCGAGACCTCGGCGCAGGGCAATAGCGCCTCCGGGGCGGTCTACAATGACGCTATCACCGTTCAGTCCGACCAGACCATGGAGGGAGACGCGGTGGCGACCACCGACATCACCCTCGGCGGAGACACCTATGGGGCCGTGAACGTCACGAGCCGGGCCGGCGGCAACTACCTGACGGCCAGCGCCTATGACGCCACCCTGACGCTCGACGCGACCCAGTCGACCGATGACGGCCTGATCAGTGCCACGACCGAGATCGGCGACAGCTCCGCCCGACTGCATGCCGGTGCCGCCGTCGGTGCATCGGCCATCTCCAACACCGTTGCTGTCTATGGCCAGACCTCGGTCGTCGGCGGCACCATCGACCAATCCTCGTCTGCCATTGTCCGGTCGTTCAGCCGGATCGAGAGCCAGTACATCCCCGACGCCGCCAGTGTGACCAGCCAGGCCATCGTCAACGCCATTGCCGTGAACAGCGACAATACCTCGGGCCAGAACCTCGGCCTCAGCCAGCGGTCCTTCGGGGCATGCCTGGGACCTGGCTGCCCGTGCCCGCGCCACCGCCAACCAGGCTGTGCTTTACAATGAGGGTGGGGCGGTCGTGACCGCTTCAGACCAGCGAAACTCCAGCTTCGTCCGCGCCTCGGCCCTGACCACCGCCTATGACTACGGCCGGGCTGAAGCCTATGCGCGCGGCGCGGCCAATGAACTGTCGGTCGGCAACAACGACATCTTTGTCGAGATCGACAACACCCAGTTCAACACGGGTGGTGTGGACGTCATCTCCACCTTCTCCGGGACCAACGGCTATGACGTGTCGGTCGGGGCCGATGCAGCAGGCAACAGCGTGACCGGCTATGCCTGTTCGGAATGCGAGGGCCATCTGGAGGCCCGCAACACCCAGACCAACAACGGCGATGTGTCGGCGGTCGCCAACACAACCGTGGCGGGCTCGAACCGTTCGGTGATCACCGGGGCCAATGCCGTCGGCAATTCGGCCAGCTTCTACGTCTCGCGGCCTGGAAATTAATATTCAGTAACTTGAGCCTTGACGCCCCGTCGCCGAAGAGTTGCGCGGGGCGTCGGCGATAGAAGTATCGCGGTCCTTCCTGTTGTCCTGCGCGGCCCCGAACGGGAGATCTCGCGCCTATCGGAAAGAGACCGACAATGCGTTCCGCCCGTCTGCTCCTGCTCGCTGCGGCCTCCGTCGCCGTCCTGACCGCAGCCACACCCGCTCTCGCACAGGTCCAGCCGTCCGATCCCTGGGCCCAGGCCACCAGCGACATTCCGGCCGATACCAATGTCCGCTTCGGCGTGCTGCCCAACGGCATGCAATACGCCGTCATGCGCAACGCCACGCCGCCCGGACAGGCGTCACTGCGTCTGCGCATCGACGCCGGCTCCCTGATGGAGAACGAGGACCAGCTGGGGCTGGCCCACTTCATGGAGCATATGGCCTTCAACGGGACGACCAACATCCCCGAGAACGAGCTGCTGCGCATTCTTGAGCGTCTTGGTCTGGCCTTCGGGGCCGACACCAATGCCGCGACCGGATTTGACCAGACCTTCTACCAGCTGGAACTGCCGCGTACGAATGACGAGACGGTCGATGCCGCCCTGCGGATCATGCGCGAGCAGGTCTCCGAGGCGCTGATGGACCCGGCCGCGCTGGACGCAGAGCGGGGCGTGATCGAGGGCGAGGAGCGGACCCGTAACACCCCCGGCCTTCGCTCCGCCAAGGCCCAGCTGGCCCTGCTGGCTCCCGGCCAGCGACTGTCCAACCGCTTTCCGATCGGAGATCTGAACATCATCCGGACGGCACCACGCGAGCGGTTCGTCGAATTCTATAACGCCTACTACCGTCCGAACCGGGCGACCTTCATCGCCGTCGGCGATTTCGACGTCGATGTGATGGAGGCCAAGATCCGCGGGGCCTTCGAAAGCTGGCAGCCGAAGGCCGCCGACGGTCCGGAGCCGGATCTGGGCACGGTCCAGCCGCGCGGGCCGCAGACCAGCATTCTGGTCGAACCCGGCATCCAGTCGTCGATTCAGCTGAACTGGGTCCGCGATCCCGATCTGGACCCCGATACGATCGCCGAGCGCCGTTCGAACCTGATCCGTAACCTCGGCCTGTCGGTGCTCAACCGTCGCCTTGGGGAGATCTCCCGCCAGGAAAACGCCCCGTTCATCAACGCCGGCGCGTCCAGCTCGACCGTGGTCGACAGCCTGGAGATCGGCGGCATCAACGCCACCTTCAATCCGGGTGGCTGGCAGCGCGCTCTGGAGACCGTCGAACAGGAACAGCGCCGGCTGGTTCAGTTCGGCGTGTCGGATGCTGAACTGCAACGCGAGATCACGGACACGCGCACGGCCCTAGAAAACGCAGCCAACGCAGCCGCAACCCGCACCACACCGGGCCTGGTGAACGGCCTGCTGAACGCCGCCAACAGCGAGTCGGTCTTCACGACCCCGGCGACCAACCTCGCCCTGTTCAACCAGGCCGTCTCTGGACTGACCGCAGCCCAGGTCAACAGCGTCCTGCCGCCCGTCTTTGAGGGTCAGGGCCCGGTGATTCTGGTCATCACCCCGGTCGAGATCGAAGGCGGCGCGGAAGGCGTGACGGCCGCGCTCGAGGCCTCGCGTCAGGTGCCGGTCACGGCCCCTGCCGCCCAGGCACAGCTGGACTGGCCCTACGCAGACTTCGGCACCGCGACGGCACCGACCAGCCGCACGGAGCTGGCCGCGGTTGGCGCTACGGTCATCAACTTCCCGAACGGCGTCCGCCTGACGGTCAAGCCGACCACCTTCCGCGATGAGCAGATCCTGGTCAGCGTCCGGACCGGCCTCGGCGAACTGTCCCTGCCGACCGACCGCTCGACGCCACTGGCTTTCGGCGGCTTCGTGTTCCAGGCCGGCGGGCTTGGCAAGCTGACGGCGGACGAGCTCAACCGGGTTCTCAGCGGCCGGATCTACAGCGTCGGTTTCAGCGCCGACAGCGATGCCTGGCAGCTGTCCGGCGCAACCCGTCCACAGGACCTGAACCTGCAGATGCAGGTGCTGGCCGCCTATCTGACGGATCCGGGCCTGCGCCCTGCTCCGTTCCAGCAGATTCAGGCGCTCTTCCCGCAGATCATCGCCCAGCAGATGGCGACACCGGGCGGTGCCTTCGCCCTGCAATCCGGCGTCCTCCTCGCCAGCGGCGACAAGCGCGAAGCGCTTCCGACCGCCGCAGAGGTTGCCTCCTGGACGATCGACGAGCTGCGTAGCGGCGTGACGGCCGGTCTGGCCTCTGGGCCGATCGACGTCACCATGGTCGGCGACGTGACGGTGGACGACGCGATCGCGGCCGTCGCCGCGACCTTCGGTGCCCTGCCGGCCCGCGCCCCTGCGCCCCAGCCGGCACCGGATGCCACCGTGCGGCGCTTCCCGGCCGGCACAGCCGAGCCGGTCGTCCTGAAGCACACCGGTCCCGGTGAGCAGGGCCTGGCCTATATCGCCTGGCCCACCACCGACTCGGTCACCGACCGGACCGAAGCCCGGACGATCCAGATCCTCGGCGAAGTCATGAGCCTGCGGGCCACGGAAGAGATCCGCGAACGGCTGGCCATCGCCTATTCGCCCGGGGTCGGCACCAGCACGTCCGACACCTTCGCGGGCTACGGTTCGATCTTCGTCCAGGCCCTGACCCGGCCCGAATCCTTCACGGCCTTCTATGACGCCGTGAACGCCATCACCGCCTCCCTGCGCGACACGCCGATCACCGAGGACGAGCTGAACCGCGCCCGTCTGCCAGAGGTGGAGCGACTGAAGCGCAGCCAGGCCGGAAACGAATACTGGCTGGGCCAGCTGTCCGGCGTGGCCGCCAATCCGGCCGACGTCGACCAGATCCTGACCCACATCTCCGATCTGGAGGCCGTGACCGTGGCGGACATCCAGCGGGCGGCCCGGCAGTATCTGCGGGCCGACACGGCCTGGCGCGGTGTGTCGGTCTCCGACAACCCCGTCGCCCCGCCCGCGGCGGCGCAGTAGCAAAAAAGTGGCCCCGGTCCTTGCGGATCGGGGCCAGTTTGCTTCTCAGGATCGTCGACAGAGCCGACGGTCATACTCTGGGCTCCCGCGACTGACGCGGGGCTGAACGCCGGTGTTCACCTGACTGTCAGGAACCCGGGGTGTCAGAAAACCCGGCCGCCGACCCCGCCATCCAGGGTCATGGTCGCACCCTGCACAGCATAGCCGGCCTGTTCGACCACTTCCTCGCGGTATTCGGTGTAGGTCTCCTCGCGGACCCAGGTCAGGATCTTCACGCCCGCGCCGTAGCGGCGCAGCAGGGAGCGCTCGTTGCATTCGCGTTCGGCCCGCTGCGGCTTGCACTCGACGGCACCGCCGCGGCCATGCCAGAGGGCCTCGCCCTTGCGGCAGTCCATGGTCTCGCCGTGGCCGAAATCGACGTCACCCGCGTACTCCGACCAGGTGATCTGCAGCCAGGTTCCGGCCAGGCAGCGGTAGAGCTCGCCCTCATAGTCGCCGTCTACTTCCCGATCAGGCCGCACCTGCGAGGCCGGGTGCGGCACATTGCGATCGTCGATGCAGAATGCACGGATCACGACCCGCTTTTCCCACTGGCGACGGGCCTCATAAGGCACACGGATGACCTGGCGCACCCGGGCCCCCTCGACCATCAGACCGTTGATGGTCGTCGGATAGGGTTGGTCCACCGTCACATAGGCCGCACCGCCGCCGCCGCTGCGCGAGAAGCCACCAGTACGGGCATTGATCCCGGCCCGTGCCGCGGCACTGGAGTTGGCGTTCGCGTTGGCATTCACATTGACGTTGACGTTCAGATTGCCGCCGCCACCACAGCAGGGAGGTGGCGGTGGATTTTCGCAACACGGGGGCGGCGGAGGCGGCGGAGGGGGCGGCGGCGGAGGGGGCTCGCAGCACGGCGGCGGGGGCGGCGGGCACACCGGCCCGCACTGGGCCGCCGCTTTGTCCGCGAATGCCGTCAGGGCGATGAAGCCCACTGCCGCCGGCAGCCATGTCATGATCCGCACCCGCATGGGCCGACCTCCCGTCAAGTCTGTGCGGCCCACGTCAGGCGCAGGCCGCTCCAACCTGCATCTCAACCGCAAAAGCCTTTCATTTCCGTTGCTCCCGGCTGCTCGCGGTCAGCGGTGCCAAAGGCGCGAGGCTTGCTTCGATGTCGCTGGAGGCAAGAACGATGTTTCATCCTGACACGCAGTTCCTGATCGATCATTGGACGGGGCTGTCCCGCCGAGGTGCCGTGCGCGCCGGGATTCCCGATCGCGCCTCGCTGGAGCCGGACGCCCTTGGCCTGCGCCTGCCCCGAATCTTCATCGCCGAACGCAGCGGAGAGGACGCGGTCATCCGCCTTGCCGGCTCATGGATCGAAGCCTTCCACGGTGAGCCACTGAAAGACCACGCCCTTCTGTCCGTCTGGCGCACCGCATCACGGCCTCTGGTGGCCGCAGCCATGACCCAGACCGTCCGGGAGGCCCGACCGGTCGTCATTTCTGCCCTTGCAGGCTTCCTCTCGGCGCAGATCGAAATCGCCCTGGTCCCATTGCGCGGGCCGTCAGGCGGCGTGGACCGCATTCTTGGCCTCTATGCGCCGATGGCCAGCCTGAGCCTGGCCACGGACGAGCCCCGCCTGCTGACCGCCCGCGTTTCCATCGGCGTCGGCGAAGCGGCCCGCCCTGCCCTGGCGCTCGCCGCCGTCGGGGGCCGGCGGATCGCCTGACCGTCAAAACGCCAGGGCTCCGGGG
>VYMF01000309.1_pt1 | contig 10399 bp, 11 predicted proteins | sample 5115271 | NCBI WGS metagenome assembly VYMF01 (sample SAMN12291778, study PRJNA351875) | freshwater metagenome | isolation source: freshwater lake | place: USA: Michigan, Wintergreen Lake | collected 2013-08-08
GGTCGACGACGGTCCCCGTCACCCGCGTGGCGGTCGAGTTCGACGCCGGCTATGCGGCGGACCGGGCCGATGCCCTCGGTGTCCATTCGATGATGCTGACGCTGATGAGCGAAGGCACGACCACCCGCGACTCCAACGCCCTGGCCGAGGCCCAGGAGCGGCTCGGCGCCTCGGTCAATGTCGGTGCCTCCATGGACCGCACCGCCGCCAGCCTGACCGCCGTCACCACCAACCTCGACCCCTCGCTGGTCCTGCTGGCGGACATGGTGCGCAACCCCGCCTTCGCCCCGGCCGAGGTCGAGCGTCTGCGGGCCCAGCGCCTCGCCGGCCTGGCCAATGAGCGGACCCAGCCGGCGGCCATCGCCGCCCGCGCCCTGCCGCCGCTGATGTATGGCGAGGCCAGCCCCTATGGCCGTCCCTTCGGCGGCACCGGCACGCCCGAGTCCATCCGCGCCCTGACGCGTGAGGACCTGATCGCCGAACACGCCGAATGGGTCCGGCCCGACAACGCCCGCATCTTCGTGGTCTCCGACCTGCCGCTCTCAGAACTGACCCCGCGGCTGGAGCGGGCCTTCGGCGACTGGCGCGCCCCTGCCGCCCCGCGTGGGACCAAGGTCTTCCCGACCGACATCCCCGCCACCAGCGCCCGTATCGTCCTGATCGACCGGCCGCAGTCGCCGCAGTCGATCATCTATGGCGGCGCGGTCCTGGACGTCTCCGGCACCGACGACCTGCTGACCCTGCAGGCCGCCAACACGGTGCTGGGCACGGACTTCCTGTCGCGGATCAATGCCGATCTGCGCGAGACCAAGGGCTGGTCCTACGGCGTGCGCGGCTCGATCAACACGCTCCAGCACCGCGTCCCCTATATCGTCAACGCCCCGGTCCAGGCCAATCGCACCGGTGAGTCCATCGCCGCCCTGATCGCCCAGTACGAGCGCTTCCTCGGCCCCGACGGCGTCACCGCCGCCGAGCGGGATCGCACCGTCAACGGCGACACCCGCGGCCTGGCCGGTGGGTTCGAGACCTCGGGCCAGATCCTCGGTGCCCTGCGTTCGAACGCCCTCTACGGCCGTCCGGACGACTATCAGGAAACCCTGGCCAGCCGCACCCGCGCCCTGACCGCCGCCGACATGGACGCCGCCGCCCGTGCCACCATCGACCCCTCGACCTTCGTCTGGGTCGTCGTCGGTGACGCCTCGGTCGTCCGTCCCCAGCTGGAAGCGCTGGGCCTGCCGGTGGAAGTGCGTCCGGCGCAGTAAGGCGGACCGCCGCGTCTCCTCCCCGTCGCTACGCGATGGGGAGGGGGACCGTCCGAAGCCGCGCAGCGGCGAAGGAGGGTGGAGGGGTCGAGGCCGAACGGACGCCCTCAGGCCGCCCGCAACGGTTCAATCTTCGCCAGCTCATCCCGTGCCGCAATCGCCGCCTTCGACAGGTCATGCTGCGTCTGAAGGTTCATCCAGAACTCCGCCGTGGTCCCGAACACCCGCGCCAGCCGCAGGGCCGTGTCCGAGGTCACCGGCTGCTGCTCGCGCACCACCCGTTCGATCCGCGTCCGGTCCTTCAGCCCCATCGCCTTGGCCAGGGCTCCGGGTGTCAGGCCGTAATCGGGGAGGAAGTCCTCGCGCAGATGCTCGCCCGGATGGGCCAGAGGCTCGACGAAGGTGGTGTAGTCGTGCGCGGTCATTCGGGCGTCCTCAGTGATAGTCCACGAACTCGACCTGCTCCGGGCCGTGGTCGCCCCAGACGAAGCAGATGCGGAACTGGTCGTTGACGCTGATCGACCACTGTCCCGCGCGGTCTGCGCCCAGTCTGTGCAGCCGGTGGCCCGGCGGCACCCGCAGGTCCTCGACGGTGACAGCGGCATCCAGCCTTTCCAGCCGCCGCCGCGTCACCCTGACCAGATCGGCCGGAAAGCCTTTGGGAGCGCGGCCTTCAAAGACCAGTCGCGCGTCGCGGGATTTCCAGCTCCTTATCATAGCATGATGTAGCGCGGCACGCTACGCCTCCGCCGTTGCTCGCTTAAAGAGAACAAAACAGAAACATATCCGGCCATTGCAGGCAACCAAAAAGGGCGGGCCCGTCGCCGGACCCGCCCTCCTTGTTCGTTCAGCGTGAGCTGAGCGCGGACTTAAAAGTCCATATCGCCCATGCCGCCCATGCCGCCGCCGCCCATGCCGCCACCGGCACCGCCGGCCGAGGCCTTCTTCGGAGCATCAGCAACAGCCGCTTCGGTGGTGATCAGGATGCCGGCCACGGAGGCGGCGTCCTGCAGGGCCGTGCGGACGACCTTGGCGGGGTCGATGACGCCCATCTGGACCAGGTCACCGTATTCTTCGGTCTGGGCGTTGAAGCCGAAGGTGACCGAGGGGTTTTCCAGCACCTTGCCGACCACGATCGAGCCTTCGACCCCGGCGTTTTCCGAGATCTGACGGATCGGGGCCTGGATGGCGCGACGGATGATGGCGATGCCGGCGGTCTGGTCGGCGTTGTCGCCTTTCAGGCCTTCCAGCGCCTTGGTCGCCTTCAGCAGGGCGATGCCGCCGCCGGGGACGATGCCTTCTTCAACGGCTGCCCGCGTGGCGTTCAGGGCGTCGTCGACGCGGTCCTTCTTCTCTTTCACTTCGACTTCGGTCGAGCCGCCGACGCGGATGACCGCGACGCCGCCGGCCAGTTTGGCCAGACGTTCCTGCAGCTTCTCCTTGTCGTAGTCCGAGGTGGTGGACTCGATCTGGGCCTTGATCTGGCCGATGCGGGCCTCGATCGCGTCCTTCTCACCGACGCCGTCGACGATGGTGGTGTCGTCCTTGGTGATGGTGACCTTCTTGGCCTTGCCGAGCATGTCGAGAGTGACGTTCTCCAGCTTGATGCCCAGATCTTCCGAGATCACCGTGCCGCCGGTCAGGACGGCGATGTCCTCCAGCATGGCCTTGCGGCGGTCGCCGAAGCCCGGAGCCTTGACGGCAGCGACGCGCAGGCCACCGCGCAGCTTGTTGACGACGAGCGTGGCCAGGGCTTCGCCCTCGATGTCCTCGGCGATGATGAGGAGCGGGCGGCCCGACTGGACCACGGCTTCGAGGATCGGCAGCATCGACTGCAGCGACGAGAGTTTCTTCTCGTGCAGCATGATGAGAGGCTCCTCGAGCTGGACCTCCATCTTGTCGGCGTTGGTGATGAAGTAGGGCGACAGGTAGCCGCGGTCGAACTGCATGCCCTCGACGACGTCGAGTTCGGTCTCGGCGGTCTTGGCTTCCTCAACCGTGATGACGCCTTCGTTGCCGACCTTTTCCATGGCCTTGGCGATCATGTCGCCGACTTCCGAGTCGCCGTTGGCCGAGATGGTGCCGACCTGGGCGATTTCGGAGTTGGCGCTGACCTTGCGGCTGGAAGCCTTGATGTCGGCGAGGACGGCGGTGACCGCCTTGTCGATGCCGCGCTTCAGATCCATCGGGTTCATGCCGGCGGCCACGGCCTTGAGGCCTTCCTGGACGATCGACTGGGCCAGGACGGTGGCGGTGGTGGTGCCGTCGCCGGCCTTGTCATTGGTCTTGGAGGCGACTTCCCGGATCATCTGGGCGCCCATGTTCTCGAAGGCGTCTTCCAGCTCGATCTCTTTTGCCACCGAGACGCCGTCCTTGGTCGAGCGCGGGGCGCCGAAGGACTTCTGGATCACGACGTTGCGGCCCTTGGGACCGAGGGTGACCTTGACCGCATTGGCCAGGACGTTGACGCCGCGCAGCATCTTTTCGCGCGCGTCGGTGGAGAACATCACTTGTTTGGCAGCCATCTGGCAGCTCCTTGAATGAGTGGTGAGTGAGGAGTGGCGAGTGGCGAGATCGATGGGGCGGCGAGGGCGGATAACCTGAACGGTCTCACTCGCCACACGCCACTAACCACTCGCCACCGGAGTTCCGAGCCTTAGCTCAGCACTCCGAGCACATCCGATTCCTTCATGATGATCAGGTCTTCGCCTTCCAGCTTGACCTCGGTGCCGGACCATTTGCCGAACAGGATGCGGTCGCCGGCCTTCAGGTCCATGGCGACATGCTTGCCGTCTTCATCGCGGGCGCCGGGCCCGACCGAGATGACTTCGCCTTCCTGGGGCTTTTCCTTGGCCGAGTCGGGGATGATGATCCCGCCCTTGGTCCTGGATTCTTCTTCAACGCGCTTGACCAGCACGCGGTCGCCGAGCGGACGAAACGCCATTTGTCTGTCTCCCTGAGAGTGTCCTGAGGCTCTCCCGCGCGGCTTTGGCAGCCGGTACACGAGAGTGCTAACGGCGCGCAGATAGGGTCGGCGACCCGGGGCGTCAAGCCGGGCCGGCGCATTCCTCTTGACGCAATGCACTTTGCAACATAAAGCACTCTACACGTTGCGGCGGGATGGCCCGTTCGCTCACTGACCAGGAGGCTTTCATGCTGTTCAAGACTGTTTCACTCGCGGCCGTCGCGGCCCTTTCTCTCGCTGCCCCGGCCATGGCCGAGGACGTCACCCTGACCCTGACGGGCGTGCAGGCACGAGGCGGTGTCCTGCTGGCAGGCCTGCAGACCCGGGGGCAGTTCATGCAGCCGGCCAGCACCTATGGTGAACGCGTCGTCGACCCGGCCTCCGGCGCTGTCCGCATGACTTTCCGCAACGTCGCCCCCGGTGACTATGCCCTGATGGTGCTGCACGACGAGGACGGCGACGGCCAGATGAAGATGAACGGCTACATGCCCGCCGAGGGCTGGGCCATGATCAATGGCGACAGCCTGCGGGCGACCCCGACCTTCGACCAGGTCAAATTCACCGTGGCGACCTCGGGCGCCGACCTCAGCGTGCCGATGTCCTACCCGCGCTAGGGCGTCGCGGCCGCCAGGGCCCAGCCGGCCTCGACCTGACGCGCAAACAGGGGCCGGGCGCCGCGCACCCGGGTGCGCCAGTCGCGGCCCCGTCCGTCCTGCCCCAGCAGGTCGCCCAGCTCTGCCCGGACCAGGCCCAGCGCCTCGTCCGGGCGGTTCCGGCGGATCAGGAAGCCGGCGTGTTTCTCCGCCCCCGCCATGGCGTTCGCATGGGCCGGGGGCAGGCGGGTCGAGCCGATGGTCCCGGCCCTCCGGTACAGTGCCTCGGCCCAACGGCCCTGGTCCGACAGGGCGAAGCCGAGGTTGGCCCGCGCATTCCCGGAGAAGGGATGGTCCGGCCCCACGATCTCCAGCGCCAGCGCCAGCAGGATCACACCGTTCCGAACCAGCCTCGCCACAGACGTATCCCGCAATCGGAACCCATGGTCGAGCGACCAAGGATAAGATGGCAAGGCCCTTGCGGATGAACGGCAGATGAACGGCTGCCTCCCGACCCGTTCAGGTCCGCGCCCCTAATCCTCGTATCAACCTTGGCGGTTCGCCGCCCCAGCCATGAAAGGACAAGCCATGAAGACGCGTTCGAAGATCGCCCTCGCCTCGCCGGCCGTGATCGGCGCCATGGCGCTGAGTCTGATGGCGGCCGGCCCGGCCGACGCCCAGAGCCGCCATCGCGACCGTGATCGCGACAACGACCGCACCGAGGATGTCCTGATCGGTGCCGCCGTCGGGGCCCTCGCCGGGGCCATCATCGGTGACGGCGACAGCTCCTATGTCGTCGGCGGCGCCCTGGCGGGCGCGGCCCTCGGCGCCGGCTCAAACAGCGGCGGCGACTGCGACTACTACCGCGGCGGCCGCTGCTACCGGAACCAGGGCCACTGGGAGCGCGAACACGGCATCAACAGCCGCGACCGCTACGACCGGTATGACCGTCGCGACGACCGCCGGGATCGCCGCGATTACCGCCGCGACCGTCGGGACGACCGGCGTGACGACCGCGACTATCGCTACGATCGCCGCTGGTAGTCAGATCTTCATTCGTCGGGTCGTTGACCCGACGGGAACGAGAAAGGCGGTCTCCGTAAGCCGGGGCCGCCTTTTTGGGTCTATGGGTGTCCGCTTTCCGGCCAGCCGTCAGCGGCGGCTATCGACCCATAGCGGACCTTCAGACGGTCCGCTTTCCGGCGTGACGTGACACAAATTTCCTATCCAGCGAAACGACGAGCCCTTTCGAGGGGCGGTATCGAGCTAATTCTGGAGGACCTTAAGGGGGAGCAGGTCAGCGCTTACCATGCAGGCGCTCCAGCAGCCGCCAATCTCTGGGCATCTGATCGACGCTGCTTTCGCTCATCATCAGTCGATGCGCCCACACCTTCATGTCCGCCATCGCCGCAACCGTCATGTTCTGGCTATGACGCAATGAGTCCTGACCCTTGTTGGACGGCACTCTTCATTAAGGCAGCCAGTGCATATTTTTAAACATGCAAGCTACATCGCAAGCTCAGGACGAGGCCATTGTCGTTTCTGATAAAAAAATACCCATGCCCATCCGGCTGATTTGCATTGGCGTTAGCGTAGCATTGTCAATTAATCTATTGATCGAATTTTTCAGTGTTTTGTGGCCGCTAAATTTATTTACTCTGTTATTCGGGATTATGATACTTATTGGTCTGCCGTTGTTGATGATATTTTTTGCGTTCTTTGCAATTATACCCGATCAGAGATGGGAGATACAGCGTGGGCAACTAACCATTACGTATCAGCTATTCAACCAAACCGCAGTCAAAACATATAGGATCGAGGATCTGGATGATGGCGAGGTGCACACAACGTATGATGATGATCGCCCACCCCTATACCGTCTAATGTTCCCCATTCTAAATGGCAGAAAACTGCAAACGGTTCCGCCGCGCACGCCGTTTCACTTGGCATTTGGGGTATTTTTGCGGGAGACCAACCTAGCCGTGAGGGGAGCCACCTCTAAGCAGGATAAATCATTGGTTTCGCCTGATTTTACTAAGCGTGTAGAGGCAGAGAACGCGCTTGCACACTTCACGGGACGCTGGGGCGGCGGTCGCTCGGCGCCGATACCACATGATGTCGGGGTCGCATCGATGTCAGCGGACGGGGTTATAACGCTTGATCTGTACGGTACTGCGCCGGGCGGTATCATCGCGCATGGGCATAAAACATACTCACCTAGGGATGCGGACTACGCGCAGATTTTAGCGCACCTTGGAGGCCTCAGGCCTGGCGATCGTAAGCCGGTCCCGCCGTGGCCCTAGGTCTGCTAACCACCCCTAGCGGCGGTTCAGAAGGTCCGCTTTCGGGTCATGGGACGAATGTCCGCTAACCAACCTCAGGCGACTGTCTGCTCCCGACCCATAGCGGCGGTTGGAAAGATCATCGCGAAGGGCCTGTGCCAGTGTCTTTTTGGGCTGCCTCCGCTCCGGCAAATCGATAGTGGTAGGGCTGAGTTAAAATATTCGGCCTATTCGTTGCTCTCATGGGTATTCATTCGGCCAATCGGAAGTGGGATTTCGTTGATCGCGGCGACTGGCCGGAGGCGATCCATTCTTCCATTTTTCTCATTATTTTTCCTATCGGCGTCATCGCCTTCTGGACCGCGCCGCTCGATGTAGTACCGTTGTATGTCCGCATCCCTTTTACGCTCGTGTTCGCGCTGATGGTCCCCTTTCTTACTCGGACAGTGATAGGCGCGCGAACAAGGCGTATTGAGATAGATGCGCCAGGGCGTGCCATTGTGTTGACAACAGTGCAGCCGTTTAACGGCGCAAAATCTCGCAGCATTGCAATGCAAGACGTAAGCCGCGTGATGTTCCAGACGACCAATAATGATGGCTTTTATTATCGCGGTTTGCTTGATCTGGGCGCTGACGATCAGATCACTTTCACGCAAGGCACTGATCACGCTACCGTGCGCGCGGAAGCCGAGAGAATGATCACCGTGCTGCGGCAGGAGCAACCTGCGCTAGAGATTGTGGAAACTGACGAATGGACTAGAATAAAACGCTACACCACTCGAAGCTCGACTGGCTGACGTCAGGAATCTTTTAACTGCGGTAACATGCAATGTCTGCTCCCCACCCATAGCGGACATGCCGGGAGTCTGCTTCCCGCCCCGGCCCTAGACCATCAGCCGCTTCAGCAGCTCCGCCGTCGACGGGTCCAGCCCGGCTGACGGTTCCCCCGCCGCGACATCGGCCAGAACGGCCCTGGCCAGGGCCTTGCCCAGTTCGACGCCCCACTGGTCGAAGCTGTTGATGTCCTGGATCACGCCCTCGACGAAGGTCTTGTGCTCATACAGGGCGATCAGGGCCCCGACCGCCTCGGGCGACAGGGCGTCCATCAGGATCGTCGTCGAGGGCCGGTCGCCCGGGAAGGTCTTGTGCGGGGCCAGACGGTCGGCCTCAGCGGCGTCGGCACCCGCCGCGATCAGCTCCGCCCGGGCCTCGGCCTCGGTCTTGCCGACCATCAGGGCCTGGGCCTGGGCCAGGGCGTTGGACCACAGGGGCGCATCGCCCTCGCGTGCATCCATGGCGGCGTCGGTGGTGTGGCCGACGACGATGAACTCCGCCGGAACCACCATCGGACCCTGATGGATCTGCTGGAAGAAGGCGTGCTGGCCGTTGGTGCCGGGCTCGCCGAAGACGATCGGGCTGGTGGCGGTGTCGACGGGCGAACCGTCGCGCTTCACCCGCTTGCCGTTCGACTCCATCTCCAGCTGCTGCAGGAAGGCCGGCAGCCGGCGCAGGCCATGGGCATAGGGGGCGACGGTCCGGGCCATGCGTCCGCGACCCTCGACATTGTAGATCTGCGCCAGGGCCAGCAGCACCGGCGCATTGCACTCCAGATCCGCCTCGACGAAATGCTCATCCATGGCCCGGGCGCCGTTCAGCACCCGCTCGAACACATCCCAGCCCAGGGCCACCGCCACCGACAGGCTGACCGCCGACCACAGGGAATAGCGGCCTCCGACCCAGTCGCGGAAGGCGAAGGTCCGGCCACAGCCCCAGGCCGCAGCCTTGTCCGGTGCTGCCGTCACCCCGATCAGGTGATGGACCATCCGCTTGGGCGACAGGCTCTCGGCCAGCCAGGCCTTGGCCAGTTCGGCATTGGCCAAGGTCTCCTGGGTGGTGAAGGTCTTGGACACCACCACCACCAGGGTCGTTTCGGGGTCCAGCCCGGCCAGGGCCTCGCCCATCTCACGCGGGTCGATATTGGCTACGAACCTCAGGTCGATGACCGGCTCCAGCGGCCGCAGGGCGTCCCACAGCAGGCGCGGCCCCAGGTCCGAGCCGCCGATACCGATATGGACGATCGCCGTGAACGGCTGGTTGGTGCCACCGCCCTCCGCGCCCGAGCCGACGTCTGTCGCGAACCGGGCCATGGCCTTGAGCGCCGCGGCGACCTCGGCGGACACCGGCTCGCCGAGCGCCCGGAAATCGGCATCGTCGGCGGCCCTCAGGGCCGGATGCAGCACCGCGCGGCCTTCAGTATTGTTGACCGCCTCGCCGCCGAACAGGGCATTGCGCCGCCCCTCCACATCACAGGCGCGGGCCAGGTCCAGCGCGGCCTCGAACCCCTCAGCGCTCCAGGCCTGTTTCGACAGGTCCAGATACAGGCCTGCGGCGTCCACCCCCATCCGGTCGATCCGGCCGGGATCGGTCGCGAACTGGTGCAGGATGCGTCCGTCGGCGTCCTTGCGGGCGACGGCGCGAAGCATGTCGAGGGCCTGGGTGCGGGCGGTCATCGGGCAAGCTCGAAATTCGGAAGGGTAAACCCTCGTTTACGGGTCGGGCGTAAGCCGGTTCAACGCCGAATCCGTGATTCGGCCAACTATATGAGGTTTGCCATGTCCTGCGGCGTCGCCCTGGCGGTCTCCCTGCTGCTCTCAGACCCCAATATCGCCATGGCCGCCGCCCTTCCGCCGCCCGCCGCCGATGCGCCGGTTTCAGTGGCGGGTGAGCCGCTGTTCTCGGACATCATCATGCGGGCCGGTGCGCTCCGGAGCGTTGTCCGTCAGTGGAGCGCCAACCTCGAATCGACGCCTGACTGGTACATGGGTCCGACCGAACTGGAACGGTTCACGGTCGAAACGACCAATCTGGCCGCCCTCGACATGCAGGGCCATCTGATCCTCAAGGAGCGCGGCACCGACGGTGACCTGAAATGCATCCTGCGCGGCATCTCCGAGGACATGCCGTTGAAGGTCGCTGCCGTGGCCGCCGCCGCCACCCCCGCCGAACGTCGCGTCGCCCTCGAGGAACTGCACTACCTCCTCAACGACAACGTCGAAGTCATCACCGCGCCCCCGCAGCCGCCGGTTTGAGATTCTGCTCCTTCTCCCATTGGGAGAAGGTGGCGCGCAGCGCCGGATGTGGGTCGGCTGTTTCCCTCGGCGCAAGCCGCCGCTCCGGACAGTGACGCGGCTTCGCCGAATGCCGCCACCCGGCCCACACCCTTTCGCGCGGCCAATCGCTACGCTCTTGGGCGCTCAAGCCCTCTCCCAATGGGAGAGGGAGGCTGAAGTGGCGATC
>VYMF01000311.1_pt1 | contig 10389 bp, 9 predicted proteins | sample 5115271 | NCBI WGS metagenome assembly VYMF01 (sample SAMN12291778, study PRJNA351875) | freshwater metagenome | isolation source: freshwater lake | place: USA: Michigan, Wintergreen Lake | collected 2013-08-08
CAGGTTCGGCTGACCGGATCGTCATCACCGGCACGAGTGGCGGCGGCGGTCTCTCTGTCGCGGTCGCGGCCAGCGGAAACAGCCCAGATTACCTGCCCTACCTCGCCGCCATTGGCGCAGCCGGCGTCAGTTCGGCGGGGCAAAGCACAATCCGCGACGATGTCTTCGCCACGATCGCCTACTGCCCGATAAGCGACCTGGGCCACGCCGACACGGCCTATGAGTTGCAGTATGGGGCCGTCCGCACCGCCGCGAACACGCCGAACGGACGTTGGACCCCCGGCCACCAGGCGGCCTCGGCAACGCTGGCCGCTCAGTATCCCCGCTACCTCGACGGTCTGAAGCTGACGGTCGAGGACGGCTCGCCGCTGACGGCCGCAACCATGCCCCTCGCCATCACGGAAATGGTCAAGGACGCCACAGAGGCGGCCCTTGCGCGCGGCGACAAGGTCCCGGCGCTTGGCGAAACCTTCGAGATCAGGTCTCGCGGCCCGCAAGGCGCCCAGGCAAACGGACCAAAGTACGTCCGCAATGACTGGCTGACCTTGGAGGGCGGCCACGTGAAGTCGATCGACTATACGGCATACTTGGCCTTCGTCGCAGCCAATCAGACGCTCAAGGGCATTCCGGCCTTCGACGCGACCGCCAGCACCGGCAACGATGGCGTCACCGGTGAGAACACCCTGTTTGGCTCTGCTGCACAGGAGTATTCGAATTTCACCGCCTACGCCTGGGACAATAACGACAAGCCTGGCGATGGCTCTGGCCTGGACGATACCGGCCTGGATTTCACCGCCTATACGGCCGGCCCCGGCAAAGACCTCGCTCGCCAGATCGCGCTGACGAGCCCTATCCCCTACCTGCGTGGGGACGGTTCCACCGTCGCTCCCAACTGGTACGTCCGGCACGGAACGCTTGATCGCGATACCTCGTTCGCCGCTCAGGTCACCCTGAAGGCCGCCGTGCGAAACAACCCGGCCGTGAAGGTCGAGAACGTCAAGCTTGCCTGGGGACAGGGCCACTCGGGCAACTATGACGTTCAGGAGGCCTATGCCTGGCTCGCCGAAATCCTGGCGACTGCGGAGACCCACCGCTGAACATTGCGCCGCTGGCCGGAAAAATTACGATCCTTGCGCGCCAAATCCAAAGAACAGTCGTGAGCAACGCCGCCCTGCCGCCGGCACGGCGGCGGCAAGGCCCGCGCCCGTTGCCCCAGGCCCCGGCGACGGCCTGACGACGACCGCGCCCGTGCTGTCGCGGCATCCCGACATTGCAGCGATGATCGCCGCCGGCGAGGACCAAGCCCTCTCGCAACAACTCCGACGCGGCGAGACGATCGGGCGGCCGGTCGGGACAGCCGAGTCCCTCGGCCCAGCTCGAAGCGGCCACGGGTCGCGCGCTGGCTCCCTCCAAACGCGGCCCGAAGCCAAAGATAAGTGCACTGTCACCGTAATCCGCAACCGGCAACAAACCGGCGACCTGAGAAGTCATTCAGGGCGTTGGGGCGAGACTATAGCTCGCTCATGGCTCCATTCGGCCTGCTCCGCGCTGGTGGCGAGACAGTGATACCACGCCTGGAATTTCACCAGCGCCGGAAGGTCTGCCGTTACAGCAGCCAGTCACCACTTTCGCCGGTCACATCGCCGTTGATCTTTATCTGGTAGTCAGGCTTGCCGTCGCCGGTGGCATCCACCCTCAGCGTCGTGATCCCGCCGGTAAACGTCAGGGTCATCTGGCCTGCCTGCTTGCTGAAGCTGGAAACCAGGTCCAGCGTTCCGACATACGCCCAGGACAGGTCGAGGATGTCACCATCGGCTGCCGAGAAGTCATAGATCTGGTCAGTTTCCAGCAGGCCCGGAATTGCGGCCGTGGCGACGAAAACATCAGCGCCCGATCCGCCGCGGAGCAGGTCATTGCCCGCCCCGCCGACGATCTCGTCATCGCCGGCTCCGCCATTCAGGGTATCGACACCGCCGTTGCCATAAAGAATGTTGTCGCCGCTGTTTCCCTGCAAGTTGTTGGCCCCGTCGTTGCCATAGACGATGGCGTCAGCAATCCCTTCAAGCTGTACCGCCTCGATGTTGGCGGGGATCGCATCAAGGCTGATCGTGGTGCGTATGATGTCGTATCCCTCGTCGATCCGCTCGTCGATGTTGGTTCCAGCATTGGCAATATAGTAGACGTCGTTGCCTTGGCCGCCGGCCAGATAGGAACCGACCGCCGTCTGCAGGTCGTAGAACGTGTCGTTGCCCTCGCCGCCTTCCACCGTGTCGCCGATGGTTGACTGGGCATAGAAGCGATCGTTGCCTGCGCCGAGATAGATTTGGCCGTAGCCCTGCGAGTAGACGACGTCGGCCCCGTCCCCGCCATGGACCAGCCCGCCGCCGCTGCCGAGGTGGATCACGTCGTTGCCCGCGCCGCCATCGATGAACCCCTCGTCGCTCCAGATGACGTCCGCGCCGTCTCCGCCGTACAGTTGATCGTCCCACAAGCCCCCATGGATGACGTCCGCGCCGTCACCGCCATCGATCACGTCATTGCCGTAACCGCCGAAGAGCAGGTCCCTGCCAGACCCGCCGCTGAGGCTATCGTCCAGATTCCCGCCCGACAACAGGTCGTCGCCGGCCAGGCCCTCCATGATCCAAGGGAGATTCATCTCGCTGGCATCTAACTGACGGCTGTCCCGTCCGTTCGTTCCCGTAAAGCTAGGCATGATCATACCCTTCTAGTCGCCAGGCGACGGCGGCGCGCGACCGCAAGCTGGCGACAGCGCGTTGCGGAACTATGAACCGTCACGAGAGATCGCGCCGCCCCTGCCCGCTTCCCGCAAGTTACGATGGCCGTGCACTAAACTGCTTTCTCCGCTCGCCATGCCATCTTTCAGCGTGGCCCGCATCGCTCGCGCTGTCTTCCCTGGTGTTCCGCACCATGTCACCCGGCGTGGCAACGGTCGCGCCCAGACCTTCTTCAGTGACGACGACTACCAGCTCTATCGCGATCTGCTGGCCGAGCACGCGGCTCGCTGCAGGGTGGAGATCTGGTCCTGGGCGCCGAGCCCAATCATGTCCATCTAATCCTCGTTCCGCCCCAGCCGGATGCCTTGCGCCGTTGCCTGGCCGGCGTTCACCGCCGCTAAGCCGGTCATATTCACGCCCGGCTGAGGCGCACGGGCCACTTCTGGCAGGGCCGGTTCGGGTGCGTGGCGATGGACGAGGCGCACCTGGGCGCGGCCCTGCGCTATGTCCTGCTCAATCCAGTGCGGGCGCGCCTGGTCACCCAAGCGGCCGACTGGCCCTGGCCCAGCCTTCATGCGTTGCTGGCCCCAGGCCCCGGCGACGGCCTGACGACGACCGCGCCCGTGCTGTCGCGGTATCCCGAATTTGCAGCGATGATCGCAACCGGCGAGGACGAAGCCCTCTCGCAACAACTCCGACGCGGCGAGACGATCGGGCGGCCGGTCGGGACAGCCGAGTTCCTGGCCCAACTCGAAGCGGCCACGGGTCGCGCGATGGCTCCCTCTAAACGCGGCCCGAAGCCAAAGATAAGTGCACTGTCCGTAATCGAAGGGAAGACTGCACGGGCGACACGGGCCATGCTCGGGACCAAGGCAAGTTTCTGAGCGTGGCGCAGTCAATGCACTTTCACCGAAATTCACCACTTCCTTTCCAACCTGTCGAAAAGAAGGTGCGGGACCTTGGGGTCGCGATGAAGTGGTATGGATTTTCCCAGATCCTGAACTATAGATGTTTCAACAATATTGACTGCTCATCAAAACCTTTCGATCTCATCCGTAAATACACATCTTGAATGAGCGGATCAATGTTCTCGGACTTAATCGGGATGTTTAAGGAGTAAAACTTCTCAATCAACGGGTGTTCGATTGCGAGGGATGGCAGGCCAATCAAGCGTCGCATTTCAAGAATGGCAAGGACCTCCACTGGAAATAGAATCCAAATTCCATCGTCAAAATCGATCGGATAGTCGCGGGACTGTTGAAATGAACGTTCCATATGGAGGTCACAAAGGGAAATCAGCAGCGGATGGAAAACATCGGCGGGGGATCGCCAATTTTTTAGCAGGAGAGCAGTGCAATCTTCCATAGGAATATGAACGAAATTTCGATCAATTTTTATTCCGAAGAAGTGAGCAGATATTCTTAGAAGTAATTCTAGAATAGGAAATTCGCCATAATTTATAAAAAGATCACTATTTAGAGCCTTTGCTTGAGCCTCGCATTGAATTTTGGCTCGATCAATTTGTCCGATTAGAATGCCCAATGCCATGAATGGCACGCTACGCCATGTCATCTGAGCCAATTTTCTTCCCGGAAATCGCTTTCCGAATACAGAATGGCTATAGAGATCTATAAAATCAGCCAATAGAACGGACTCAAAGGCGGCTCGAACAGCAACATCTCTGCTTGTTGGATCATTAATCTCGACACTTTGGGTCGCCACAATTCTTCGGGTCGCGAACATTCGTAAATTGGATTCTAGATACAACTCCCAAGGCATGAGTGGGGGGTTTGTAGGCTCCATCGCCACGGCATATGCTGGCGGCGATATAGAGCCCCGCTTCACATATTCATTCAATTCACTTAGGTTAATCGCCTCAAACTGATTCCACGACAATTTGTATTTACCAACTAATAATCTCCATCGGCGTAAGACTTGTTGAAAAGAGCGAGTTTTTTCCGACATGACGATGATTGTCTAAAAGGCTCAATGGTTGCAGTGAGGCGGCCGGACTGGCCAAGCTCCGGCATGACAACTTTAACAACCATTGGTTTGACTTGGTAATCTTGAAGTCGGGACACACACCACCTTCTCCTCCGGAGATACCAAGACCCTTCGCCGGATTCGGCGGGGGCGCTCTCGAGGTCAGACGGGTCAATGTCCCTACCTCGTCCTTCCTTCCCAAAGGTCGCTAAAATAGCTATTCTAGCTATAATTCCCATCCATGAGGCCCAGTCATGCGCGTCACATCCACGGAATTCCAGAACGGGGTCGGCCGGTTTCAGGACGTGGCGATGCGCCAGCCGGTTGAGATCACCAAGAACGGGCGCAGCCATACGGTTCTGATCTCGGCGGACTACTACGAACTGCTCACCCACGGGCGGATCGTTCGCCGGGTCGAGGAGATGGACGCCGAAACGCTGCTGGCGATCCGGCAAGCCGAAGTTCCCGCCGGGTTCGCCCATCTCGACAAGGACCTCGGCCTCGATACGACGGCGGGGTAGACGCCGCCCGTGGCCTTCCCGACGCCCCATCCCGGCCTTGTCATTTCCTATGCCTACCTCTGGGCGGAGGAGAGCGATCAGGGCCGCGAGGAGGGCGTGAAGGATCGGCCCTGTGCTATCGTCGTTGCCCGCCGGGTGGCCGAAGGCAAAGACATCATCACCGTCGTCCCCATCACCCACAGCCCGCCGAAAGACGCCCGGGCGGCGATAGAGCTTCCACCGGCGCTCAAGGCGCACCTGGGGCTGGATGTCGGACGCTCATGGGTCGTCCTGTCGGAGACCAACGAATTTCTCTGGCCGGGGCCGGACCTGCGGCCCTTGGCGGGCGGCAAGGGCGATGATGTCGCCTACGGCGTCCTGCCACCGGGTTTTTTCCGGCGGCTGCGGGACCGGATCTTGGTGCTGGCCGAAGAACGCCGCCTGCGCGGCGTCCTTCGGACGGAATGACTGAAGGGGCTGTTGCAGGGACCGGTAGCGCCCTCGCAAGCGCAACCGGTCCCCATCAACCTCCAGTGCAACGTCTCCTCCGCCCCCTGCCCGCTTCCCACCGCGCGCAAAGCCTGCACAAATGTCAGGCAGCGGCGTTTTGACGTCGCCGACTCGTCAGGTTCGCGCGCATGACGGCGCCGGACGGGATAGTGAAGCGTTGAAGGAGAGGCCGTCAGCGGCCCGACGATTTCTGGGGGACTGAAGTTCAAGTGGCCGACAGCCGTACCGCCGACCAGACGCAAAGCCTGCCGATGGCCCAGCCCTTCTACACGCCGGGCGCCGCCTTCGATGAAATGTATGATGCCGGCAGCGCCGTGCGCGGCCACTACGGGGTGATGCACGAGCGGCTGACCAGCCTGTCGGCCGAGGATCTCAATGCCCGCCAATCGACGCTGGAGCGCAGCTTCCTGCTGCAGGGGATCACCTTCACCGTCTATGGCAATGAGGCGACGACCGAGCGGATCATTCCCACCGACCTGATCCCGCGCATCATCCCCTCCGCCGAGTGGGACGTCATCGAGGCCGGCCTGACCCAGCGGCTGCGGGCCCTCAACATGTTCCTCGCCGATATCTATGGCGAGCAGCAGATCCTGATGGACGGCATCATCCCGCGCGACCTGGTGCTGGGCGCCCCCAGCTATCGCCGCGAGATGCAGCACCTGTATGTGCCGCACAAGGCCTATGCCAACGTCTGCGGCAGCGACCTGATCCGGGGCCAGGACGGCGCCTTCTATGTGCTGGAGGACAATCTGCGGGTGCCCAGCGGCGTCAGCTACATGCTGGCCAACCGCGATGCGGCCCGCCGCACCTTCCCCGGCGCCTTCCGGGCCGCCAGCGTGCGGCCGGTGGAGCGCTATCCCGACCTGCTGCTGGCCACGCTGAAATCGATGGCCCAGGACTGGCGGGCCGACCCACAGGTCGTGGTGCTGACCCCCGGGGTCTACAACAGCGCCTATTACGAGCACGCCTATCTTGCCCGGCTGATGGGCGTGCCGCTGGTCGAGGGCCGCGACCTCGTGATCCACGAGAACATGGTCTACATGCGGATGACCACCGGCCTGCAGCGGGTGGATGTCATCTATCGCCGGGTCGATGACGACTACATCGATCCCCTGACCTTCCGCCGGGATTCCAGCCTGGGGGTCGGCGGGCTGTTCAATGCCTATCGGTCCGGCAATGTGATGATCTGCAACGCCCCGGGCACCGGGGTGGCCGACGACAAGGCCGTCTATGCCTATGTCCCCCAGATCATCCAATACTACCTGGGCGAAGACGCCATCCTGCCCAACATCGAGACCTTCCTCTGCCGCGAGCCGGCCCAGCTGAACCATGTGCTGGGCAACCTGGACAAGCTGGTGGTCAAGGCGGTCGGCGCCTCCGGCGGCTACGGCATGCTGGTCGGGCCGCACGCCAGCAAGAAGGAGCGCGAGGATTTCGCCGAGGCCATTAAGGCCGACCCCGACAACTACATCGCCCAGCCGACCATCCAGCTGTCCACCGCCCCCTGCCTGATCGATGGCCGGGTCGAAAGCCGCCACGTCGACCTGCGCCCCTTTATCCTGTCGGGTGAGAAGATCGTCGTCACCCCCGGCGCCCTGACCCGGGTGGCCCTGCGCAAGGGCAGCCTGGTGGTCAATTCCAGCCAGGGCGGGGGGTCGAAGGACACCTGGGTCCTTGGGCCGAACAGCGAAGACGGAGGAGACCTGGCATGATGCTCGCCCGCGTCGCCGACAGCCTCTACTGGATGGGCCGCTATGTGGAGCGGGCCGAGCACGTCTGCCGCCTGGCCGATGTCACCCTCAACGCCACCCTCGACCGCTCGATGGCCGCCAATGAGACGGCCCGTATCGCCCTCTCGGCCCTGGGCGACGATGTCACCGCCGTGGGCGGAAACCTGTTCCAGACCGCCAAGGCCCTGGCGCTGGGCAACGACGACGCCAACTCGGTGCGCATGTCTCTGGCGCGCGGCCGTGAAAACGCCCGCCAGGTCCGCGACCAGATCACCACCGAGATGTGGGAGCGGCTCAACATCCTCTATCTGCGGGTCACCGAGGCCACGGCCGAACGCACCTTCGACCGCCAGCACTCGGCCTTCCTGCACGAGATCATCTCCGACCTGCACCTGTTCAAGGGGGCCGCCGACGCCACCATGAGCCATGGCGAGGGCTGGCGCTTCCTGATGCTGGGCGTCCATATCGAGCGGGCACAGCTGATCGCCCGCCTTCTGCGCGCGGCCTTCGGCGACGGGGCGGTGCCGACCGGCGACCACGTCACCCTGATGAACGTGCTGCGCATGGGCTGCGCGCTCGAACCCTATCTGCGCACCTACACCGCCGAGATCGAGCCCAAGCACATCCTCGACTTCCTGCTGTTCGACGAGGACTTCCCCCGCTCGATCCGTTTCGCCACCGCCCGGATCGAGGAGTCCATGGCCGACATCGCCAGCCATGTCGCCTTCGGCGGTCGCGGCCGGCCGGAGCGCCTGGCCGGGCGGCTCAGCTCGCGCCTGGAATTCACCGACCTGGAGGAGCTCGAGGCCAACGGCGCCGCCACCCTGCTGGCCAGCGTGGTCGCCGACTGCAGCCGCATCCACGAGGCCCTGTACCAGACCTTTGTCGCCTACCCGCTCGAGATGAGGTTGCCGGCCTGATGCTGCTCGATATCCGCCACGTCACCCGGTACCACTACGAAAACCCGGTCCGCGAGAGCGTCATGGAGCTGCGCATGCAGCCCCAGAAGTCGATCCGCCAGCGGCTGATCAGCTTCGACCTCGAGCTTGATCCCCGGGCCCAGGTGTTCAGCTACATCGACCCGTTCGGCAACGCCGTGCACCATTTCGACGTGCCCCAGCCGCACGACGAGCTGACCATCATCTCCCGCGCCACGGTCGAGACCCAGGACCCGCCCGAACTGCCCGAACACCTCGACCTGGGCGAATGGGACCGGCTGAAGAGCAGTTTCACCCAGGCGGAATGTTTCGACTTCCTGCAGCCGCATGGTTTCACCCGGGAGACCCCGGCCCTGCGCCAGTTCATGATCGACAAGGGCCTGGAGTTCAGCCAGCTGCGCGATCCCTTGAGCCGGCTGCGCTACCTCAACCTGACCATCTATGCGGCCTTCGCCTATGAGCCGGGCGTCACCCGGGCCGACAGCCAGATCGACGAGGCGCTGCAGCGGGGCGGCGGGGTCTGCCAGGACTTCGCTCACATCATGATCACCATCGCCCGGTCCTGGGGCCTGCCGGCGCGCTATGTCTCGGGCTACCTGTTCACCGACCGCAAGCACGGCGACCGCTCCGACCCGGACGCCACCCATGCCTGGGTCGAGGTCTTCCTGCCCAGCCACCGCTGGGTCGGATTCGACCCGACCAACAACATGCTGACCTGCGAGCGCCACGTCGCCGTCGCCATCGGCCGCGACTATGCCGACGTTCCCCCCTCGCGCGGGGTCTACAAGGGCGACAGCGACAGCCAACTGGCCGTCGACGTGGCCGTGACCAAGGCCAGGTCCGCCGTCTCCGAGCCGGAGTTCTTCAACCTGCCGAGGCCCGCCTTCCGGGGCGGCCGCCGACGCGGCGTCGACGCCTTCCGCGAGGAACAGCAGCAGCAACAACAGCAGTAGGCGCTCGCGGCCGTCTCCCGTCCGCCGGGAGAAGGATTGTGGACACCTTCGACCGGCGCCACTCTTGGCCCGACCCTCGGGGGAGGAAGCCTAAGCATGTTCGTCGGACACTATGCAGCCGCCCTGGCCGCCAAGGCCGTGGAGCCGCGCGCGCCGCTCTGGACCCTGATCGCCGGGGCCCAGCTTATCGATATCGGCTGGGCCGGCCTGGTTATGGCCGGCGTCGAGAAGGTTCGCTTCAATCCCGAACTGCCGGGCAGCCCGCTGGAGCTCTACCACATGCCCTGGACCCACAGCCTGCCGGCCGTGCTGGTCTGGTCGCTGGCCGCGCTGGCCCTGTGCCGCTGGTTGCTGCGCCTGCCCTGGGGCGCCTGTATCGCCGTCGCCCTGGTCGTGTTCAGCCACTGGGCCCTCGACTTCCTGGTTCACCGTCCCGATCTCGAACTCTGGATCGGCGGGCCCAAGGTCGGCCTGGGCGGATGGGACTATCCCGACGCCGAAAAGACCCTGGAGATGGGCCTCATCGCCCTGACCGGCGGGGCCTGGCTGTGGAGTCGCGGGGCCTGGGGCCGCTCGCCCTGGCCGCCGCTGCTGTTCATCGCCTTCCTGACCGTCCTGCAGATCGTCGGCAGCCTGACCGTGCCGACGGGATCGGCTGTCGCCTATGGCCGCACGGCCCTGATCGTCTACCTGGCCGTGGTGGGGATCGCTGTCTTCGCCGACCTCGGGAAGGCCAGGTTGGAGGCGAGCTGAGACCGCATTACCAAGGTTTCACTCGACCTGGACCGCGCCTTGGCTTTTAGTAGTTGTCATGACTACTAATATGAATGCGCCAGAAGCCGCCCTCACCGGGCTGGGCTTCACCGACACCGAGGCCCGGATCTACTGCGAGCTGGTCCGCGCCGGTCCCGCCACCGGCTACCGCCTGGCCAAGGCCATCGGCAAGGCCCCGGCCAACACCTACCAGGCGCTCGAGGTCCTGGCGCAGAAGGGCGCGGTCCTGACCGAGGACGCCGAGGCCAAGACCTGGCGCGCCGCCC
>VYMF01000374.1_pt1 | contig 10374 bp, 4 predicted proteins | sample 5115271 | NCBI WGS metagenome assembly VYMF01 (sample SAMN12291778, study PRJNA351875) | freshwater metagenome | isolation source: freshwater lake | place: USA: Michigan, Wintergreen Lake | collected 2013-08-08
GCAGCGTTGCGGACCCTGGCGCGCGAAGCGGCGAGGGCGAATCCGGCCAGCAGCAGATAGCCGGCCAGCGGCACATAGAAGACCGGGTTCAGCGTGGCGGCCTGGTCGGCGATCTGGCCGGCGACCGGCGGCAGAACAGCCCCGCCGATGATCCCGAACACCAGCAGGCCCGAGGTCGCCGGGATCGGCGCGGTCGAACGCTCCAGCGTCAGGGTGAAGATGGTCGGGAACATGATCGAGTTGAAGAAGCCGATGGCGATGGCGGCCCAGGCGGCGGTCGTGCCGCTGGTCTGGGTCACCACCAGGCAGAGGGCGGCGGCCACGACGGTGTTGAAGACGAGAATGGTCGTCGCCGGGATCCGGGTCAGCATCAGCAGGCCACCGACCAGCCGCCCGACCATGGCCCCGCCCCAGTACCAGGCCACCATGCTGCCGGCGGTCGCCAGAGGGACGTTGAGGATTTCGGGGCTGTGCAGGAAGTTGGTCAGCAGGTCGCCGATGGTCACTTCCGAGCCGACGTAGAAGAAGATGGCCAGCGCCCCGAGCACAGCCCAGGGGGATTTCAGCGCGACCAGCGGGGACATGCGATCGTCGGCCGTCGGCACCGGCGCCGCGGCATTGATGGTCTTGCGGGCGGTGAAGATGAAGCCGGCCACCACGGCGAAGAACAGGCCCACGGCCAGGAAGGCCAGATCGATGCTGCGCAGCGATTCCGCCCGGGTTGCCGGATCGGTGATGATGGCGTCAGCGGCGAACACCCCGCCGGTCAGCAGGATCGGCGCGGCGATCAGCGGCCCCAGCGTGGTGCCGAGGGAGTTGAAGAACTGCGAGAAATTCAGCCGCGCGTGCGAACTCTTCGGGTTGCCCAGGGCCGCCACCAGCGGATTGGCGCCGACCTGCAGCAGGGTGACGCCGGAAGCGATCACGAACAGGGCGATCAGGACGCCGGGATAGAAGTCCGCCAGGGTGGCGATGGGCACGAGCAGACAGCCGGCCACCATGGTCACCAGGGCCACGATGATCGCCTGGCTGTAGCCCAGTCGCCCGAGAATGGCCGCCGCCGGGATCGAGGCGATGCCATAGGCGATGAACCAGGCGAAGGTCGTCAGGGTCGCCTCGGTATAGCTGAGCTCGAACACCCGCCGCACCGCCGCAATCAGCGGCCCGATCAGGGAGGTCACGAAACCCCAGGCGAAGAAGAGGGTCGTCACATAGGCGAAGGCCAGGCCTGTGCCCTTCGGCTTGGCGGGTGACAACGGTCATCGTCCACGGCCTTGAGCCGTGACGCGCGGGGCCGTCGTTCGGCCGTGAAACAAAAGGGCCGCCCCGGTCTCCCGAAGCGGCCCCTTGCTGACCGGTTGGTTCGATCAGTACCGGTAGTTCAGACCGACCAGGAAGGTCCGGCCGTAGACCTGATGGTCGATGATCCGACGCTCGTCACCGTTCTCGTAGGTGTAGAACGGCTCGTCGGTCAGGTTGTTGACCTGGAACTGGGCCGAGAGGCCTTCCAGCGGTCCGGATTCAAACTGGTAGCCGATCTGGGCGTCGACGATGGATTCTGCACCGACCTGCCGCAGGGTGCGGCCGTTGCCGAAGCCGGCGACCTCACCCAGGAACTCCGAGCGGTAGCGGTTGCTGATACGGGCCTGCACGCCGTCCCGCTCATAGTAGAGGGTGACGTTGGCGACGGTTTCCGACAGGCCGGGGATCGGCGTGGCGGGGTTGCCCGGATCCGGCTGGATCTCGCTCTCGGTCGAAGAGATCGAGAACTGTCCGCCGAAGCCTTCAAGCCAGGGCGAGATGAAGTCGAACGGCGTGGAGACCGCGAACTCGATCCCGTACAGCGCACCACCTTCACCATTGGCCGGGGCCGAGACGATGCCCTGGTTGATGACCGCGACGCCGGCACCGGTGGGGAAGCCCGTGAAGTCGGCGATCTGGTTCTGGTTGTAGATGTAGGTGTCCAGGTCCTTGTAGAAGGCGGCCAGCGAGACATAGGCCGAGCGGCCGAAATACTGCTCGATCGAGATGTCATAGACGTTGGCGATCCAGGGCTTCAGTTCCGGATTGCCGCCACCGCCGCTCCAGGGCGAGCTGTTCACCGTCGCGCCGGGCACGTTGAGTGCAGCGTTGAAGCCGAAGGTCCGGGACGCACGCATTTCGTCCATACGCGGACGGGCCTGGGTACGGGCCGCGGCCAGACGCAGGTAGCGCTGCTCGCCGATTTCGAAGATCAGGTTGGCGCTGGGCAGCAGCTCTGCATACTTTTCGCCGCCCGAGATCGCGACCGAGCGGGTCGAGGCACCGCCGCCCGTGGCTGCAAAGCCCGACGAGCTCTGGTCCACGACAACGACCTGGAAGCCGAAGTTACCGGTGACCGGCACGCCGCTCCAGCTGGTGTCGAGGTTGGCGCGGATGAACGGGGTGTAGATCGTCTCCGACACCGTCCAGTTCTTGGCCAGGACGTCCGAGTTCGGGTTGCGGATCAGCTGGAAGAAGCCGCTGTTCAGCATTCCGAGGGTGTCATAGCTGACCATGCCCGGAATGCCGATGAAGTCGAGCGAGGTCGGTGCCAGGCGGAACTGGGTCGGGACCACCGGGAAACCACCACCGGCGACGCCGAGGAAGAATTCGTCGGCAACCAGCTCTTTTTCACGATGGTTGTAGTTGATGCCGAAATCCACCGAGGTGATCGGACCTTCGCTGTAGTGAGCCGTCGCCTGCAGGCGCGTGGCAAACAGCTCGTCGGTGACGGTCGGGCTGTTCAGATAGCCGTCCTGGCCACCCGGAACGACGTCACCACCCCACCCTTGCGGGCTGCTGGGACGGATCAGGTTGAAGTCGGCGTAGTTCAGGAGGTTGTCGAACTGCGGAACACCATTGCCGTCAATGCGGAAGGTCAGGGTGTCCGCTGCGCCCGAACCGTTGTCGCCGGTGCCGGAATAGCTCTCGATGATCTGGTCGGTGCGGTCGACGCCGGAGTAGCTGATGTCGGCCGTCAGGGTCCAATGCTCGTTCGGGGTGAACTCGGTGTTGAAGCCCAGCGACATGATCTCGCTCTCGCGAGTGTTCACGTCATTGCGGACGACGCCGCGAACGTTGGTGAACTGTCCCTGGGTGACCAGACCGTCCGTGGCCGTAAAGCCCGGCTGCAGCGCGGCCGAGGACCAGTACAGGGGGAATTCAATCCCGCGGAGAACCTGGGTGTTGTCGAAGGTCGAATAGAAGGCATCGAAGGTGGTGTGCCACCGGTCATTGGGCCGGAACTCGACGACGCCCATGAAGCCGTCGCGCTCGAGCTCCGACGACATGACATAGGGCTTGGTGCCGCCGATCACGCGCGCGCTCGGCGTGGCGTTCGGATAGCCCCAGGCGTTGAAGCGCTCGGACTGGTAAGGCGAGCCCATGTGGGCATAGCCGAGCGCGATGCCGATCGTGTCGTCGGCGAACTGGTCGATGTAGGAGATGCTGTAGCGGGTGCCGTTGTCGGTCGTCCCGGCGTTCAGGGCACCGATGTCGTTGACCTCATACCGCACGTTGGCGGCGAAGGCGCGACGGCCGTAGGCCAGCGGACGGATCGTCTGCAGATCGGCCGTGCCGGCGAGGCCCTGACCGACCAGCGCCGAGTCGGGCGTCTTGTAGATGGTCACGCCCGACAGCAGTTCCGACGGATACTGGTCGAACTCGACGCCGCGGTTGTCGCCGGTCGTGACCTGTTCGCGACCGTTCAGCAGGGCGGTGGTGAAGTCGGGGCCGAGGCCGCGAATCGAAATCACCTGGCTGCGGCCATCAAGGCGCTGCGCGGTCAGACCGGGCAGGCGGGCCAGCGATTCGGCGATGGAGACGTCCGGCAGCTTGCCGATGTCTTCTGCGGTCACGACCTCGACGATCGAGGTGTTGTTGCGCTTGGCGGCGATCGAGCTCTGGATCGAGGCCCGGATGCCGGTCACGACGATCTCGTCGATCTCCTGGGTCTCGGGAGCGTCCTGTGCGGCGGCGGCGCCGGCGAAGGACAGAATCCCGATCGCGCCGATGGCGGCTCCGGCAAGAAGGCGCGCGCGCCGGGTGACTTGGTTTCTCATCATCATTCTCCCTAGGGGCCACCGCATTTCTAACGAAGCGTCCGGCGTCATCGCAAAGTTATGCAAACTTACGGGAACCTTGCAAGACGGTAATGCGTCCAGAAGGAGCGCCCGTGTCCAAAATGTGACGGCGCGGCCGGCCTTTGTTGCAGTGCACAAGGCGTTTTTCCGTTGTCCCGCCGTATTTTCGACGCCAGATTCATTCGGATTGACAGGAGGCGGCTCCGCTGCAAAATCTTGCAAACCGATCTGCGCGGCCACGTCGTCGCCGGACACCTGAGGAACGCCAGCCATGACCTTCCCGGCCAGACGCCCCGGCAGATTGAGCTTCGGCCTTCTGGCAGCCCTGGCCGCGCTGGCGGGTCCGGGGAGTACGACCTCGGCCGCGGCCCAGGGGACGCTGGAGGCGCTGCAGGCCCTGCGGGAGCGCCCGCCCGAGGACGAAGTGATCTATTTCCTGCTGCCCGACCGGTTCGCCAACGGCGACCCGTCAAATGACCAGGGCGGGTTGGCAGGCGGCCGTCTGGTCACGGGCTATGACCCGACCGATCCCGGCTTCTATCATGGAGGCGACCTCGCCGGCCTGACCGCGCGGCTCGACTATATCCAAGGCTTGGGGGCGACCGCCCTCTGGCTTGCCCCCGTCTTCCGGAACAAGCCCGTCCAGGGGCCGCCGGGTCAGGAGAGCGCCGCCTATCACGGCTACTGGATCACCGATTTCACCCGCGTGGATCCGCATTTCGGGACCGAGGCGGAGTTCAGGGCCCTGGTGGATGCCGCCCATGCCCGCGGGATCAAGGTCTATCTGGACATCGTCATCAACCACACCGCCGACGTGATCCAGTATCGCGAATGCCCGCAGAACGACTGCGGCTATCGCTGGGCGCGCGACTACCCGATCCAGCGCCGCGGCGGACTGGACGGCGAGGCCATCAATGCCGGTTTCGTCGGAGATGGATCGGATCAGGATTTCGCGCGCCTGACGCGGCCCGATTATGCCTACAGCCCCTACGTCCCGGCGGGCGAGGCGGACGTCAAGGCCCCGGCCTGGCTGAACGACATCGGGCTTTACCACAACCGCGGCAACAGCGCCTGGTACGGCGAAAGCGCGCTGGACGGTGACTTCTCCGGCCTCGACGATGTGATGACCGAGCATCCGCGAGTGATCGAGGGCTTCATCGACCTTTATGGATCCTGGATCGAAACCTACGGGATCGACGGGTTCCGGATCGACACGGCCAAACACGTCAATCCGGAGTTCTGGCAGGCCTTTGTCCCCGCCATCCTCGCGCGCGCCCGCGCGGCCGGAATCCCGAATTTTCATATCTTCGGCGAGGTCTATGGCTTTGAGCCGGGCGAACTGGCGCGCCATACGCAGCTGGACGGCCTGCCGAGCGTCCTCGACTTCGCCTGGCAGCGCAGTGTCCAGGAGGCCGTCGCCGGAAGCCTTGGGCCGGACCGCATCGCCCGCGTCATAAACGCCGATCCGGTCTATGCCGGCGGCGAGGCTGCGGCCCTGCAACTGCCGACCTTCATCGGCAATCATGACATGGGTCGCTTCGGTCATCTGATCCTGAAGGATCGCCCGACCATCTCCGACCGGGAGCTGCTGGAACGCACGACCCTGGCCCATGCCATCCTGGTTCTCGGCCGCGGTGTTCCGGTGATCTACTACGGTGATGAGCAGGGTTTCACCGGCGACGGGGACGATCGCAGGTCGCGGCAGGACATGTTCCAGACCCGGACCCCGACCTATGCCGATGACCGCCGCATCGGCGCGGCCTCGGGCCCGTTCGACACCGGCGCAGATCTGTATCGCCGCATCGCAGGGCTGACGGCCGTTCGCGCGGCTGACGCCCGGCTGCGGCGGGGGCGGGTCGTTGTCCGCACCGCTGACCAGACACCCGGAATTCTGGCCATCTCCCGCCTTGATGACGACGGCGAGACGCTGGTGGTCTTCAACACCTCCAACGAAGCCCGTACCGTCAATGTCGCGGTCGAGGCCGGGTCTGCCGAGTGGCGCGCCCTGATCGGGTCCTGCCCGGCCCGCGCGTCGGCACCGGGTATCGTCTCCCTGTCCTTGCCCGCCCTGGGCTATCTTGCCTGTGTATCCGAAAGCCCCGCGTGACCGCCCAGATTCTCGAACTCTCCGTGCCCCGGACCTCCGTCGCCGAATGGTGGCGGGGTGCCGTCATCTATCAGGTCTATCCGCGCAGCTTTGCCGACACCAACGGCGACGGCATCGGCGACCTGCCCGGAGTCACGCGGCACCTCGACCACATCGCCTCTCTCGGCGTGGACGCCATCTGGATCAGCCCCTTCTACACCTCGCCGATGAAGGATTTCGGCTATGACGTGGCGGATCACTGCGACGTCGATCCCATCTTCGGCACCCTGGCGGACTTCGACCGGCTGATTGAAAAGGCTCACGCCCTCGGCCTGAAGGTCATCACCGATCTGGTCTTCGCCCACACCTCTGACCAGCATGGCTGGTTCCGCGAGAGCCGCCGGTCGCGCAGCGGCCCGAAAGCCGACTGGTATGTCTGGGCCGATCCGCGTCCGGACGGGTCACCGCCCAACAACTGGCAATCGGTCTTCTCCGGTCCGGCCTGGACCTGGGACGCCCGGCGCGGCCAGTACTACATGCACAATTTCCTGCCGGAACAGCCGCAGCTGAACCTGCACAATCTCCAGGTCCAGAATGCCCTGCTGGATGCCGCCCGCTTCTGGCTGGACCGTGGCGTCGACGGCTTCCGTCTCGATGCAATCAATTTCACCATGCACGATCCCGGTCTGAGGGATAATCCGCCCCTGCCGCCCGGCGGCAAGCGGACCCGGCCGTTCGACTTCCAGGACAAGCTGCACAACCAGTCCCAGCCCGGGATCGCCGCCTTCCTGTCGCGCATCCGCGCCCTCACGGACAGCTATGGCGGCAGGTTCACCGTCGCCGAGGTGGGTGGCGACCACGCCGAGCGCGAGATGCAGGCCTTCACCGAGGGCGACGACCATCTGAACAGCGCCTATGGCTTCCTCTATCTCTACGCGCCGGCACTGGGTGCGGCGCAGGTCCGCGAGGGGGCAGAGGCCTGGCAGGGCCGGCCCGGACAGGGCTGGCCGTCCTGGACCTTCTCCAATCACGACGCACCCCGAGCCATCTCACGTTGGGCCGAGGGGCGTGATCTGACGGCCTATGCCGAGATGGCGATGCTGCTGCTGATGACGCTGCGGGGCAATGTCTTCATCTACCAGGGCGAGGAGCTGGCCCTGCCCCAGGCCGATGTTCCGTTCGAGCGTCTGGTCGATCCGGAGGCGATCGCCAACTGGCCCCAGACGCTCGGCCGCGACGGTGCCCGCACACCCATGCCGTGGAAAGCGGACCAGCCCCAGGCCGGCTTTTCGAGTGTCGAACCCTGGTTACCGATCGACGCGCGCCACATCGACCTGTCGGTCGATCGCCAGGAGCGGGACCCGTCCTCCATCCTGCACGCAACCCGCCGCCTGATCGCGCTTCGCAAGGCCCATCCGGCCCTGATGAGGGGCGAGATGACCCTGCTGGACGGAGCGGGCGAACTCCTGTGTTTCGAGCGCGTCTGGCGCGGCGAGCGGCTGGTCTGTGTCTTCAACCTCGGTCACCACCCCCTCCCCTGGACCATGCCCGCAGGACTTCGGGTCATCGAGTCGGTCAATCTCAGTGCGCCGCCGCACGGGATGCTGCCGCCGCTGGCCGGGCTGGTGCTGACCGGAGGACCGGGGTGAGTTCAGCCGCCGCAGCTCTCGCGCACGATCAGGTCGGGGGGAATTCGCTCCGCGCGTCCGACCGAGTCACCGGGATTGTCGATCAGTTTGGACACCAGGAGACGCCCCGCCTTCATCGTATCCTGGGCGATGGTCGTCAGGGCCGGGCGGCTGTATCGACTGAACGGCACATTGTCGAAGCCGATGACAGAGACGTCCTCGGGCACGCCGAGGCCCGCCTGAAGAAGCGCTCGCACGGCCCCCAGGGCGATCTGATCAGAGGCACAGACCACACCGTCGAATTTCACGCCGCGCCGGATCAGACTGTCGACGGAGGCTTCGGCCGACTCCACCTCGAAATGGGCTTCCATGATCAGGTCGGGATCGACCTCGATGCCCGATCGGGCGAGGGCTTCCAGATAGCCGCGGTGGCGTTGCATCGCCTCGGGCGGTTCCAGGTCCCCCAGAAAGACGATGCGCTTGCGCCCCAGTCGCGCCAGATGCAGCGTCGCGCGCCGTCCGCCCGCAAGATTGTCCGACCCGACCGAGCAATAGGCCTGGTCCGACATCTCGGCGCCCCAGACCACGAACCGGCCCTCGGTCTCCGCCAGCCGGTTCAGACTTTGGTGGAGCGTGCTCTGGCCGAGGAAAATCACGCCATCGGCGCGACTCGTATTCATCGCCGCCGACAGGTCGTCGTAGCTGGTCGGCGCGAAATGACTCATGATCACATCGCAGCCGCGTTCGCGGGCCGCCTCACCGACACCCGCCAGGAGTTCGAGGAAGAAGGGGTCGCTCAGCCGGCCCTCGCGGCCCTGCGGACGGGGCGTGACCAGCGCGATCACACCATCGGCGCCGATCGGACCCGCCGGCATGTAGCGCCGGAACGGATAGTCATGCTCCCGCGCCAGCTTCCAGATCAGCTGTTTGGTGCGGGCATTGACCGCCGGACTGTCGTTGAGGGCGCGGGACGCCGTCGAGATCGACACGCCCGCGAGCTTGGCCAGGTCTTCCAGACGGGTGTTGCGGCGGCTCAAGCGTGGGCTCCGGTTCAATTTCGATCTGCAAAATTTGCTGCAAATCTTGCTTGTTCTGCGCCGCGCGAGCCGCGCTTGGCAAGAGCGGCGTCCCGGAGGGCCGACGAATGCTGACACGCCGCACCCTGATTTCGACCACCGCCCTGGTCGCCGCCCTTCCTGCGACGGCCGCCGGGCCCGGGCGGTCACCGACGGTGCCGAAGCCCGTTCACCCGGCGGAGTTCTGTCCGTGTCGGTGACCGTGAACGGCGAGGGCCGGCCCGAATACAGCGTCAGCCGTCTGGGCCGTCTGGTGATCGCGCCGTCACGGCTCGGTTTCCTGCTGACCGACGCGGCCAAGCTGGAGCGCAATTTTGCGATCACAGCCGAGGCGCCGACGGTTCATGACGATACCTGGGAGCAGCCGTGGGGCGAGCGCCGCTTCATCCGCAACCACTACACCCAGTTGCGGGTCCATCTGACCGAGAAGACCGCGCTGGGGCGGCGGATTGACGTCGTCTTCCGTGTCTATGACGACGGCCTCGGCTTCCGCTACGAATTCCCGGACCAGCCCGCTCTGAAGACGGTGAAGATCGGCGACGAACTGACGGAGTTCGCCGTCGCAGATCCCGGCACAGCCTGGTGGATCCCCGCCTTCGAGTGGAACCGCGAGGAGTATCTCTACAACCGGACCCGTATCGACTCGGTCGGTGTCGCCCAGACGCCCCTGACGGTGCGCACTGACGACGGCCTGCATGTCTCGATCCATGAAGCGGCGCTGACCGACTATTCCGGCATGAACCTGCGTCGGGTCGAGGGCGGGCGCTTCAAGGCCTTCCTGACACCCGGCCTGACCAATGCGGCCGTCGAGCTGACCGCGCCCTTCACCACCCCCTGGCGCACCCTGCAGATCACCGACCGCGCCGGGGATCTGGTCGAGTCCAGCCTGATCCTGAACCTCAATGAGGCCAATGCGCTCGGCGACGTCAGCTGGTTCAGGCCGATGAAATATGTCGGCATCTGGTGGGAGATGCACCTCGACCTGAAAACCTGGAGCTCGGGCCCGAAACACGGGGCGACCACCGAAAACGCCATCAAACACATCGATTTCGCGGCCGAGCACGGCTTTGGGGGCGTGCTGATCGAGGGCTGGAACCTCGGCTGGGACGGCGACTGGTTCGGCACCGGCTGGGACTACAGCTTCACCCGGCCCTATCCCGATTTCGATCTTGAGCGGATCGCGGCCTACGCCCGCCAGAAGGGCGTCCAGATCATCGGCCACCATGAAACCGGCGGCAACGCCTTCCATTATGAGCAGCAACTGGACCCCGCCTTCGCCCAGATGCAGCGGTTCGGCTGGCATTCGGTCAAGACCGGCTATGTCGCCGACGCCGCAGGGGCCCGGGTGCGCGGGCCGGACGGGCAGCCGCGCCTCGCCTGGCATGAGAGCCAGCCGATGGCACAGCACCAGATCCGCGTGGTCCAGACCGCGGCCCGATACCAGGTCGCCGTCAATGCCCATGAGCCGTTCAAGGACACCG
>VYMF01000312.1_pt1 | contig 10342 bp, 5 predicted proteins | sample 5115271 | NCBI WGS metagenome assembly VYMF01 (sample SAMN12291778, study PRJNA351875) | freshwater metagenome | isolation source: freshwater lake | place: USA: Michigan, Wintergreen Lake | collected 2013-08-08
ATGACAGTGGGGGGGGGGTTAGCGGCCCTCGACCCATTTGCGATGGCCCGCCGAGCGCAGGTCGCAGGCCGGGCAGGTTCCGCAGCCGTAGCCCCAGGGATGCCGCTGCGACCGGTCGCCGAGGTAGCAGGTGTGGGTGTCCTCGACGATGAGGTCGACCAGCGGCTGGCCGCCGAGGTCGTGGGCCATCGCCCAGGTGGCGGCCTTGTCGATCCACATCAGGGGGGTGTCGATGACGAAGCGGCTTTCCATCCCCAGGTTCACCGCCACCTGCAGGGCCTTGATGGTGTCGTCGCGGCAGTCAGGATAGCCCGAATAGTCGGTCTCGCAGACGCCGGTGACCAGGTGCTTGATCCCCCGGCGATAGGCGACGGCGGCGGCGAAGGTGAGGAACAGCAGGTTGCGGCCGGGGACGAAGGTGTTGGGCAGGCCCGTGGCGTTGAAGGCGATCTCGGTCTCGGCCGTCATGGCCGTATCGCTGATCGCGCCGAGCACCGAGAGATCGAGCAGGTGGTCGCGGCCAAGGCGCGTGACGGCGGGCTCATAGGCGTCAGCCAGCCGGGCGAGGTAGGTCTTGCGCACCTCGAGCTCAACCCTGTGGCGCTGGCCGTAGTCGAAGCCGATGGTCTCGACACGGTCGAAGCGGGCCAGGGCCCAGGCCAGGCAGACGGCGCTGTCCTGGCCGCCGGAGAAGAGGACGAGGGCGGACATGCGCCATCTATAGCCCTAACCCGTCCGGCTGGCGAAACAGTCGTGTGAGGCGATTGCGAAACACCGTTCGAATGGCCCAGACTTGCAGCAGGCGCAGGGGGCGGAACAGTCGTCGCGTCGGGAGAAAACGATCCAGCGGAGCAAGGGTGCAGCCGCCGTATCGGGAAGGGCGGCTTAGCGGACCTGATGACTGAACCTTTGAGCGGCGATGTCGAGCCCGACGTCGAGTCGGAAGCGGAAGCCGACCTCATCGTCCGCGAGGCCGAGTACGCGGCCTTCGTGAACGCCAATCTGCGGCGCAACTACATCGGCAACTTCGTGCACGGCATGCTGGGGATGACGGGGTTCCGGCTGATCAACGCCCCGACCTTCATGCCGGCCTATCTGCACCTGATCAGCGGCTCCAACACCATTGTCGGCCTGGGCCTGGCCCTGCAGCAGGTGGGCGGCATCATCTCGCCGCTGGTGGCCGGGGCCAAGATGGAGCACCGGGCCAAGATCATGCCCTCGGCCATCGTGCTGGGCAGTCTGGGGCGCCTGGCCATCCTCGGCATGGCGCTGGCGGGCTGGTTCCTGAGCGGCGGCGCCCAGGTGGTTACCCTGCTGATGTTCCTCTTCCTGTTCGGGGTGTTCATGGGGGCCCAGCGGGTGGCCTTCACCCTGCTGATGTCGAAGGTGATTCCGCTGCATCTGCGCGGGCGGCTGCAGGCCTGGCGCAACGCTGTCGGCGGGCTGATCGCGGCGGTGCTGGCTTACGCGTCGGGCAAGTATCTGATCGAGGCCAATGTCCTGAACAACGGCTATTCGACCACCTTCATCCTGGCCTTCCTGCTGACCAGCGCCGGGCTTTGGGTGTTGCAGCATCTGCTGCGCGAGCCGGTTCCGCCGACCATCCGCACGGCCGCCCGGCTGCGTGACCGGATGAAGGACATCCCCGGCCTGATCCGGGCCGACCCGGGCTATCGCTGGTTCCTGATCGTGCAGATGCTGGCCACCTCGGCCCGGATCGCCACGCCCTTCTACATCCTGCATGTCGGGGCGACGATGCATCTGGACGGCGCGACGCTGGGCCTGCTGTCCCTGGCCTTTCTCGGCGCCGATACGATCAGCAACCTGGTCTGGGGCTATCTGGGCGACCGCTCCGGCTTTCGCATCGTGCTGCTGTTGTCGATCAGCGGCTGGATCGCCGCGACGGTGGCGTTGATGATGCTGCACAGTCCGGTGGCGGTGTTCTTCGCCTTCTTCGGCCTGGGCGCCGCGCAGGCCGGCTACATGATGGCCAGCCAGACGATGATCCTGGAGTTCGGCCACCGCGACGACCTGCCCATGCGCATCGGCATCTCGGCCACGGCGGAGGGGGTGACGGCGACAATCGGGCCGCTGGTCGGCGGGGCGGTGGCCGACCTGATGGGCTATAATGTCGTCTTCGGCGCCTCGCTGGGCCTTCTGGCCGCCGCATTGCTGGCGATGCTGCTGGCGGTGCGCGATCCCCGGAAGCGGGCGCTTGGCTGACGCCACGGCGCCGGTTCAGATTGCGCCCAACAAGACCTGAAGGGAGAGACCTATGCGGTTCGACGGCGACTACACCATGACCATCGGCGGCAAGGGCGTCGCCGGCGCATCCAGCTTCGATGTGCTGAACCCCGCCAATGAGCAGGTGATCGGCCAGGCGCCCGACGCCAGCCGCGAACAACTGGACGAGGCGGTCGCCGCCGCCCGCAAGGCCTTCCCCGCCTGGGCCGCCACCCCCATCGCCAAGCGCAAGGAGCTGCTGCTGGCCATGGCCGGGACCATCGCCGCCAATGGCGAGGACCTCAAGCGCCTGCTGACCAGCGAGCAGGGCAAGCCGCACGCCGATGCGTTCGGTGACGTGATGGGCGGCGCCTACTGGCTGCAGGCCACCGCCAGCCTGGACCTGCCGGTCCATGTGGTGGAAGACACGGCTGAGCGCCGCGGCGAGACGCGCCATGTGCCCATCGGCGTGGTGGGCGCCATCGCGCCCTGGAACTTCCCGGTCATCCTGGCGATGTTCAAGCTGGCCCCGGCCCTCCTGGCCGGCAACACGGTGGTGCTGAAGCCCTCGCCATTCACGCCGCTGACGACGCTGAAGATCGGCGAGCTGCTGCGCGACGTGCTGCCGCCCGGCGTGCTGAACATTGTCACCGGCGGCGATAGCCTCGGCCCCTGGATGACCAGCCACCCCGGCATCGACAAGGTCAGCTTCACCGGCTCGACCCAGACCGGCCGCAAGGTCATGGAAAGCGCCGCCTCGACCCTCAAGCGGGTGACCCTGGAGCTGGGCGGCAACGACGCCGCCATCGTCATGCCTGACGTCGATGTCGCCGCCGTGGCCGAGCAGCTGTTCTGGGCCGCCTTCCGCAATACCGGCCAGGTCTGCATCGCCACCAAGCGGATGTACGTCCACAAGGACATCTATGAGCCGCTGAAGGAGGCGCTGGTCGCCTATGCCGCCACGGTGAAGATGGGCGACGGCGCCGAACAGGGCACCCAGATGGGCCCGATCCAGAACAAGCTGCAGTACCAGCGGGTGCTGGACCTGATCGATGACGCCAAGGCCAAGGGGTACAAGTTCCTGGTCGGCGGCGAGAAGAGCACCGCCCCCGGCTACTTCGTGCCGGTGACCATCATCGACAACCCGCCGGAAGATAGCCGCATCGTCCAGGAAGAGCAGTTCGGCCCGGTGCTGCCGCTGCTCAAGTTCGACGATCTGGACGAGGTCATCGGCCGCGCCAACGCCAGCGACTATGGCCTCGGCGGTTCGGTCTGGTCGGCCGACGAGGACAAGGCGCTGGAGATCGCCAGCCGCCTCGCCACCGGCACCGTCTGGATCAACGAGAGCCAACACCTGTCCCCGCTGGCGGCCTTCGGCGGCCACAAGCAGTCGGGCGTCGGGGTCGAGGGGGCTCTCGAAGGCCTGCTGGAATACACCAACACCCAGACGGTGTTCGTGAAGAAGAAGGCGGCCCAGCCTGTTGGCTAGGGCGACCGCCTGACATCCCTCCCCGAACTGGGGAGGGTGGCCCCGAAGGGGTCGGGTGGGGAAGTGGGTCACCCCGGCCGGCCGTTGTAGCGTCTTCGTGGATACCCGGGAGGAAGCCGGTGACCGACTTCCCCACCCGACGCGCGTAACCGCGCGTCTGCCCTCCCCAGGTCGGGGAGGGAGGTTTCGCCGTCACCGACTGGGTCGAAGACCGCAGCAATGCCGCGCCTAGAACTTCCGGCCCACCTTCAACCCGATGGTGCGAGGCTGGTTGGGGACGACGTAGGTCGCGCCGCCACAGACCGCCTCGGCGCACTGGGTGGTGCGGAACAGGCTGGCCCGCTCGTCGAACAGGTTGTTGAAGTAGACCTGCAGGCTCCAGTCACCGGGCTTGAGGCCGATGGCGAAGTCGAAGGTCTGCCAGGCGTCCTGCTTGCCCAGGATGGCGCGCTCGACGAGGCGCAGGTCCGCATAGCTGCTCGACTGACCGACCCAGGAGCCCTGCATGAAGCCGTCCATGTCCGCCAGCACGAAGTCGTAGCGCAGGGTCAGGTTGCCCTTGACCTTGGGCGTGACCGGCAGCTGGGTGCCCGACGGCGCCAGGGGGCTGGCGCAGTTGGTGACCGGGTTGCCCTTGGCGTCGGTGAAGCCGCAGTAGTTGTCGGCCAGTTCGGCGTTGGTGTAGGCGGCGCCGGTCGACAGGGTCCAGGCATCGTCGATGCGCCAGACGACGTCGGTCTCGATGCCGTAGATCTCGGCCTGGGCGGCGTTCTTGATCTCGGTCAGGCCGCTGGCGCCCAGGATCGAGAACTGGAAGTCCTCCCACTCCTCGAAGTAGACCGCGCCGTTCCAGCGGACGGCGCCGTTTGCCCAGGTGGTCTTCCAGCCGAGCTCGTAGTTGGTCAGGAAGTCCGACTTGTAGGGCGGCAGGCTGCCCCGGCGGTTGATGCCGCCCGGCCGGTAGCCCGTCGACCAGGTGCCATAGATCATATGGTCTTCGGTGATCTTCCAGGTCAGGTTCAGGCGGTGGGTGTTGCCGTCTTCCTTGGTCGATTTGATCAGGTTGGTGCAGGGCGCCTGGGGCGTGATGGCGGGGCCGAAACAGGCCGCCTCGCCGGTGCTGCCGCTGTAGCCGGACCCGAAGCCGAAGAAGCCGCGCAGGCCGTTCTCGGCCTCGAAGTAGCGCAGGCCGCCGGTCAGGGTCAGGCTGGGCAGGATGTCCCAGCTGACCTCGCCGAACACCGCCTTGTCGGTATCGTCCCGTTGCTGGCTGGTCAGCCAGATGGTGCCGGGCTTGCCGGTGATCGACAGGTTCGAGCCGAGGTCGGCGATCTGGTAGTTCTGGAAAATGTCGTGGGTCTGGTCCTGGTAGAACAGGCCGGCGACGAAGCGGATCGGGTTGTCCGCCGGCGACGAGACCCGGAACTCGTGGGTCTGGCGCTTGTAGTGGTCGGTGGCGTTGATGAACTGGGTCGGATCAACCGGGTTGCCCAGGTTGTCGGTCCAGTAGGCGCCGTAGCCCATCAGGGTGTCGTAGAAGTAGCTGTAGTCGGAGTAGTCGCTGGCGGTCTCGACGTCGCGCTTCAGATAGCTGCCCGAATAGACCAGATCGAACATGCCGATCTTGCCCTCGACGGTCAGGGCCGCCTGGACCCATTCGTCATTGCTGAACTCGGGACGGAAACGGGTCTGGACCAAGTCTCCGATCTTCGGGTTGTAGCCGAAATTGCCGTTGGCTTCCTGGCGCTGGGCCATCAGCTGCGGGGTGATGGTCCAGTTCTCACCGAGGTCGATCTTCAGCGAGGCGCGGGCCCCAATGGTGTCGACGTCGTTGTAATTGTCCTCGGCATACTTGTCGTTGTTGATGGTCCCGCCCCAGGTCGGATAGGTGCGGGTCGCCTTGATGTTGTCGATGTAGCCGGCCGAATGGTCGTACCAGCCGACCAGGCGGGCGGCGATGTTGTCGCCCATGGGCACGTTGACGTAACCCTCGGCGACATAGCCGATGTCACCGCCGCTGACGGTGTTGACCTCGGCGTCGAAGGCGCCTTCGAAGACGCCGATCTCGGGCTTGTTGGTGATGATGCGGATGGTGCCTGCCTGGCTGCTGGCGCCATAGAGCGTGCCCTGCGGCCCGGCCAGGGATTCGACCCGGGCGATGTCATAGACGTGGACGTCGAGCGCGCCCTGGATGGTGGTGATCGGCTGTTCGTCCAGATAGATGCCGACGCTGGGCAGGGAGCCGGAGTGGTTGCCGTCGCCGCCGCTGGCGACGCCGCGCATGTAGACGCTGCCGAAGCCCGGGCCGACCGGCTGGGTCGAGACGCTGGGCAGGAACTTCACGAAATCGCCGAAGTTGCTGACCTGCAGCTCTTCCAGCTTCTGGCCGCCCAGCGCCTGGATCGAGACCGGCACGTCCTGCAGGTTCTCTTCGCGCTTCTGGGCGGTGATGATCACCTCATCGACGGTGGCGCCGCCGGCCGGTTCCTGAGCGTAGGCGACGCTCGTCAGCATGGTTGATCCCAGCAGGACCGAGGTCCAGATCGCCGTCCGTTTCTTCGCTCGCATGATGTTCCCCAGCCGACATAACGTCGTCATCGAAGGGTCATAATGGGACGCGCGGCCTGTCAAGCCGAGGCTCCCCGAAACGGGGGGCGCTAACACCGGTTGCTGAAAACTGTGGCGGCGGAACCTCAGGCCCGGTCCCAGGTCTCCAGCACCGGACCCAGAGCGGCCTTCAGCGGGTCCAGCCAGGGCTCATAGGCCCGCCACTGGTCGAGCCCCTCGGTGAAGATCGGGCGACGGACCTGCTCGGAACTAGCCGTGCGCACCGCCCGGTCATTCTCGTGGAACCGCATGACGCCGGGCTCGAAGTCGAGGCCGCAATAGGCGAGCAGGGCTCGAACCTGCGCCTCCGGATTGGCGACGAGCTGCTCATAAATCGTGCGATGAACGGCGCGCGGCTGGACGGCGTCGAAGTGCGCCATCAGGGCCACATAGTCGGCGTAGTAGCGGCCAAGATCGGTCAGGTCGTAGCTGAACCCCTGCCCCCGGGCGAAATGCTGCTTGAAGGCCGAGAAGCAGCAGCCGAGCGGATGGCGGCGGGCGTCGATGATTTTCGCGTTCGGCAGGATCAGGCGGATCAGGCCGACATGGGCGAAGTTGTTGGGCATCTTGTCGATGAAGAAGGGCCGCTCGGTCTTGCGCTGCACCCGGGTGCGTTCGAGGTATTCCTCGCCCAGGGCCCGGGCGTCGTCGGCGGTCAGGCCGCTCAGCATCTCGGGATAGGAGCCGTCGCTCTCGCGCCGGTGACGGCCGCCCAGGCGCCGCGCCATAGCGATGATGTCAGGCAGCTCCATGGTGCCCTCGACCAGGGAATGACTGGCCAGGATCTGCTCGATCAGGGTCGAGCCGGCGCGCGGCAGGCCGACAATGAAGATCGGGTCCGGCGCGGGGCAGCCCCAGCCCTGGCGCGCGGCGAAGAAGTCGGGGGTGAACACCGCCATCGAGCGGCGGGCGTGGGCGGTGGTGTGATCGGCCTGGTAGTCGATGCCGGCCCGGCGCAGAGCGGCGCCGGCGGCATAGTGCTCGAAAGAGGCGGCGGCCTGGCCGGCGTCCTCCTGGGCCTTGCCCAGGGCATAGTGCAGGTGGAAGCGGTCCTCGTCGGAGATGTCCGCCCGGGCCAGCTGGGTGCGCATGGCGGCGACGTCGTCGTCGCTGAACTTCACCGTCTTCAGGTTGGCCAGGCTCCACCAGGCCTCGCCGAACTGGGGGCTAAGCTCCAGGGTCTTGCGATAGGCGGCGACACTGTCGGCCTGTCGCCCGACGGTCTTGTAGCTGTGGCCAAGACTCATCCAGCCCTTGGGCTGGCCCGGATGTTCGGCCAGCACCCCCTCATAGAGGTCGATGGCCCCGGCGTAGTCGCCGAGCCGGCCCAGGACTGCGGCCTTGAGGTTGCGATAGCCCGCATGGCGCGGGTTGGCCGCGATCAGCGGATCCAGCGCGGCCAGCGCCTCCTGCGCCCGGCTCAGGCGATAAAGGACGGTGGCGTGGTTGTAGCGCGCCTCGGCAAAGCCCGGGGCCAGCTCCAGGCAGCGGGCCAGCAGGGCCTCGGCGTCCTCGTTGCGGCCGATCCGGGCGGCGACCTCGGCCAGCATGCGGATGGCCGCCACATGGGTCGGATGGCGGGCGAGGTAGGGCTTGAGGATGTGTTCGGCGGTCGGCAGGTCGCCCGCGACCAGGGCCGAGGCGGCCTGCATCAGCTCCGGATCAGAGACCGAGGCCTTGATCTGTTCGGCCCGCGCCCTCTGCGCCCCGGCCTCGTCGCCGGCCAGGGCCAGCTGATCGGTCAGGGCGTCCCAGCCGGCGCTCAGCCGACCGTCCAGGCTCACCGCCCGGCTCAAGGCTGCGATGGCGGCGCGGCCGATCTGCAGGTCGGCAAAGGCCAGGCCCGCCTCCAGATGCACCAGCGGCCAGCCGGGATTGGCCCGGATCACCGGCTCCAGAATCTCAAGCCCCTGCTCGGCCCGCCCCTGCCGGCGCAGGGCGGCGGCCAGCAGCAGCACCGCTTCCGGGTGCCCGGGCATGGCGGCGAGGATCTCCCGCGCCTGGGCTTCGGCCAGAGGCGGATCGGAGGCCAGCAGATGGCGGCCATGGGTCAGGGCGGTGGCCAGGGTGCCAGTGGTCGGGGTGCCGGTAGTAGGGGCGCTGTGGTCGGTCATGCGACGCTAGCGGTTGCACGGGATCGGGCGACTTGTCGACTACCCGCCGACCGCCTCGTCCAGCGCCACCGGATTGAGCGCCGCCTCAAGCGCCGCAAACAGTCGGCCGACCTCGATGGGTTTGGCGACGAAGCCGTCCATGCCGACCTCCCGATAGGCCGCCACCTGGTGCGACATGGCGTTGGCGGTCAGGGCGATGATCGGGGTGCGGGCGCGGCCGGTGGCGGCCTCTCGTCGGCGGATTTCGAGGGTGGCCGTTGGGCCGTCCATCTGCGGCATCTGGACGTCCATCAGGATGACATCCCAGGTCTCGGCCTCCCAGGCGGCGATGGCCTGGACCCCGTCGGTGACCATCACCGGATCGACGCCGACCTGTTGCAGCAGGGTCTTGAGGACCAGCTGGTTGACCTCGTTGTCCTCGGCGGCCAGCACCCTGAGCGCCTCGCCGGTCGCCTCGGCCGGGACCGGAGGCAGGCTGGGCAGGACTTCAGCGCGGCTGTCGGACACCCGGGCCAGGGGCAGCACGACCGTGAAGGTCGTTCCCTTGCCCACCGTGCTTTCGACACCGATCTCGCCGCCCATCAGCTCGGTCAGCTGGCGGCAGATGGCCAGGCCCAGCCCGGTGCCGCCGTGGCGTCGCGAGGTCGAGGCGTCAGCCTGTTCAAAGCGCCCGAACAGCTTTGCCAGGGGTTCGGGGGCGATGCCGATGCCGGTGTCGGACACCCGGAAGGTCAGGGTCTGCCCGTCACGCGCCACCTGCACGCGGACTTCGCCGGCCTCAGTGAACTTCACGGCATTGGAGATCAGGTTGTAGAGAATCTGCCGCACCCGGGTCGGATCGCCGCGATAGACGCCATAGGCCGACGGCTCGATCTGCAGGTCGAAGTCGAGGCCCTGCTTGCTGGCCAGGGCGGTAAAAGACGCATGCGCCCCGCGCGCCAGGTCCTTGAGGTCGAACTCGGCCTCCTCCAGCTCCATCTTGCCGGCTTCGATCTTGGAGAGGTCGAGCACATCGTTGAGCACGGCCAGCAGGCTCTCCCCCGACTGCCGGATAACCTCCAGGCGCTGGCGCTGAACGGCAGACAGGTCATCGCTGGCCATGGCCTGGGCCATGCCGAGCACGCCGTTCAACGGCGTGCGGATTTCATGGCTCATGGTCGCCAGGAAGGTCGACTTGGCGGTGTTGGCGGCCTCGGCGTCGTTGCGGGCCCGGATCAGCTCGGCCTCGGCGGCCTTGCGGTCGGTCATGTCCTGCAGCGCGCCGACCAGCCGTACCGGCCGGCCGCATTCGTCGGTGAACAGCCTGGCCCCGCCCTGCACCCAGACCTCGCGGTCGTCGCTTCGCCTGACGCGGTAGATGGGAGCATAACGCTCCCCTCTCACCATATGAGCTTCCCAGGCGCCTTGCACGAGGGCTCTGTCACGCGAATCGACGCCCTGATAGATGTCGCGCCAAAGCTCTTCGTAGGTCTGGGGTCGCTCGAAGAAGATCTCCTCGGCGCCGACCTTGACCAACTCGCGGTTGACGTAGTCCATCTCCCAGACGTGCAGGTCGCTGAGCTCAAGGGCCACCTGCATCCGCTGCTCGGAGCGTTCGGACTGTGCAAGGGCGCCGACCAGTTCGGAAACGTCACTGGCGGTCAGGACGAGTCCGCCAATCTCGCCATCCGGCGTCTTCCAGGTGTTCAGCTGCGTCTGCACCCAGACCGAGACGCCGATCGGCAGGGTGACATGGCTGCGTTCGGTGCTGCCGGGAGCGCCGGCCAGGGCGGCGGTGTATTCTTCGCGGTGTCTTTCGTAGATGTCCGGCGCGATGTCGAAAATCGAAGCCCCGATCACCTCATCCCGACCCACGCCAAGGCTTCGGATCCACAGGCCGCTGGCAGCGACGACCCCGAAGTCCCTGTCG
>VYMF01000313.1_pt1 | contig 10322 bp, 14 predicted proteins | sample 5115271 | NCBI WGS metagenome assembly VYMF01 (sample SAMN12291778, study PRJNA351875) | freshwater metagenome | isolation source: freshwater lake | place: USA: Michigan, Wintergreen Lake | collected 2013-08-08
CCGCTCGACGACCGCCAGACGCCCGCCGACCTTCAGAACCTCGAGCCAGGCCTCAGGCCGGCCCGGGACCGCACCCTCGCAGATGATGATGTCATAGCCGCCGACCGCCGGGGCGTTCAGGGGGGCCGTGACCGTCTGGACCCCTTCCTCCGCAAGGACGTCGCCGACCACATCGAACACTGCTGCGTCGGAGTCCTGGGCCGTCACCTCAAGACCCAGCCGCGCCAGCACCGCTGCCGCATAGGGTGCCGCCAGGGCCAGGGCCGACTCTCCGTCGCGCGCATCCAGTGCCATCAGCAGTTTCGAAAGGTCGCGCGCCAGCATCATCCGGCGTCCACCCACGATCTCGGGTTCGATCTCGGCATAGGCCGACCAGGCGCGATCCGCCGGCAGGAACCGCTCACGCGGCACCGCCAGCAAAGCGGCCTGCAGGGCGCGATCGGTGACGTCGTTCACGCGAACCTGACTGTCGACCATGACCTTTCGGGCGGCGGCGAAATCCATGGAGGCAAATTCCTGCAGTTTCGGGGCAACCGGCTCGCACCGGGAAATCTGGCGCGCTTATAGGTCTGTGCGTTGCGGGGGACAATCCGATCTGATAGCGAACGCCCCTCGCGATGGCGCGGTCGTTTCAAACGGCCCAGGGCCTGATGGCGGAGTGGTTACGCAGAGGACTGCAAATCCTTGCACCCGAGTTCGATTCTCGGTCAGGCCTCCATCGCGAATTGATCCTGCAAGCCCCTGACCAGGGCAGGCCGGCGCTGAGGCGATCAGGCCTGCGCAAAGTCCGTAGCCGGATAAGCCGTCGCGTGGTTATTGTGCCCGGACAACCGGGGGCCACGGGATGCCGAACCGTATTGATCGACTGACCGACCGCGAGCGCGAATGCCTGCGCCTCGTTCACGCGCACATGAACTCCAAACAGATCGCCCGGCAGCTCGGTATCCGGCCATCGACCGTCGATCGCCATTGTGAGAACGCGGCCCGCAAGCTGCAGGCGTCCGGCCGCGTCGATGCGGCCCTGCTGCTGCTGGCTGAACAGACTGTTCCGAAAGACTCGGTATCCGAATCGACACCAATCGTCGCCCCCCCGGTCGAGGGTTCTTCTGGCCCGGCGAAAGGGGTCAAACATGAACGAGACCGATGGACAGGTGCCGAGCGTCAGCTGGGTGGAACTTCAGGCATTGCTTCTTTCACTGGCCGATACGCCGGTGAAGCAGATGATGGTCAATCATCTGGTGTGCGGTACCCGCAAACAGGCCGCCTTCCTCTCTCCGGAGGCGACCTACAGGGAGATCCTGCACATTGGAGCCGCCTTGCTGGACTCGGGCTTCCAGCCGTCGGAGTCGGACATGAGGTCCTCGGCCGCATCCTGCTCGTCTTCGCCATCGCAGCCGTAGCTGTCCTGGCCCTGACGAGCATCATTGGCGCGGAACGGTTCGCCTTCCTTCTTCAAGGCCTCCGCTACGGCGGCTGATCCGCGTCGCTACTCGAAAATCGGTGAGCGAATGAAACGTAGCGAACACGCCGCGACTGTTGTCGCGCGCCTGGCGACCGACCTGTTTCAGGCCGAGGCCAGCCAGGACGAAGCCGTCAGCCGCCTCGGCCGGCTGGCACAGTCCCTGACCCAAAGCCGCCGGGAGGCCGGCCTGTCGTCCACCGTCGGCCAGGCGGCTTTCGACGCCCTGGCGGAGGCGATCACCGCCCAGGTCACGGCCCAGCGGGCAATGGTCACGCTTCACGAGGCCCTGGCCGAAGTGAAGCGGAACACCTCCTACCGAAGCATCCGCATGGGCGGGATGGAGAAGGTCGAGTACCCGCTCCCGAGACCTGCGGGGCTTGCGCTCGTGTCCTGAGTTGGCGATGCCGGGAAAATGTCGCCCATCTATGCGCTGTCCCTTGTCCTGCTCATCGTGTCCGCCGCGCTGGCAATCTGGCGCGGCGGCAGGTCGGAGCGCGCGACTGCGGCCCTTCTGGTCCTGGTCTGGATAGGGTCGACCCTCGTGCCGTTCGACTCCCTGAACCCGCCCTGGTTCATCATCGGGCTCGACGGGGCGACCCTGTTGTTCCTGCTGTACCTGGCCCTCTATTCGAAGCGCCAGTGGACCATCTGGGCGACGGCGTTCCAGTTTCTGCTCATGGCCAACCACCTGGCCTTCGTCCGCTTCCACGAACTGGAACAGTGGGCCTATGTCTCGGCCTATTACGTGTGGGGCGACGCGGTCCTGCTCTCGCTGGTCGTCGGCGTTCTCTGGCCCGCACGCAGCACGACGTCAGCGGCAAAGACGCCCGACTGAAACCGCCGGCCCGGATCAGGCGACGGGCGCGGTGATCCAGCCGATGACACTGGCGATGCTGACCCCCGCCGCCACGATACCGACCGCCAGCGCCACACGCGCATTGCGATGAATGAAGACGAAAACGCCACCGAACATGATTGCTCTCCCCCGGACGACGCCACAGCGACACAGCTTTGGCGGTTCATCAAGGTGTACAAAGCGTTAATCGCAATTCCGTGATCGATTCACGCCCGTCGGGTGAAATGATGCAGCGCGATTCCACCGGCGACTGATACATTCAGGGAATCGAAGCCGCCCGACATGGGAATTCCGAGCGGACGGCACAGTCCGATGACCGCTTGCGACAAGCCAGGCCCCTCGGGTCCCAGCACGATGGCGACCCGCCCGCCCCGTGGCGCGGTCTCCAGCGAAACCTCTGCGCCCGGCGTCAGGGCCCAGACACAGAACCCGGCCGCCGTCAGACCCTCGATCATCCCGCCCGCATCCAGCCCGACGGCCATGGGGGTGCGCAGCACCGCCCCCACCGACACCCGGATGGCCTTGCGGTAGAAGGGATCGCAGCAGCGCTCATCCAGCAGGACCGCATCCGCGCCGAAGGCCGCGGCATTGCGGAACAGCCCGCCCATATTGTCGTGATTGCCGATCCCGCAGGCTGCCACCACCACGGCGTCCGGGCCCATGTCGGCCAGGCAGGCCTCCAGGCTCCGCGGTGACGGCTTCTCGCCCAGCGCCAGAATGCCGCGATGCAGGTGAAATCCGGCGATCGCGTCCAGCACCGGCTGCTCCGCGACATAGACCGGCGTCTCGTCCGCAACCCGGGCCAGCACGCCGGCCATGCCCTCGACCCGCTTGCTGTCCAACAAAAGCGCCACGGGACGGCACAGCGACCGCTCCGAGGTCAGCACGTTCAGAACAACCTCGCCCTCGGCCACGAACAGGCCCTGCCTGCCCGTGAGGTCTCTTTCGCGGATGTCGCGGAAGCCGGCGATACGGGGATCGTCGGGGTCGTCGATGCGGATCAGGGCCAAGATCGGATATTTCCCGTTGCGTCAGTCTGACTCGCGCTGCTATAGCGCCCGCCTTCCCGAGAGGAAGTGTTCCGCGGTAGCTCAGTGGTAGAGCAGCCGACTGTTAATCGGCTGGTCGTAGGTTCGAATCCTACCCGCGGAGCCACTCTTTCCCACCACAGCGTCAGACCGAAAAAAAGCCCGACGCGAGCGCCGGGCTGAAGAAGTTCGGTGATGGTGGGTGTCCTCGACGAACGAAGACCATCCCGGGATGCCGCGAATTGATGAATCAGACGTAAATGCCCTCACTCGGAGTCCGGCAGCCATGTGGTTTGCTGGCCCCCGGCAGGTCCGCGCCAGACCACGCGCCATCCGGTGCCCGCCCTCTCAACCCGCATCGGACTGCCGTCAGCCCCCGGGCCGGTTGCCTCCCCGGGCCAGGTGAAGACGCGGTCACCGACGCGGATCGCATCCGGCCCCGTCGAGGGTGCAAGGACCAGGCTCCAGCGACCAGCCGCGTCCGGCGTCACCTCACCGACCTCTCCCACCGCCTCGAGCCGGACGGGTGCTCCGCCCGGCGCACTGCGTCCCGACACCAGCCGCATCCGGCCGTCACTGTCGACCGCCCCGAGGGGCGGTGCCCGGTCCAGTCGCTGCGTCGCCCCGCCCGCCCGCAGGATCGCCACCGGGCCACGCCCGCCGGCGAGGATCAGCAGTCGTTCAGGGGACGGGGCGGCGTCCTGCCCCAACTGGGTCTCCGGCCGCAGCAGCAGGTCGCCCGTCGGGGCAGCGATCCGGATTCCAAACCGGCCCTCATCATCGGCCACGGTTGCATGGGCGGGGCCGGACTCACTGCGCAGCACGATCCGGGCCCCCGGCTCCGCCTGTCCGGTGAACATCAGCCCACCCGGCACCCGCTGCACCGCACGAATCGTCGGAGGCCGGGTCCAGCCGCCGACGGCGACCGGAGCCTCGGCCTTTTCCGCAGCCACCGGCGGCGGCGAACAGGCCACGCCTGCCCCGCACAACAGCACCACTATCGCCGCCTTGCCGAACATGGCCCGTTTCATCGCGTGCATCCGACCGCTAGGAGTAGCGGCCCAGATAGCGCACCGCGCCGGTCGTTGTCTCTCATCGGTTCCCGAGGCTCCATGACGTCGCCTGTCTCCATCCAGCCCTTCGACGGTCGGTCCGTCTGCCTGTTCTGCGGCTCGTCCGATCTGTCCGATCCGGCCTATACCGAGGCGGCCCGTGCCTTCGGGCGCCTGACGGCTGCGGCGGGCTGGCGTCTTGTCTACGGCGGTGGTGGCGTCGGCCTGATGGGGGCCTCGGCCCGGGCGGCGCACGAGGCCGGTGGCCGGGTGCTGGGCGTCATGCCGGGTTTCCTTCGCAGTCGCGAACGCCTGTTCGACGAGGTCGAGACCCTGATCGTCCCCTCGATGCATGAGCGCAAGACCATCATGTACGACCAGTCCGACGCCTTTGTGGTCGCCCCGGGCGGGGTGGGCACCCTTGAGGAGGTCATCGAGGTGCTGTCCTGGAAGCGGCTGGACCTCCATTCCAAGCCGGTCATCTTCCTGAATCTGAACGGCTTCTGGGAGCCGCTTCTGGCCGTCATGGACCATAGTATCGCCGAGAACATGACCCCTGCCAGCTTCCGTCAGGCCTGGGTCGTCTGCGACACGGTCGAGGCCGCAATCGCAGCCATGCAGGGGGCGGATGAAATGCCGCACTTGCAACATGATCGCCGATAAGTAATCACTGGTCAGTCAGCCGGTGTCCGTAAGTCTATTTTAGAGACGCACCTTGACAGTTGCGTATCAAAACGGACATTGGTGCCCTGGGACGGATGACCGCTCCCGCCAAACCGGAGACCTCCCCATGCGTGCTCTGCTCATCGCCGCGGCCCTTTTCGCCGCCTCCCCCGCCCTGGCCCAAAGCCCCGCCACCAGCGCCGTCCTTGCCGACGCTGCCCGCGCCCCGGTCAACGCCATCATCATCGACGGCGCGTCCTGGACCTGCACCGGCGCGACCTGCACCGCCACCGGCGGCGCCAACCAGCCTGCGACCCGCGCCTGCCGTCGTGTCGTGGCCCGTTTCGGTGCCGTGTCGTCCTTCAGCTACAAGGGCGTCGCCCTGTCGGCCGAACAGATCGCCGCCTGCAACGCCTGATCCCTGCGGAACACCCGAACGACAAAGGCCGCCCTGCGAGGGGCGGCCTTTTTTGTTCCGACCTGCGGAAACGGTTCAGGCGGTTTCGCCGCCCAATCGCTTCACAATCCGCTCGCGGCCGATCATCGGCGCCAGGGTCGCCATGTCCGGACCATGCTGCTGACCCGTGATCATCATCCGAAGCGGCATGAACAGGGCCTTGCCCTTGGCCCCGGTGGCCTCCTTGACCGCGTTCGTCCACACCGGCCACAGGGTCTCGTCAATGACCTCCGGCAGGGCCGCCAGAGCCGCCGCTGCAAAGGCCGCGTCCTCGATGACCGGCGTGATCGGGCCACGCACGATCGTCGCCATTTCAACGACATCGCCGAACTTCTGAAGGTTGCCTCGCACGCCGTTCCAGAAGGCCTCCCCCAGATCGGCATCCAGTTCGACCAGCCGCGGGCGCGCTGTCGCATGGTCCATGACATGCAGCGACTGGGCGTTCAGCCGGTCCAGATCGGCGGTGTCGTAACGTGCCGGCGAGCGGCCCATCTTCGAGAAGGCGAAGCTGGCCCCCAGGGCGTCGATCGAGGTTCCGACCTCCAGCGGGTCCGAGGTGCCGATCCGGCCGAGGTGGCTGGTGATGGCGATCGGCTCATAGCCCTGGTCGCGCATCTCGGCGATCGACAGAGAACCCAGCCGTTTGGACAGGGCCTGCCCGTCGGCACCGACCAGCAGCGGCATATGGGCAAAGCCGGGCACGGTGGCGCCCAGGGCCTCGAAGATCTCGATCTGCGCCCCGGTATTGGTGACGTGGTCCTCGCCGCGAATGACGTGGGTGATGGCCATGTCGATATCATCGACGACCGACGGCAGGGTGTAGAGGAACAGGCCATCTTCGCGGATCAGCACCGGGTCCGACATCGAGGTCGTGTCCACCTCGGCATGGCCCCGCGCCAGATCTTCCCAGGCGACCCGACGGCCTTCCAGCTTGAAACGCCAGTGCGGCCGCCGGCCCTCGGCCTCATAGGCCGCCTTCTCCGCCTCGGTCAGCGCCAGCGCCGCGCGGTCATAGACGGGCGGCAGGCCGCGGGAGAGTTGCACCTTGCGGCGGCGATCCAGCTCTTCCGACGTGTCGTAGCAGGCGTAAAGCCGACCCGCGGCCTTCAGCCGGGCAGCGGCCTCCTCATAGCGGTCGAACCGCTTTGACTGGTTGTAGCGCTCGTCCCAGACCAGCCCCAGCCAGGTCAGGTCGTCCTCGATGCCCTGTTCGAACTCGGGCGTGGACCGCGCCAGATCGGTGTCGTCGATGCGCAGCACGAACGAGCCGCCCTGCCCTTTGGCGAACATCCAGTTGACCAGGGCGGTGCGGACATTGCCGACGTGAAGCTTACCCGTCGGCGACGGGGCGAAACGGACCTTGACGGACATACGATAGACCTTGGAAACGCGGGGCGCACAGGTCGCGCTCCGCACCTCTCAAGTCAAGGCATCGCGACCCGATCAGTCGTCCCGGTGAACCCGTTCGCGGCGTTCGTGCCGTTCCTGGGCCTCAACCGACAGCGTCGCCGTCGGGCGGGCCTCCAGCCGTCCGAGGCTGATCGGCTCGCCGGTCTCCTCGCAATAGCCATAGGAACCGTCCTCGATCCGGCGCAGCGCCTCGTCGATCTTGGAGATCAGCTTGCGCTGACGATCACGGGTGCGCAGTTCCAGCGCCCGATCGGATTCCGACGACGCCCGGTCGACCAGATCCGGATGATTCTCCGTCTCGGCCTTCAGGTTGACGACGGTACCCTTGGACTCGCGAAGGATGTCATCCTTCCAGTCCATCAGCTTGCCCTTGAAATAGGCCAGCTGCCGCTCGCTCATGAACGGCTCGTCGTCGGACGGCCTGTATGCGGCCGGCTCGACAATCGCAGACGCCAATGCGGTCATAGTTCGCACTCACGGTCTTTAGCAGCGCCCCCCTGTGGCGCAGCCCTGCCTATAGGGAGGACGATGAGTCCCGGCAACAACACTCGCGCGAGCGTGACCGGTGAAGCTGACAGTCCGTGCGCGAGCGTGACAATTCTTCATCACCCGCGCCTGAGCGAACCTGCTTTTTCAAGGCAATTCGGGAACTTATGCTGCACTGCGGCGTAAATCAGCCTTCGCCAGCTCGACCGCGGCCCGCAGATCAATCTGATCGAGGAGGCTGTTCAGCCCGGCATCGGCATCAACGGGACGTTCTTCACGCAGGGTCCGCGTCAGCCGATCCAGTGCGCCGTCACCCGCCTCGCCCATCAGCAGGGCCAGTTTCAGTTCCTCGAGACGGTCCAGCAAACCGCCGCCCCGCCGGATCGCACGACGCCGCCTTTCGGTGACGTCCTCAACCCCCTGCAGCGCCATCAGCGCCGAGACATCGGTGACGGCTGACGGGGCCGAGGCAGACGTGGTCGCGCTGGCACTGGCAGGAGCGCTGGCGGACGACACCGAAAATCCACCGCTGGCCCTCGCCGCGCGAGGACTCCGGGCCGAAAGCGGTCCGGCCGGACCTGTAACCTTCATGGCATGCGACTCCAGTCCATGCCGCACCATCGTCGATGCTGAGTCACCGTTTGGTTAACGCCCCGGCAGTTTCTGCCGCTCCCGGCCGGAAAATCTGCTGCGCCATCACTGATTTCACTGATCTTTTAGTCTGGCACGGGGTTCGCAGGGCCTGGAGCGCAACCGTTGTTGGACGCCCCGCCCATGCAGAAACTGCTCGCTACCCTCCTGACCGCCGCCGTCCTGGCCGGGGCCGCCTCCCCGGTCCTGGCCCAGTCGCGGATCAAGGACATCGCCGCGGTCGAGGGCGTCCGCTCCAACCAGCTGGTCGGCTACGGCCTTGTCGTCGGTCTGAACGGCACCGGCGATTCCCTGCGCAACTGCCCCTTCACCCGCCAGTCCCTCGAAGGCATGACCGAGCGCCTGGGCGTGAACATCCGCGGGGCCAACGCCAATTCCAAGAACATCGCCGCCATCATGGTGACGGCCGAACTGCCGCCCTTCGCCACACCGGGAGCGCGCATCGACGTCAGCGTCGCCTCGATGTGCGACTCCAAGAGCCTGCTGGGCGGCACCCTCCTCGTCACCAGCCTTCAGGGCGCCGACGGTCAGGTCTATGCCGTGGCCCAGGGCTCGATTCAGACCGGAGCCGTGTCGGGCGGCGGCGCTTCCGGCTCATCCGTGACGCGCGGCGTGCCGACGGCCGGCCGCATTGCCTCTGGCGCGACGGTCGAACGCGAGACCGGCTTCCATCTGGCCAATATGAACGAGGTCCGGCTGACCCTGCGCAATCCCGACTTCACCACGGCCCAGCGGATGGCCGCCGCGATCAACCAGGTCTATCCCAACACCGCCCTGGCCGAGAACGGCACCGTCGTGGCCCTGCGCGCCCCGGGGCAGATGGGGATGGCCGGCTTCATCAGCCGGGTCGAGAACCTCGAGGTCATGGTCGATTCCCCGGCCCGCGTGATCATCGACGAGGTCAACGGCGTCATCGTGATGGGCGACGCGGTGCGTGTCTCCACCGTCGCCATAGCCCAGGGCAATCTGACCATCTCCGTGCAGGAGAGCGCCGAGGTCAGCCAGCCGGAGCCCTTAAGCCGCGGTGGCGAAACCGTCGTGGTCCCCCAGACCGATGTCGTGATCGAGGAGGAACTGGGCCGTCAGATGCGCATCGTCGGCGGCGGGACCTCCCTGTCCACCCTCGTCAACGGCCTCAACGCCCTCGGCGTCAGCCCGCGCGACATGATCAGCATCCTGCAGGCCATCAAGGCCGCCGGTGCCCTCCAGGCCGAAATCGAGGTGATGTGATGAGCGACCCGATCGTCTCCCCCGCGACCCTGCTGCCCTCGCCCGGAGCATCAGCCCCGGCCGTCTCCGCCGCCCGCATGCGCGAAACCGCCGAGGCGTTCGAAGCCTCCTTCCTGTCGCAGATGCTGAAACCGATGTTCGAGGGCCTCTCGACCGAAGCCCCCTTCGGCGGCGGTGAAGCCGAGGGCACCTGGCGCGGCTTCCTCGTCGACGCCATGGCCAAACAGACCGTCCGCGCCGGCGGGATCGGCCTGGCCGACCAGGTCGTCGCCCAGATGCTTAAGATGCAGGAGCAGGGCCAATGAACGACGCCGTCACCCTCAACGCTACCGCTCGCGTTCGCCAGCTGATCGATCTGACCACCCGCCTGACGGCCCGGCTGACCGAAGAGTCCCGGATCTTCGAGTCACACCGCCCCCAGGACGCCGCAGCCGCGCTTGCCGGCACCCAGGAACTGGCCAATGCCTATCGTCGTGAATCGGCGCAGGTGAAGGCCAGTCCGGCCTTGATCTCCGCCGCACCCGTCGCCGACCGCACGGCCCTGATCCGCGCCACCGAGGCCTTCGAAGCGGTTCTCTCGCGTCATGCCCGCACGGTCGAGGCCGCGCGGATCGTTTCGGAGGGTCTGGTCCGGACCATTGCCGCCGAGGTCACCGGCCAGCGTGGCAACCCGTCCGCCTACGGTTCCTCCGGCAAGGCCCAGGCCGGCGACGGCCGCGCGGTGGCCCTCAACCGGCAGGCTTGAGCCCGCGTTAATCCTGTTCGTCGAGCCGGTATTCATCTCCATGGGATAACCGATAGGCATGAACACCAAGTCGCGACTTCTCGGCATGGCCTTTGCGGCCGCTGACACCTTGCTGGAGCTGGACGCCAAGGGGCGGATCCAGATGACGCTTGGTGCCGGTCCGCGTCCCGGAGGGGCTCCGGTTGACGCCTGGAGTGGACATCGGCTGGTCGACCTCGTCGGCAAGTCGGGGCAGAAGCCTCTGGCCGACGCCCTTGCGGCGATCCGTCCGAACGAGCGGAC
>VYMF01000314.1_pt1 | contig 10281 bp, 10 predicted proteins | sample 5115271 | NCBI WGS metagenome assembly VYMF01 (sample SAMN12291778, study PRJNA351875) | freshwater metagenome | isolation source: freshwater lake | place: USA: Michigan, Wintergreen Lake | collected 2013-08-08
ATTGACCACTGTTACATTTGGTAAATCGAGGAGTTGATCAAAATTTATCCACATAACCCACCTCCTGTTCTGTGTTACTATTATACCATGCTCACACAGAACCTAGAAGAGCCACCTAACCAACGGGTAGCACCGTGTACCCTTGTTTTCGGAAGTTCAGGAACAAAGACCAAGGCAACTCCCGCTGCCGCACAAAGGTCGATCATTTGCGGTTGAAATACCTTGATCGACTTAACAGTTAACAAACGAATTTGCTGCAAGACATCTCTGAATTTCAACTCGTTGTAATCAGCACAATTAATTTTCGATGCCTCTATTTCTCCTTGACGTAACCATGCTGTTATCGCCCCTTGATCGCTCTCAAATGCCTGAGACTTTCTAAAATCAATCGATAAATTTCTCCCCCAAATCTCCTCCCATTGCTCAGGGGAGACAACGGCAAAAAAAATTAAGCTCTCCCGTAATTGCTCTATTTTATCCTCATAAAACTTGAGCCAGCCTAGTTTAGTCATCTGCCGATAAGGAATTTGTTTTAACCAGCCTAAATAACCTTTTAATTTTTGATTCTCGTTTTTTCTCGCTAAATATTCCCGATAAAGTCTTTCGCGCTCTATCCAGAAACGAGCGGGAGTTCCTAACACTAACTCTATCTGTAAAGCGGTATCGCTAGTAATCTCCGCTTTACCTTTTATGATCTCATTGATAGTCTTTCTCGGTCTGCCCATATGTTGGGCCAGTTCCGATTGAGACATATTTCTTTCTTCTAGGATTTCGGCAAGGGTTTCTCCCGGTGGAGAAATAAAATCCGGTGCAGATCTGTTCTCAATAGTATTAGTCATGTTTTAAATCGTCGAGTCTTTGCCTGATTTTCTTAGCCATCTTCTCTCCATACTGTTTTTTCAGCAGCCTTTGGCTATTGCATTCGTTCTCAAATTTTTTTTCCTTAAATACAATATCCATTGTAGATGACCCTTGTAATATTGTTAACCCTAAAGGTTAACAATATTTTATGGCAGCACATCTGTGGTGCATACAGTACAAAAGCTCTAGATATAGCGTTAAGAGCTAACAGTCTAGACACCAATTCTGAAAATGAGGTTAGCTAGAGACAGTTTTTCAGACATTAGCCGATTAATTAGGCGATAATTATCGCTACAATTGCATGATCAAGCCAAAACAACGAAGCTGTAGTTTTATCGCCTAATAACGCTCGAATTAAGTGCCGCCGCCGCCCAAGAAAAAGACAATCTCTAACATCTAAACCGGAGAAAAGCACAATAAGCGACTTGACAACAAGAGCAACAATTTGGTATAATGACCTTTTGTCAACGATTTGACCTTCGGTAATAGGAGTTCAGAGTAACCTTAGATACAGCCCTATCATGCCCACCATTCAGCAATTAATACGCGACGAAAGATCCAAAGCGAAAAGAAAAACCAAATCTCCCGCCCTCAAACAATGCCCCCAACGTCGGGGAGTTTGTACAAGAGTATATACCACCACACCGAAAAAACCCAACTCAGCCCTACGGAAAGTGGCTAGGGTACGTTTAACCTCTGGATTTGAGGTGACAGCCTACATCCCCGGGATCGGTCATAACCTGCAAGAACACTCCGTCGTCCTAATTCGGGGCGGTCGGGTTAAAGATCTGCCCGGAGTCAGATATCACATCATTCGCGGCACCCTCGATGCCACCGGGGTGAAAAACCGTCAAAAGGCGCGGTCTAAGTACGGAACCAAACGCCCCAAACCCGCCGCTAAATAAACAGGAAATTGATTAACCAAAAAAATACTCCCACCGAGTCGGTCAAAGTTAACCCAAGAGACTGAAGACTCGCAGGAGAGGGTTTGAGATGGGCTGTAATCATCCGACTGTCAAGCAAAAGTTAAAGTTAACCTAGAAAATTCAGGAATATTCCGATGTCTCGCCGTAAAAACGTCAAAAAACGTCCTATTCCCCCCGATCCCGTTTATAATAGCTGTTTAGTCAGCATGACCATCCGCCGGATCATGCGATCGGGCAAAAAATCCCTAGCCGCTAATATCGTTTACGATGCCCTGAAAACCGTCGGCGAACGTACCGGTCAAGAACCCCTAGAAGTATTTGAAAAAGCCGTTAAAAACGCCACTCCCCTAGTGGAAGTGAAAGCCCGCCGGGTCGGTGGAGCCACCTATCAAGTCCCGATGGAAGTACGCAGCAATCGCGGCAGTACATTGGCACTACGTTGGTTAGTCCATTATGCCAGAACTAGAGGCGGCAAAACCATGGCCGGTAAACTGGCCAACGAGATCATGGATGCGGCCAATGAAACCGGCGGCACGATCAAAAAACGGGAAGAAACCCACCGGATGGCAGAGGCAAACAAAGCCTTTGCCCACTATCGTTACTAAAAAGATACTTTAAAGATACTTTAAGGGCGGTGGACCACACCGCTGCCGCCAAAAAACTGTCAAGAAAAGTATAGAATTGTAAATAGTGTAAAAAATCCTAGAACAAAATCCCATCACTGGCAAGCAAAGCAAGGAGGTTGCTGTGGCACGGACTATCCCGCTAGAGAGAGTGCGAAACATCGGAATCGCCGCTCATATAGACGCGGGCAAAACAACGACAACAGAAAGAATCCTGTTCTACACGGGAGTCGCTCATAAACTGGGCGAAGTCCACGACGGAACGGCAATTACCGACTGGATGGAACAGGAACGGGAGCGAGGAATCACCATCACCGCCGCCGCCATCAGTACCAGTTGGCAAGATCATCGCATCAACATCATTGACACCCCCGGCCACGTCGATTTCACCATTGAAGTGGAACGGTCCATGCGGGTACTCGATGGAGTGGTGGCGGTTTTCTGCTCTGTTGGTGGTGTACAACCCCAATCAGAAACCGTCTGGAGACAAGCCGATCGGTACAAAGTACCCCGGATTGCCTTTGTCAACAAAATGGACAGAACGGGAGCGAACTTCTTCAAAGTTTACGAACAATTAAGAGATCGCCTCAGAACTAACGCCGTTCCCATCCAAATGCCGATCGGCGCGGAAAGCGAACTGAGCGGGATCGTTGATCTCGTCAAGATGCGCGCCTATATATATAAGGACGATCTAGGGAAAGACATAGAAGAAACCGACATTCCCGAAGACTTATTGGAAAAGGCCGAAGAATTCCGCGTGCAGCTGGTGGAAGCTGTAGCGGAAGCTGATGAAGAACTCCTAGAAAAATATCTAGAAGGTGAAGAACTCACCGAAGCCGAAATCAAACGCGGTCTGAGAGAAGGGACGATTGCTGGTACAATTGTTCCCGTCCTCTGCGGCTCGGCTTTCAAAAACAAAGGGGTACAACTGCTCCTCGATGCCGTTGTCGATTACCTACCCTCACCCTCGGAAGTAGCCGCCGTTAAAGGGATTCTTCCCGATGGCAGCGAGGCAATCCGGGAAGCCAAGGACGATGCTCCCTTCTCGGCTCTCGCCTTCAAAATCATGGCCGATCCCTTCGGTCGTTTAACCTTCCTACGGGTCTATTCCGGTGTACTAGCTAAAGGCAGCTACGCCTACAATTCCACCAAAGGAACCAAAGAACGGATCGCTCGCCTGATCGTCCTCAAATCCAACGAACGGATCGAAGTGGATGAACTGCGCGCCGGTGATCTAGGAGCGGCGATCGGACTGAAAAACACCATTACCGGGGATACCCTCTGTGATGATAAGAACCCGATTATCCTAGAATCCCTCTTTATCCCCGAACCGGTTATCTCCGTGGCGGTGGAACCGAAAACCAAACAGGACATCGAGAAACTCAGCAAAGCCCTGCAAGCTCTCTCCGATGAAGATCCCACCTTCCGGGTCAAAGTTGATCCCGAAACCAATCAAACGGTGATCGCCGGGATGGGAGAACTGCACCTGGAAATCCTGGTCGATCGGATGCTCCGGGAATACAAAGTCGAAGCAACCGTGGGCGCTCCCCAAGTTGCCTATCGGGAAACCGTGCGGAAACCTGTACGGGCCGAGGGTAAATTTATCCGTCAAAGTGGCGGTAAAGGACAGTACGGCCACGTCGTCATCGAACTCGAACCGGGTGAACCGGGATCTGGCTTTGTCTTCGTCTCCAAAATTGTCGGTGGTGCTATCCCCAAAGAATACATCAACCCGTCAGAACAAGGGATGAAAGAAGCTTGCGAATCGGGGATCGTAGCGGGTTATCCCGTTATCGACCTGAAAGCAACCCTTGTGGATGGTTCTTTCCACGATGTGGACTCCTCCGAGATGGCCTTTAAGATTGCCGGTTCCATGGCGATCAAAGAAGCGGTGATGAAAGCTTCTCCCGTTCTCCTAGAACCGATGATGAAGGTCGAGGTGGAAGTACCCGAAGACTTCATCGGTAACGTCATCGGTGATCTTAACTCCCGTCGGGGACAAATCGAAGGTCAAGAAACCGAGACCGGCATCGCCAAAGTCTCCGCTAAAGTTCCCCTAGCGGAAATGTTTGGTTACGCCACTGATATTCGCTCCAAAACCCAAGGACGGGGCATCTTCACGATGGAATTTAGCCATTACGAAGAAGTCCCCCGCAACGTGGCCGAGACGATTATCACCAAAAGTAAAGGGAACGGCTAATCAGTGACCAGTGACCAGTGAGCAGTGAGAATAAACCGATCATTTAAAGTTGGTCGGTCAACCCTAATAACTGCTAACTTAAAACTGATCTCCGGTGACTGATTACTGTTCACCCAGCTGAAGAAGAAAAAAAAACAAAGGAACAGAAAGTAAATGGCACGCGCTAAATTTGAACGGACGAAACCCCACGTTAACATCGGCACGATCGGTCACGTTGACCACGGCAAAACTACCCTCACCGCCGCTATCACTATGACCCTAGCGGCTCTGGGTAATGCCCAAGCTAAAAAATACGATGAAATCGATGCCGCTCCTGAAGAAAAGGCTCGCGGGATCACCATCAACACCGCTCACGTTGAGTACGAAACCGCTGATCGCCACTATGCTCACGTTGACTGCCCCGGCCACGCGGATTATGTAAAAAACATGATCACCGGTGCGGCACAGATGGACGGTGGTATTCTCGTGGTCTCGGCCGCCGATGGCCCGATGCCCCAAACCCGGGAACATATCCTGCTGGCTCGTCAGGTGGGTGTACCTAACCTGGTGGTCTTCCTCAACAAAAAAGATATGGTGGACGACGAGGAGTTACTGGAACTCGTAGAACTGGAAGTACGCGAACTTCTCACCAATTACGACTTCGCTGGCGACGATATCCCCATTATTGCCGGTTCTGCGAAAGAAGCCCTCGAGTACATGACCAAAAATCCCAAGGCCCAAAAAGGCGATAACGAGTGGGTAGATGCGATTTATGAATTAATGGAAGCGGTAGATAGCTATATCCCCACCCCCGAACGGGATATCGATAAACCCTTCCTGATGGCGGTAGAAGACGTATTCTCGATTACTGGTCGGGGGACGGTGGCTACCGGTCGGATCGAACGCGGTATTGTGAAAGTGGGTGATAACGTGGAATTGGTCGGGATCAGAGAAACTCGCCCCACCACCGTCACCGGGATCGAAATGTTCAAGAAAAGTCTTGACCAAGGGATGGCCGGTGACAACGCTGGTATCCTCCTGCGTGGTATCCAAAAAACCGACATCGAGCGCGGCATGGTTATCGCTAAACCGGGTACAATCAAACCCCACACCCAGTTTGAAGGTGAGGTGTATGTGTTAAGTAAAGAAGAGGGTGGTCGTCACACTCCTTTCTTTAAAAACTATCGTCCTCAGTTCTATGTACGGACAACTGACGTAACTGGCACTATCCAAGACTACACCGCCGATGATGGCAGCACTGTAGAAATGGTCATGCCGGGAGACCGGATCAAAATGACCGTGGAACTGATCAACCCGATCGCTATTGAACAGGGTATGCGCTTCGCTATTCGCGAAGGTGGTCGCACCATCGGTTCTGGCGTTATCTCGAAAATTATCAAGTAGGCTAATCTACTAATTAACGGGGCAGTGAATTTAAAAGCTGCTCCGTTACTGTCTTTATCTCGTACCTTGACAATTGCAATAGGTGAAATTATGGCTACGTTACAACAACAGAAAATTCGCATTCGTTTGAAAGCTTTTGACCGGCGCTTACTCGATACTTCCTGTGAGAAGATTGTCGATACTGCCAATAGAACTAACGCCACGGCGATCGGACCGATTCCCCTACCGACCAAAAGAAAGATTTATTGTGTCCTGCGTTCCCCTCACGTTGACAAGGACTCCCGTGAACATTTTGAAACCCGCACCCATCGCCGCATTATTGATATTTACCAACCCTCTTCTAAGACAATCGATGCTTTGATGAAATTAGATTTACCCGCAGGGGTTGATATTGAGGTTAAATTGTAAAAAATGCCAAAAAGATGTTATCGCTAACATCTTTTTTTCTTAGAGACTCTTTGTCATACCAAATCCGTTTTTATACTAAATCTGGTTATTAAAGACTGATTATTTATCCCCCCTTTTGCCTTTTGCATGAGTGCCTTTTGCCTGTATTCATAAGTAGCCTATACTCAACGGATTTAGTATCAGTTACCCAATTTTCAGGGAAAAAGTACCTGAATTTTACCCCCGATCACCCCAATGGTAGGCACTTTTTGAGGGAAAAAAAGTCTAAAAGCCTTATCCAACAAAGTTTTTAGATTTATTCAGCAAACCCTAAATAGGATTTAGTATAAAAAGAAGTTATTAAAAGAGGGCCAATACAATTGGTAGGGGTGCATCGCCAAAATTGAGATGCCACTGATTGCTAAACTTTTTGTAGGGGAAAACCTAAAGCTTCCCGTTGCTGTAAATACAATTGAGCAACCTGTCGAGCTAAATTGCGAATTCTGCCGATATAACGGGTTCTTTCAGCTACAGCAATCACACCTCTAGCATCGAGTAAATTAAAAGTATGGGAACATTTGAGAACATAATCTAGACTGGGAATCACCAGAGAGCGATCGATTAATTGTTTAGCTTCCTGTTCATATAAACTGAATAAACTAAATAATAACTCAGGATTGGAAGCCTCAAAATTGTAGGTACATTGTTCGATTTCATTTTGCAGAAAAATATCACCGTAGAGGATATTTTCATTCCAGTGAATTTCATTAATTGCCTCTACATCTTGCAGATACATGGCTAATCTTTCTAAACCATAGGTAATCTCGATCGCCACGGGACGACAATCGATACCTCCACACTGTTGAAAGTAGGTAAATTGGGTGATTTCCATGCCATCTAACCACACTTCCCAACCCACACCCCAAGCACCGAGGGTGGGAGATTCCCAGTTATCTTCCACGAAGCGAATATCGTGATCTTCTGGGTTAATTCCTAACACCCGCAGGGAGTCTAAATAGATATCCTGAATATTATCGGGAGAGGGTTTAATTAGGACTTGATATTGATAGTAATGCTGAAAACGATTGGGATTTTCGCCATAACGGCCATCCGTAGGACGACGACAGGGTTCCACATAGGCAACGGCCCAAGGTTCCGGACCAATTGCCCTTAAAAAAGTGTGGGGACTCATGGTTCCCGCACCTTTTTCCGTATCATAGGGTTGAGCAACTAAACAACCGCGAGCGGCCCAAAATTCGTTTAATTTAGCAATAACAGCTTGGAAAGTTAGAGACATGGGGAAAAGTAAAAAAGCGGATTAGGGGTTGGGGAAGTGGGGTGTAGGGTGTGGGGAAGTGGGGAGCTTTTCAGTGATCAGTAAACAGTGAACTGATAACTGATAACTGTCTCCTGACGGTTAAAGTCATTGACTTACTTTTAACTGCAAGCGAAAGTTAACGGGGTTAGAAGACTGGGGGAGAATAACTAATTCATAAAATCCCTCTTCGGGTAATTGACCGGACCATTGCCGATCGCTAGACTTGTCTAAAAGAGTGACCTTGCCACTGGGAGAGTAGAAAGATAGTAAAACTTCGCCTTCTGCCTCTAAATTTAAGTCTAACCGATCACTGGAACGCAATTTTATTGCATAGGCTTTTCCTTGTCCCTGGCTGAGAATTGCCTCGATAATCTCCTCTCCCCCCGCGTCTAAACTTTCGATCGCTTGGTAGGATAGGCCAGACTGTAAAGATTGTAACTGATTCCAGGCCAAACCACTCCATAGTTGACCTAGTCCGCTATCAAAATTTGGTCTTTCTGTCAATTCGGGAAATAGCTGAAAAAAGGCAGTATCAGTGAGTAAATTAAGGACTCTACTGCTTAATCGTAACTGATTCACTTGTTCTCGCCATTTTTCTCGCTGTTGCTCGTCGTAGCTACCTAATGCTTCTCTAGTGCCAGAATCGAGACGGTCTAAGCGATCGAGGATTTCTGCTGCTAGAATATCTCTTTGTTCCTGTTTCTGTTTTTCCTCTTTGATATCCCCATAGCGGAGGCTAAACAATTCATTGACGAGATTTTTAAAAAACTGACTATCAATTCCCAACTCTAGACGGCGCTTTCTCATCTCAGCTTTCCGCTGCCATGCCGGATCTGTGGCAGAATTAAAATTATTTTCTTCCGTGGCAAAAACGGGTTTAACGGTTTCGGGTTGATTGCTGTGCTTAACCCACTGTTTCCCGATTAACCAGCCTATTGCCGCCGATAATAACATCAAGAGGCAAAAAATAGCGATCCTACTGGAACAGCCGAGAAAAAGGGGCGATTTATTCCGAGAATTAGCGGCCATTGTCTCCTTAGACGATTTGGGGTGTGGATATTTAAAGATGAGATTAACACAATTGACATCCTCCCCGCCGTAAAACGGACGGCGATTCCCACTAGAACAAGCTTAATTGCTCGTACTTTTGATGGGTTGACGCGACCCGGGATGCTGCTTCTTTAACAGAAGTCTTACGCTTTCCGACCCGTCCATTTTTAGTCTCCGAATGTCCTCCGGCGACCTTGATATTTAGGGTCTGCTGAATAAATATAAAAACCTTGTTGGGTAAGACTTTTAGACTTTTTGTCAATTAAAAAGTACCGGACTGGGAGTGATCAGGGGGAAAATTCAGGTACTTTTTCCCTGAAAATTAGGTAATTGACCCCCTGAAAATGGGTAAAACCCCACACCCCACACCCCACACCCCACACCCTACCCCCAAGAAAAACTTTTTGCCGCAAACCCTATTTAATCTTGGTTCCGATGGTGTTGGGTAACAGTCGTCAACCCAATTGCTCAAAAATAGGAGCTTACGGAAGAACACAATAAAAAACTTCTGCTAAACTAGAGGCATCTTTTTGAGTTTAATTGCGTGAAAACTGACAGTATTTTCTATCAACTCTTACAAAGATTTCCCGCTTGTTTCTTTGATTTGTTGAACCTCCCCCCCGAAACCGCCAATTCTTATCAATTCTCCTCGGTGGAAGTTAAACAATTGTCCTTTCGTCTCGATGGAGTCTTTTTGCCTGATACACCCAATCAGCCTATTTATTTCCTAGAAGTACAATTTCAGAAAGATAATAGGTTTTATTCCCGTTTCTTCGGTGAAATCTTCCTCTATCTCCACCAAACGGACTTAAGCAACAACTGGCAGGGAGTGGTTATTTATCCTCGGCGTTCAGTGGAAAGCGTAGAGACGGCTCGTTATGGGGAGTTAATCAACTCAGGCAGGATTTTACGTTTTTATCTCGAGGAATTAAGGGAAGTGGAATCCCTGGGAATATCGATGTTACAATTAATCATAGCACCAACCACAAGAGCGATCGAGCAGGGAAAACAATTAATTCCACGGATTAGACAAGAATTACCTAAGGTCAAACAACAGCAAGAACTTTTAGAATTGATAGAGACAATTTTGGTTTATAAGTTACCCCAAGTCAGTAGAAAGGAGATAGAAGCGATGTTTAGTTTAAGTGATTTAAAACAAACTAAAGTGTATCAGGAAGCTTTAGAGGAAGGTAGAGAAGAAGGTAGAGAGGAAGGTAGAGAGGAAGGCCGACAAGAAGGCGAATTAGCGGCAAAATTAGCCTCTATTCCTCGTTTATTGGCATTAGGATTAAACTTTGAACAGATAGCACAGGCTTTAGAATTAGAGATCGAACAGGTTAGAGAAGCAACTCAAAGGGAATAGGAAAAGTTCAACGCGATCGCACTAAGGTTCGATAGCGTATCATCGAAAATTTTGGATCTGAAACCCCGTCGTTCTACGACGGCTTTACCGTTAAATACTAGCGCATTTACCAAATATATGCTAAAATGTGAGACATGGAAAAAGCCTATTGGTTTCGATTTTACCCCACA
>VYMF01000318.1_pt1 | contig 10173 bp, 10 predicted proteins | sample 5115271 | NCBI WGS metagenome assembly VYMF01 (sample SAMN12291778, study PRJNA351875) | freshwater metagenome | isolation source: freshwater lake | place: USA: Michigan, Wintergreen Lake | collected 2013-08-08
GCAGGGCCTTGGGGAAGGCACCGCGCACGCGCTTCAGGTCGGCAAAGACGCGATAGCGCCCCTCGCCCTTGACCTGCTCGACGGCAGTCTGGAATGCGGCGGTATAGTCGAACATCGGGATGGGCCTCGCGAAACCGGGGAAGGTGTCCCACCTCCACCGTGAGGCGTCACCTCCGGTAATCCCCGCACCGACGCCGGGTCAGACCCGCTGGACGAGGATCGTCATGCGGACCAGTTCCGACAGGCTGCGGGCCTTCATCTTGGTCATGACATTGGCGCGATAGACCTCGACGGTCCGGGGACTGATCTCGAGGTCATAGGCGATCACCTTGTTGGCGTGGCCGGCAACCAGACCCTCGAGCACCTGACGTTCGCGCGCGGACAGGGAGGCGAGGCGTTCGGCCACCTCGGCGTCGGGGCCTTCCTGCCTGACCGTTCCGGCATGTTCGGCGAGTGCCGTCTGGATGGAGGACAGCAGGGCCTCGTCATCGAAGGGTTTTTCGATGAAGTCCTTGACCCCGGCCCGGACGGCTTCGATGGCCAGGGGCACATCGGCGTGGCCGGTCATGACGATGACCGGATGGCGCACGCCCATGGCCGCGAGCCGCCGAACCATCTCGAGGCCGTTCATGTCGGGCATGCGCACATCGGTGATGATGCAGCCGGGCTCCAGACGGTCCGCATGGGCCAGCAGGGCGGCCGCGGAGTCATAGGTCCTCGAAACGAGGTTTGCCGTGTCGAGGAGGAAGGCCAGGGAGTCCCGGATGGCCGTGTCATCATCGACCACATGAACGACCGGCTCATTCGCCATCTGAAAGTTCCTCTTCCCGTACAGCCGGCAGCGTAAAGCAGAATCGGGTGCCGCCACCGGGATTCTCTTCGGCCCAGAGTCGCCCGCCGTGGGCCTCGATGATCGTCCGTGAGATGGACAGGCCGACGCCCATTCCCGTGCGCTTGGTGGTCACGAACGGCTGGAACAGCTGATCCGCAACGTCAGGACTGATACCCGAGCCGGTGTCGGCCACCGTCACCCGGGCCAGATCGTCCGCGGCGGGATCGATACAGACGTCGAGAATCTTCTTCGGTGCCTCGTCCATGGCTTCGAGGGCGTTGCGGATCAGGTTGAGAACCACCTGCTGAATCTGGACCTTGTCGGCCAGAACCATGTCGATGCCGGGGGAGAAGCGGAACAGGACCCGTACGCCATGCTCCTTGGCCCCGACCAGGGCGAGGGCAGCCGCCTCCTCGATGAGTTTGGGAAGGCTCTCCAGCCGGCGCTCCGTTTCACCACGGGCGACAAAATCGCGGAGCCGACGGATGATCTCACCGGCGCGAAGGGCCTGCTCTCCGGCCTTCTCGATCGCGTCCTGCAGTCGCTCACGGGGCACGGGCTCTGCGGTGAGCAGGCGCGACGAGCCTTTCAGATAGTTCGCCATCGCGGACAGTGGCTGGTTGAGTTCGTGCGCCAGGGCCGAGGCCATTTCCCCCATGGCGGTGAGACGCGAGATGTGGACCAGTTCGGATTGCAACTCCTGCAGTCGCCGCTCGGTCTGCTGACGCTCGCTGAGGTCGCGGACAAAGCCGGTGAAGAAGCGCTGCTGGCCCGAGATCATCTCGCCGACGGACAGTTCCATCGGAAAGGTCGAGCCGTCCTTCCGCTCGCCGACCACCACCCGGCCGACGCCGATGATGCGACGCTCTCCGGTGGTCAGATAGCGATCGAGGTAGCCGTCATGGTGATCGCGATAGGGGACGGGCATGAGCCGGCTGACGTTCTCGCCCATCATCTCCTCCGCCGTCCAGCCGAACAGGCGCTCGGCCGCATGGCTGAAGGACCGCATGATGCCGTGCTCGGTGATCACCACCATGGCGTCGGGCACGGTGGCCAGAATGGACTGAAGATGGGCCTCGCGCGTGCGCAGGTCCTGGTTCACGGCCGAGGCGTGGGACCGCATGGTCTGGAACGCTTCGCCACCTGCGGTGATCGCTGCACCGATCATCAGGAAGATCAGCCCGCCGACAAGGTCCCCGGCTGCGAGCGGCGTGAACTGCGCCGTCACATACAGCCCGCATACAAGGCCCAGCACCGTCGCCAGCGTTCCCGGAACGGCGCCGCCCAGGACCGCAGCGCCGACGATGGCCGGAATGAAGAACAGGAGCGCCAGACGGTCTCCCAGCAGCGGCTCCAGGGCCAGCTGCAGGGCGATGCCGGCCGTCGTGCCGACCAGGGCCGTCACCAGACCGAGGCGTGTGTGCCGGTTTGCCAGTAACCAGTCCCAGGCCTTGCGGGTCTCAATCACCCCTGCCGGTGTCGTTGTCATTGCCGCCTCCGCAACACCCCGTAGGTGAAACACCCGAATTTCACCAGACGCGCGCCGCCGCTAGGTCGACGATTGCCGTACACCCGATGCCGAAAGACCGACCCGCCCATGTCGCCTTGCACCCTGCCGCCGGCCTGGCGCGCGCACGCTGCCCGTAATCTCCCGCGCTACACCAGCTACCCTACGGCCGTGGCCTTCGAGCCTGGTCTTGATCAGGCAGGGGCCAGGGACCTGCTGGCGACACTTGGCACCGACGACGTGATCTCGGCCTATGTCCACGTCCCGTTCTGCCGCCGCCTGTGCTGGTACTGCGGCTGCCACACCAGTGTCGTCCATGACTATGAGCGGGTCGGGGCGTTCGTCGCGACGCTGCTGAAGGAGATCGATCTGTGGGCGGACGCCATGGGCCCCCATGCGGGGGCGGCTCATCTTCATTTCGGTGGCGGCAGCCCGAATGCGCTCTCGCCCGCTGACTTTCTGGCGGTCGTGCACCGCCTGGGCCAGCGCTTCGCCCTGCGTCCGGGGGCCGAGGTCGCCGTCGAGCTGGACCCCGGCATGCTGTCTGACGCCTTCATCGATGCGGTGGGTGAGGCCGGGGTGACCCGCGCCAGCCTCGGGGTCCAGACCTTCGATCCTGATGTGCAGTCCCGGGTCAACCGGGTCCAGCCATTCGACCAGGTTGCCGCCGCCAGCGAACGGCTGCGCAAGGTCGGTGTCGGCGCGATCAATTTCGACCTGATGTACGGCCTTCCGGGCCAGACGCCGGAGAACGTCGCGGCGTCGACCGAGGCGGCAATGACCCTCCGGCCAGACCGGGTGGCCGTCTTCGGCTATGCCCATGTGCCGTGGATGAAGAAGCATCAGGTGATGATCCGCGAGGCCGAGCTCGCGGACGGCGACGGCCGCTGGGCGCAGGCCGAGGCCGCCGATGTCGCGCTGCGGTCGGCGGGCTATGAACGGATCGGTCTCGATCACTATGCCTTGCCGGACGACCCCCTGGCCGTAGCGGCCCGCCAGGGGCGTCTGCGTCGCAATTTCCAGGGCTATACCGATGACCCCGCGCCGGTGCTCGTGCCGGTCGGGCCGTCTTCCATCGGCCGCTTCGCCGGTGGCTTCGTCCAGAACGCCTCCGCCACCGATGTCTGGAGCCGCGCGGTTGAGTCCGGCTGCCTGCCGGTCGCCCGGGGCCTGCCGCTCACCGCCGAGGATACGCTGCGCGCCGCCGTGATTGAGCGACTGATGTGTGATCTGACGGTCGATGTGGAGGCCGTTTGCCGGAGCCGCGGCTTTGATCCCGCCGCGCTGGACGACGCCGTCGCTGCGGCGGCGACGCTGCAGCCGGACGGCCTGTGCCGGGTCGAGGGCCGACGGGTGAGCATTCCGGCGGAGGCCTATCGGCTGATGCGCGTCACGGCGGCCTGTTTCGATGCGTCGCTGGCCGTCGAGGGGCAGCGGCATGCGCGGGCGGTCTAGGCGCGGCAGGGACATCCGGGAAATCCCCTAGGGGGCAAACCCGAATATCGGCGCGGAACGCTCTCGCCCAAGGTTGCAGCATCGTCCCACCTGGAGAATCCGATGACCGCCCTGCGCTACTCCGAACCTCGGCAAGCCGTTGTTCCGACGTCAGATGCGGCGATCGACGGCGATCTGTGTACGGTTTTCGCGACGGCTACGGCGGCTCCCCGGTCGCCGTTCTCGGCGGGTGATGCTCTGTTCCGGCAGGGTGACGCCGTCCGGCTCGTCTACCGGATCGTGAAAGGTGCGGTCATCAGCTATCGCCTGCTGAGTGACGGTCGCCGCCAGGTCACCGGCTTCCATCTGCCCGGGGACTATCTCGGACTTGAGGCGGGTGTGGAGCACGCGACCACGGCAGAGGCCCTGGGCGCCGTCGACGCTCTGGCGATGGAGCGTTCAGAACTGGCGGCCAGCGCCGTGACCGACATCGGTCTGGCCCGCGCCCTTTGGCAGGTGTCTGTACGGGCCTTCCAGCGCAGTGAGGATCACGCCCTGATCCTGGCGCGGCAGGGGGCCACCGAACGGGTCGCAGCCTTCCTGCTCGACTTCGCCCAACGCAACGGCGGTGTCCTCACGATCGACCTGCCGATGACCCGTCAGGACATTGCCGACCACGTCGGCCTGACGATCCACACCGTGTCGCGCACGCTTTCGCAACTTCAGGCCCAGGGCTTGATCGAAGCCCGGTCGAGCCGCCAGGTGCGCCTGCTGGACCTTCAACGTCTGGAATGGCTCTGCGCGTGAGCGGCCAGCCCCTGAGCGCCGGGCTGCGACCGACTGTCATCCTCGTGGATGATGATCCGGCCGTCACCCATGCCGTGCAGTTCTCCTTCGACCTCGAAGGACTGGACGTGCACAGCTACTGCGACGCCGAAAGTCTGCTGGCCGATGTGAACCTGCCCCGGACCGGCTGTCTTGTGGTCGATCAGACCCTGCCGGGACTGTCGGGGCTGTCCCTCATGGAAGCCCTGCGCGCGATCGGCGTGAACCTGCCGGCGATCCTGATCACGACCAATCCCCGCGCTGCCGTGCGCGATCGGGCCGCGACCGCCGGGATCCCGATCATCGAGAAGCCCCTGTTGACCGATGCGTTGCTGACGGCCGTGCGCGCGGCCCTGTCCCAGCCGGCGTCACAGCCGGCCTGACGCGCTGCCTCAAGCCGCCCGGAGAAGGGCCGCATTCGGCCGCGAGACCAGTTCCAATCCGATCAAGCCCGCAGCGAGCGCGGCGACGACCAGGGCACCGGCCGCAACACACAGGTTGCAGTGGTCAACTGACGGGCCACAGAATTCCGCGGCCGCAGCCATGTGGTCCGCCGCGAGCAGGCCGGTCGCAGCCGCCGCGATTCCCAGCGCGAGACCGAGGCTGAGCAGGGCACCGCCGAGGATTTTGAGTTCGTCCATATCGCGCATTGGCATTTCGGGTCTCCGTCGCTGCACAGAGCCTGAACATTGGCTTCGCAGCTTTGCTTTGGCGCAATGCAGGAAGCGTCGATAGCGGGCACCGAGGGCACTCTCTCAGAGGGGTTTGCCCGAATGCCTACCGCCGTCATGCAAGACACAGACACCCCGGTCGATGTCGTTGCCCTGTTCCTGTTCCTCGGGGTGGCAGCGATCCTTGCGCTGCTGGCGACGGCTCTCACCGATGATCCGGCTTTCCGGTTTCACGGCTACTTTTTCATGGCCGCCTCGGTCCTGGCGCTGAGCGCCCTGACGATCGGTGTGGCCCACGGCAAATTCCGCTCCGATCCCGGCCGCTACCAGGACGGGGTGATCCGCGCGGGCGTGATCGCCACCATGTTCTGGGGCGTGATCGGGATGACGGTCGGCGTGTTGATCGCCGCGCAGCTGTCCTGGCCCGAGATCTTCTACTTTCCCGACCATGGCTGGCTGAATTTCGGCCGCCTGAGGCCGCTGCATACGTCCGGCGTGATCTTCGCCTTTGGCGGTAACGCCCTGATCTGCACTTCATTCTGGGTCGTGCAACGCACCTGCAAGGCGCGTCTGGCCGGCGGTATCTGGCCCTGGTTCGTGTTCTGGGGCTACCAGCTGTTCATCGTCCTGGCCGCGACCGGTTATGTCGCCGGCATCACCCAGTCGCGCGAATACGCCGAGCCCGAGTGGTACGTCGATATCTGGCTGACCATCGTCTGGGTCGCCTATCTGCTGGTCTTCCTGGGCACCATCTGGAAGCGCAAGGAGCCGCATATCTACGTGGCCAACTGGTTCTACCTGGCCTTCATCGTCACCGTCGCCCTGCTGCATCTGGTCAACAATGCCGCCGTCCCGATCGGCCTGCTGGAGGCCCGCAGCTACTCGGCCTTCGGCGGGGTGCAGGATGCCCTCGTGCAGTGGTGGTACGGCCACAACGCCGTTGGCTTCTTCCTGACCGCCGGCTTCCTGGCGATGATGTATTATTTCGTGCCCAAGCGGGTCGAGCGGCCGGTCTATTCCTACCGCCTGTCGATCGTCCACTTCTGGTCGCTGATCTTCATCTACATCTGGGCCGGCCCGCACCACCTGCACTACACGGCCCTGCCGCAGTGGGCGCAGACGCTGGGCATGACCTTCTCGATCATGCTGTGGATGCCGTCGTGGGGCGGAATGATCAACGGCCTGATGACCCTGTCGGGGGCCTGGGACAAGCTGCGCACCGACCCCGTCGTCCGCATGATGGTCGTGGCCATCGCCTTCTACGGCATGTCGACCTTCGAAGGTCCGCTGATGTCCATCCGGACGGTCAATGCCCTGTCGCACTACACCGACTGGACCATCGGCCATGTGCACTCAGGTGCGCTGGGCTGGGTCGGCTTCATCAGCTTCGGTGCCATCTACTGCCTGGTGCCCTGGCTCTGGAAGAAGGAGCGGCTGTTCTCGAACAACCTGGTCGAGTGGCATTTCTGGATCGCGACGACCGGTATCGTTCTCTACATCACCGCGATGTGGGTCTCCGGCATCATGGAAGGCCTGATGTGGCGCGAGTACACGCCCGACGGCTTCCTTGCGAACAGCTTCATCGAGACGGTGTCCGCCAAGCACATCCAGAACATCATCCGCACCGTCGGGGGCCTGATGTTCCTGAGCGGCACGCTCATCATGTCCTACAACCTGTGGCGAACGATCCGCATGCCGTCCGTGCCCAACAGCACGACCGTACCGGCGACGACGATCGAGCCGCGTCTCCTGCCGGCCGAGTGAGGATCAGATCATGTGGAAACAGCATCACAGGTTCGAGCGCCACTCGCTCTGGCTGGTCCTCGGCATCACGGTCGTGGTGTCCATCGGCGGCATCGTCGAAATCGCCCCGCTGTTCTGGGTCGAAAGCACCATCGAGGAGGTCGAGGGCGTTCGTCCCTACACCCCGCTCGAGCTGGCCGGGCGTGACGTCTACATCGCGGAGGGCTGCTACGGTTGTCACTCGCAGATGGTTCGCCCCCTGCGTGACGAGGTGGAGCGCTATGGCCACTACAGCCTGGCCGCCGAGAGTATGTACGACCATCCGTTCCAGTGGGGATCGAAGCGGACCGGGCCCGACCTGGCACGTGTCGGCGGCAAATATTCGAACGACTGGCACGTCCAGCATCTGACGGATCCGCGCTCGGTCGTGACCGAGTCCAACATGCCGCCCTACCGGTTCCTGGCCAACCAGGACCTCGACCAGCACGCCATCCAGGCCAAGTTGAGAGCCATGGTGGCGGTCGGGGTCCCCTACACGGCCGATCAGGTCGAGAACGCGGCCGCGGATCTGAATGCGCAGGTTGATCCGTTCGCCAGCGAAACGTCGGATCTGCGCAGCCGCTATGGCCCGCGCATCGCCCAGGGTGACTTTGACGGAAATCCCGCGCGGCTGACCAGGATGGACGCCCTGATCGCCTATCTGCAGCAGCTCGGCACCCAGGTCGATTTCCGTACCTATCAGGCTGAAGACCCGGAGAACCTGCGATGAGCGGCCTCGACTACGAAACCGTGGCGCGGTTCGCCCAGCAGGGCGGCACCCTCTACTTCGGGGCCGTCTTCATCGCCGGCGTCGTCTACGCGCTGTAGCCGACCCATCGCGATGCCTTCAAACGCCTTTCCCAACTGCCGCTCGAGAAAGACGAGGACGAGCATGTCTGAACGCGAGCGCGACGATCACTCCGGCATCGAGACGACCGGGCACGAATGGGACGGCATCCGCGAACTGGACAATCCGCTGCCCCGCTGGTGGCTGTGGGTCTTCTACGGCTGCATCGTTGTGGCGGTCGTCTACTGGATCCTGATGCCGGCCTGGCCCGGGCTCAAGGGCTACACCCCGGGCATTCTCAAACAGTCCGACCGGGCCGAGGTCGCCGAACAGATCGGCGCACTGCAGGTCCAGCGCGGACGTGGCGAAGCCATGCTGGCGACGGCGTCCCTGCAACAGATTGAATCCGACCCCGATCTGCAGGCGCATGCCCTGGCGGTCGGCCAGTCGGTGTTCGGTGACAACTGCGCCACCTGCCACGGTGCCGGCGGTGGCGGCGCGCGCGGCTATCCCAATCTGCGCGACGATGTCTGGCTGTGGGGCGGCTCGCTGGAGGAAATCCAGCACACCCTGCGCGTCGGGGTTCGCTCGGCCCATCTGGAAACCCGCACCTCGCAGATGCCGGCCTTCGGTCGCGACGGCATGTTCAACCCTGCCCAGGTTTCCGACATGACGGAATATGTCGTGCGCCTGTCCGGCCGCCCGGCGGATGCCGCCGCCGTTGGACGGGCCCAACAGCTCTATGCCGACAACTGCGCCGCCTGCCATACGCCGACCGGCGTTGGGGATCCCCTGATCGGCGCGCCCAACCTGACCGATCGCGAGTGGCTTTACGGGTCTGACCGCGAGTCCATCCTCAGCCAGATTCACAACGGCCGGAACGGCGTGATGCCGACCTGGGAGGGCCGTTTCTCGCCCGGTGTGATCAAGGCCCTGGCGGTCTATGTCCACGTCAACGCCGGGGGCGGCGAGGCGTCAGGAGCCGCTGCAGCCGCGCCATGACCATTATCATTGACCGGACCCGTGATCGTTCGGCGACGACGGGTCCGGTTTCCGTCGCCGAAAAGCAGCGCGAGAAGAACCGGCCCCAGGGCCTCTACAAGGCCCGCGTGCCGATCTACCCCAAACTGGTCAACGGCCAGTGGCGCTGGATCAAATGGGCGCTGCTGATCGTCATGCTGACGATCTACTATGTCACGCCCTGGATCCGCTGGGATCGGCCTGGTGCGCTTCCCGACCAGGCCGTCCTGGTCGATTTCGACGGCGGGCGCTTCTACTTCTTCATGATCCAGCTGTGGCCGCAGGAGGTGTATTTCATCACCGGCCTGCTGGTGCTTGCGGCGCTGGGGTTGTTCCTCGTGACGGCCCTGTTCGGCCGTCTGTGGTGCGGCTACGCCTGTCCGCAGACGGTCTGGACCGACCTCTACATCCATATCGAACGGATGTTCGAGGGCGACCGCAATGCGCGCATGCGGCTCGACGCGGCCCCGATGTCGTTCAACAAGCTGTGGCGCAAGACGGGAAAACACGCGGTCTGGATCGGCACGGCCTTCGGGACCGGCGGGGCCTGGATCTTCTATTTCCATGATGCGCCGGACCTGATCCGCACCTTCTGGGTCGGGACCGCGCCCATGACGGCCTATGTCTCCTGCGCCATCCTGACCTTCACCACCTATGTCTTTGCCGGACATATGCGCGAGCAGGTCTGTACCTATATGTGCCCCTGGCCGCGCATCCAGGGTGCGATGCTGGACGACCAGTCCTTCCAGGTGACCTACCGCTACGACCGGGGTGAACCGCGCGGGCCGCACAAGAAGACGGAGTCCTGGGAAGGGCGGGGCGACTGCATCGACTGCAACCAGTGTGTGGTCGTCTGTCCCATGGGCATCGATATTCGTGACGGGGCCCAGCTGGAATGCATCAACTGCGGCCTGTGCATCGACGCCTGCAATGAGGTCATGGAGAAGGTCGGCCGTCCGCGGGGTCTGATTGCCTATGATACGGACTCGGCTGTTGCGGCACGAAGCTGCGGTCAGAAGCCCGAGCATCGTCTGATCCGGCCCCGGACCCTCTATTACGGCGTCGCCCTGGCGATCGTCAGCGGCCTGATGATCTGGGGCTTCAGCACCCGCAAGACCCTCGATGTTCACGCCCTTCGCGACCGGAATCCGGCTGCGGTCCGGCTGCATGATGGCGCTGTCCGTAACGGTTACACGCTGAAGATCGCCAATCACGGCTTTGAAGCGGCGACCCTGGAGGTCCGCTACGCCGGCGTTCCGGGCGCGATCCTCAGAAGTCCGGGGCGGCCGGTTGCGAACCCGTTGCGCCTTCAGGT
>VYMF01000880.1_pt1 | contig 10139 bp, 7 predicted proteins | sample 5115271 | NCBI WGS metagenome assembly VYMF01 (sample SAMN12291778, study PRJNA351875) | freshwater metagenome | isolation source: freshwater lake | place: USA: Michigan, Wintergreen Lake | collected 2013-08-08
CACGGATCTGGTCGCCAATGTCGCCCAGACCGACGTCATCACCGACTTCAAGTCCGCCCAAGGCGATGTGATCGACTTCTCCAACATCGACGCCAACACGGGCCTGGCCGGCAACCAGGCCTTCACCATCGTGGCCAGCTTCACCGGCGTCGCCGGCCAGATGACCCGCAGCTACGACGGCGGCGTCAACGAGACTATCTTCCGGATGGACACCAACGGCGATGGCACGCACGACCTCGCCCTGGTCTGCAACGGCCAGGTGACCACCGGCTGGCTGCTCTAAGCCGCCGACGGGTGTGAAACGTCAAAGGGCGGGACCTTGCGGTCCCGCCCTTTTTCGTTGCCCCGACTGTCGCCTCAGAGGAGCCAGTCGCCGCTTTCGCCGGTCACATCGCCATTGATCTTCATCTGGTAGTCGACCTTGCCGTCGCCATTGACGTCCAGACGCAGGGTGGTGATCCCGCCGGCGAAGGTCAGGGTCATCTGGCCGGTGTTCTCGGGATGCGCCGCGTCGTACTTGGTGAAGCTGTCGACCAGGTGGAAGCTCTGGTTGCCGTCCAGGCGGGTGTTGGCGTCGATCGCCGACAGGTCGACGATATCGCCCTCGGCGGCGTTGAAATCGAAGATCTGGTCCGTCTCCAGAACCGCCGCACCGACGCTTTCCTCGAACACGATGAAGCTGTCGGCCCCCAGGCCGCCGCGCAGCAGGTCGTTGCCCGTCCCGCCCGCAACAACGTCATCGCCGTCGTTGCCGTTGATGGTATCGACGCCGCCATTGCCCGACAGGATGTTGCCGCCCGCGTTGCCCTGCAGGTTGTTGGCCTGGCCATTGCCGGTGGCGTTGAGATCAGCCGTCCCCTGCAGCTGCACGGCCTCGACGTTGTCGACCAGAGTGGCGATGCTGACCGAGCTGCGGATGATGTCGAACCCGGCATTGGCGGCTTCCATCACCCTGTCGCCGACCGAGTCGACGATGTAGACGTCGTTGCCCGCGCCGCCGGCCAGGTTGTCGTTGTCGGCGCCGCCATCCAGGTAGTCGTTGTCGTCGCCGCCCTGGAGGTTGTCGGCGCCCGCCTCGCCATAGAGGTAGTCGGCGCCGGCGCCGCTGAACAGCAGATCAGAGCCGTCGCCGCCCCACAGCTTGTCGGCGCCAGCGCCGCCGTCCAGGCTGTCATCGCCGCTATCGCCGTAGAGCGTATCGTTGCCCGCCAGACCGTAGACAGTATCGTTGTCGACGCCGGCATGGATCGTGTCGAGGCCGGTCGTGCCCCTCAGTCCATCGCTGTCGTCCACGCCGTTCAGGGTGAAGGTCGCGGTCCCGGTTTCGCCGCCGAAGAGGGTGTAGGTCAGCACGTACTGCAGGCTGGTGTTGGACGCGCCCGAGCCGGCGGCGCCCAGGTTCCGGGCCGTCTGGCCGGGAGTGACGGTCACCGAGCCGTCGGACCCGACCAGGATCGTCGTGCCGTCCGGCAGGGTGGTCAGCTCGTCGATGATCAGGGTCTGATCGCCGATCTGGGCGTTGATGACGCCCAGCGTGGTGTCCGGATCGCTATCGTTGCTGAGCAGGTTGGTCGTGATCGGGCCGCTGGCGGCGCCGCTGACGGTCTCGTTGTTGACGGTGGCGGCGTCGTCGATGGGGTCGACGTAGACGTCGATGCCGGGCGAGGCCGTTCCCAGCAGGCTGACCTCGATCTCACCCCGGTTGTTGGTCGCGACGACGTCATAGTCGCCATCGGCGTCGATATCGACCAGCACCGGCTGCACACCCAGCACGAAGCCGCTGCGGTAGGGGCTGTCAGGGTCGAGGGTGAAGACCGGGGCGTTGGCGGTTCCAGTGTTTTCGAACAGGGCGACCGAACCCTCGGCGGCGCCGCGGAGCAGGTCGAAGTCGCCGTCGCCGTCCACATCGGCGAAGCTGACGGTGTTGCCCCCGCCATAGTTCCTGAAAGCGCCGAGCGGGTTGTCGGCGCCGGTCTTTTCGGTGAAGCCGCCGGCCCCGCCCTCGAAATAGTAGAAGCGGCCGTTCTGCCCGCCGCTGACCAGGTCCAGGAAGCCGTCGCCATTGAGGTCGGCGAGGCCGGGGGAGGAGGACGAGTAGTGGTCGATGCCGTCGAACGGATTGTCCGTCCCGGTCTGCTCGGCAAAGCCGAAGGCGCCGTCGCCGGCGAAGAAGTCCAGTGTGCCGTCGTAGCCGCCGACCACCAGATCGATGAAGCCGTCGCCATCGACATCGGCCATGGTGATGCCGGCCGAGTTGCCGAGCGCCCCGGAGATGGTCAGGGCCTCGTTATCCTGCACGAAGCTGGCGACCTGGGCCGTGCCCTCGTTGCGGAACAGGCTGATGCCCTCGCCATAGACGGTGACCAGGGCGTCCAGGTCGCCGTCATTGTCGATGTCGCCCAGGGCGATGTGGGTGGTGCTGTCGAAACCGACGCCGTTGAAGGGGTTGGCCGCGCCGGTCTGGGGGATGAGGGCCTCACCGATGGAGCCGACCTCGCCGGCCGCATCGGTCAGGGTGATGCTCAGGGTGCGCTGATCGGTCGGGTCGTCCCCCGTCGCTTCAAAGGTCACCGACTCGACCACGGCCTCCACGGCCGCGTTGGTGGCCAGGGCGTTGAAGGTCACGATGAGTTCGCCGTTCGGACCGGTGGCGAATCGGCCGATCTCGTCGCCGTCGTAGAAGATGGCGTCGTCGACCAGGGTGATCTGATCGCCGCTCAGCAGGCCAAGGAGATCGCCGGGCGCCGCCCCGGTGACGACCAGGGTTCCGCCGTCCCAATCCTGCTCGGCGTCACTGACGGTGACGTCGTCATCGATCAGGATGGACGGATCGCCCTCGGTGAGGAAAACTTCAGTTTCAAGATTGGTCAGAACCGGCATGTGCGAACCCCAGAGACAAGCAGGGGAGCGGCGGCTGCCCATCCCCGATTTGAGTGGGGTTTTTCACGGGCGGACAGGGGTCGCAAGGGAAACCCGAAAAAACGGAGACACCAATTTTTCTATGAACGTGATGTGACGCCCGGGCTGTGGGCGAGCAGGAAACATCGCACGACTTCAGGTACATAGGTCTCGGGCGGGTGCAGTGGCGCGGCGGTGTCGCCCTGCAGCATGGAGATCGTCAGCGTCACATGTTCGATCATCCCTTCGAACATGCGGGCGGCCACCGGGACCTCGCTGATGGCCAGCAGATTCTGCTCGACGAAGCGGGTCAGCATGCGCTGCAGCACCCCGCCCAGCAGCCGGTGGGCGCTCTTGTAGAGCATCAGCCCGAGCTCCGGCTTGTGCACGGTCTCGGCGCTGACCGTCCGGTAGATGCCGCGCACCGTCGGGTCGGCCATGAAACGGAAATACACCCGGCCATAGGCGATCAGCGCCTTCTCGACGTCCAGGTCGGCCGTGCGCTCCACCGCGTCGAACAGCCCATTGTAGCTGGCCAGGGCCTCGGCAACGACCGCCTCGAACAGATGCTCCTTGGTCTCGAAGTAGGCATAGACCGTGGCGTTGGCGACGCGCGCGCCGCGCGCCACCTCTTCCATCCTGGTGCGCGCGAAACCCTTGGCGACGAACGCGGCGTGCGCCGCCCGCAGAATCTTGTCGCGGCGGAGGTCGTGAAGTTCGGGACGCATGGACTCTAAGCACGCCTCAGACTTGGACGGGTTAGTGCTCCCGACCGGTTTTCCAGACCGTCTGGGTCAACGGCTCGATCAGGTACTGCAGGGCGGTGCGGGTGCGCAGCGGCACGATGACCTCGACCGGCAGGCCGGGGCCGATGCCGGTGCGGGGGCCGCGCACCTTGCGAATCTTGGCCATCTCCTCCTCCGGCACCGAGATTTCAGCGCGGAAGAACTGCTGACCCGACTTCTCGTCAGTGAAGCTGTCGGCCGAGATCTTGGTCAGCGCTGCGGTCGTGCAGGGCGGTGAAGCGGATCTGGGTGCTCTGGCCGACCTTCAGGTCGTCGGCGTCGTTGGGATTGACCATGGCCTGGATGACCAGGGCCTTGTCGCCGGGAACGACCTCCATCAGCACCTGGCCGGGGGAGACGACGCCGCCGACCGTGAAGGTGGTCAGGCCGACCACCTTGCCGCTGGCCGGCGCGCGGACGATGGCGCGGGCCAGCTGGTCGCGCGTGGACTGCAGCTTGGGCTGCAGCTCGTCCAGCTGAACCTGAACGTCGCGCAGCTGGCCGGAAACCTCTTCGACGACCTGGCGGTCGAGCGAGAGGGCCTGCAGACGGGACTCGCCGATGGCTTCGCGGGATCGGGCGATCTGGGAAACCAGGGCGCCCTCTTCACCGACCAGCTGGGCCTGGTTGCGTTCCAGGGCGCGGACCCGGTTGACCGGCGCGTAGCCCTGGTCGGCCAGCGATTTCATGCCGGTGGTTTCCTCGCCGATCAGCCGCTGTTGCTCGCGGTTGGCGACGAGCTGGCGTTCGGAGCCCTTGATCTGCTCGTCCAGCTGCAGGATGCGCTGTTCCAGCACGCCCTTCTGGGTGTCGATGGACTGGCGGCGGGCCTGGAACTGCAGCTGCTGAAGGTTCATCACGTCCAGCGCGATGACCCGGTCTTCGGCGGACAGGTTGGCGAACTCGGGCGGCGTGGTGATCGCAGCCTGGCCGTCACGCTCGGCGACCAGCCTCGCGCGTTGAGCCAGCAGGGTCAGCACCTGGCCGGCCAGACCGCGCTCGTTGGCGCGCAACTCGCCCGCCCCGATCTCGACCAGCACCTGGCCCTTGGTCACCTGGGCGCCTTCGACCACATGCACGGCGGTGACCACCCCGCCATCCCGGTGCTGCACAGCCTGCCGGTTGCCCGAGACGGCGACCACGCCGCTGGCATAGGCGCCGGCGTCGAGCGGCGTCAGGGCGGCCCAGCCCAGGAAGCCCAGGAAGAAGGCGGCGGCGATGCCGGCGCCGATCATGATCTCGCGGCGCGGGTTGTCGTTGACCTTCACGGCCGCGACGGTTTCGGTCTGGGGCGAGCTCGAGGGGGCGCTCTGGCCCGGGGCGACGTCGAGGGGCATGACTTACCCTTGGCCCTTCATATCGATGACGTTGGGCTGCGGCTGGGGCGGCGGCTTGCCGGCCAGCTTGGCCAGCACCTCCTCGCGCGGGCCGAGCCGCTCGATGGCCCCGTCGCGCATGACCAGCAGCCGGTCGACGCCGGCCAGGATGCCGGTGCGGTGGGCGACGATCAGCACCGTCGCGCCGCGCGCCTTGGCGCCCTGGATCGAGCGCAGCAGCGAGGCTTCACCCTCGGCGTCCAGCGCTGAGTTGGGTTCGTCGAGGATCAAGAGGGTCGGGTTGCCGAACAGCGCCCGGGCCAGAGCGACACGCTGGGCCTGACCGGCCGACAGACCGCGCCCGCCGGGGGCCAGCGGCGTGTCATAGCCCTTGGGCAGCTTGAGGATCAGGTCGTGGACGCCGGCCTTGGTCGCCGCCTCGATCGCCATCTGGTCGATCTTCTCCGCCGGCATGCCGCGCCAGGCGGCGAAACGGCTGATGTTGTCCTTCACCGTGCCGCTCATCAGCGACGGGTCCTGGGGCAGGTAGCCGATATGCTCGGCCAGGGCGTCGGCGTCCCAGTCGGTGTAGTTGGCGCCGTCCATGCGGACGATGCCCTGGTCGGGGGACAGGGCCCCGGCGATCACCCGCGCCAGGGTGGTCTTGCCCGCGCCGCTGGAGCCGACGATGCCCAGGCTCTCGCCGGGCGAAATCTTCAAGGACACCGCCTTGAGCACCAGCTCCTCGCGGCCCGGCGCCCGGACCACGACGCGGTCCAGTTCCACCGCGCCCATCGGGGTCGGCAGCTGGGTGCGGTCGATGTCGATGGGCTTGGTCTTGTCGAAAAGCTCGCTCAGGGTGTTGAGGGCGCCGCGCGCCTGGATCACCTGGGTCCAGCCGCCGACCAGCTGTTCCACCGGCTGCAGGGCGCGGGAGAGCAGGATGGAGGAGGCGATGATGGAGCCGGACGAAATCTCGCCCTTGATGGCCAGATAGGCGCCTAGGCCCAGGGCCGCCGATTGCAGGAACAGGCGGAAGAACTTGGTGAAGGCGCTGATCCGGCCGCCCTTGAACTGGGCCTCGGCCTGCAGGCTCTGGCCGATGTTGCGCTCTTCGAGATGCCGCGCGATGACCGCGCGACGCATGCCGAGCGCGCGGACAACCTCGCCGTTCTGGGCGGCGCCCTCCTGGCTGGCGTAGGCGGCGGCGTTCGCCTGCTGGGCCTTCAGAAGGGCCGGCTTGGTGGCCCGCTCGTTCCACAGCGCAAGTCCGAACAGGATGACGCCCGCAACAATGGTCAGGGTCCCCAGCGCGGGGTGGATCATAAAGGCGACGATGACGTAGATCGGCGTCCAGGGGGCGTCCATGAAGGCCAGGGCCGCCGGCCCCGCCAGCGCCGCGCGCAGGCCATCGAACTCGCGCATCGCCTGGGCGGTGTTCATCGGCCGCGACTGAGCCATCAGCCGGCCCAGGATGTCGCCCGACAGGATGCGGTCCAGCCGCATGCCGGCCAGCACCAGCAGGCGCGAGCGGACCGTTTCCAGGGCCGCCAGCACAGCCAGAGCGAAGGCGATGATGAGGGTCAGATAGACGAGGGTCAGCACGCCCTGGGTCGGCACCACGCGGTCATAGACCTGCAGCATATACAGCGACGGGGCCAGGTACAGGATGTTGACGAGCGCGCTGAAGAGGGCCGCCGACAGGATATGTCGCCGACATTGTTTCCACGCCGCTTCCATAGGGGCGGCGACGTTTGATCCTAGAAACTTCACGCGTATCTCAATCCGGCCGGGCGCCCCGGAGACCGCCTAGCCCCCGGTCCCCATTTAACGGTCTTTTACGCTAAAGCTTTGTTGCCGTCGCGCGTCATATTGCGGGCGTGATTAACGCAGCTTCGCCGGCGGAGTATTGCAGCCGGCGCCTTTTTTCGCGATGGCCGATCAACGGGGATCAACCGTGACCCGCCGCATGTGCCGCCGCTGGCCCGGGTAGTCGTTCAGGGCATAGTGCCAGACCTGGCGGTTGTCCCAGAAGGCCATCGAGCCGTCGCGCCAGGAAAAGCGACAGGTAAAGGCCTCCTTCCGGCTGTGCTCGAACAGATAGTCCAGAAGCGGCCTGGACTCGCGGCGGGTCCAGCCGTCGAAGCGCATCGTGAAGGCCGGATTGACGTACAGCGCCTTGCGGCCGGTCTCGGGGTGGACCTTGACCACCGGGTGGATGAACTCCCCGGCCAGGCCCTCGGCCTCGGCCACCTGCATCGATTCGCGCTTCTGAGCCGAGGCGCCCTTGGCGCTGTACTCGCGGCCGGCCGAATGCACGGCCTTGAGGCCCTCCAGTGTGGCTTTCAGCCCGTCGGAGAGGGCGTCGTAGGCCGCCGCCTGGCTGGCGAACAGGGTATCGCCGCCGAACTGCGGCGTTTGCACCGCATAGAGGATGGAGCCGATGGAGGGGGTCTCCAGGAAGCTCATGTCGCTGTGCCAGCCGCCGCCGAAGTTCAGCTTGTCGGACGGCTCCTTGATGATCTCCATCACCTCGGGATGGTCGGCCATACCGGCGACATAGGGGTGAATGTTCAGCGGCCCGAACCGCCGTCCGAAGGCCAGCTGCTGCTCCGGCGTCAGGCTCTGGTCGCGGAAGAAGATGACCTGATGTTCGTTGAGGGCCGCGCGGATGGCGGCGATGGTCGCCTCGTCCAGCGCTGCGGAGAGATCGACGCCGGACAGTTCCGCGCCCAGGGCTCCGGCCACCTTGCGAACAGTCAGACCGGTCATCGTCCCTATCCCGCCTTCTGGTCCGGCAGATCGACGTACTTGAGGTTCTGCTCGCGAATCTTGGCGCCGGCCTCGTCATAGAGGAAGGGCAGGAAGGCGAACCGCTCGCCCCTGGTCACCGGCCGCGCCTCGTGCATCAGCGAGCAGGAGAAGACCACCGCCCCGCCGGTCGGCGGCTTGTACAGCCGGTTGCCGAACTCGGGAAACCGCAGCTCGCCGCCCTCGTACTCCTCGGCGTTGAGGTTGATGGTCACCGCGAACTTGCGATGGGCCGTGCCCTTGGTGGTGTTGTCCCGGTGCGGCCGGAACCAGCCGGCGCCGGCCACGTAGGAGGCCACCAGATAGCGTTCGATGCGGGTGGCCTGGAACTGAAAGGCCTTGCGGATTTCGGGGATCAGGCGGCGATTGATCTTCTCGCGGACGACGGCCTGCATGCCCTCGTCCTCCAGCAGCACATCCTTGCGCTGCTTGTGGCGCGGGTCGGTGAGCAGTCTGGTCTTGCCGTCTACCTCGCGCATGAAGCCCGACTCCGTGCCGCCGACATGGCGGTAGAAGGCGATCAGCTCCTTGCAGTACTCCGGCTCGAAGATGCGCGGGAGGATGAGCACCGGGGCGGTGACCTCGACCTGGGCATGGGTGGTGGGATGCGGCATCTCGCCGAGCCGCCGCACCAGCGCCCCGACGTCCTCGATCTGCCCCCGGTCGAACACCCGCAGCTGCGGATCGAGGATCAGCCAGCCCGAGCCCTGCACTCCATAGATCTTGGCCAGGCCCCCCGACGGATCGAAGAACCAGCGCGATCCCAGCTTGGCGTGGCCCAGGTGGGTATTGGCCACCCCGAAGATGCAGGCCTGACTCTCGTCGAGGTCCTTCTGCAACCCGATCACCCGCGCCAGCCCCTCGGCCGTCGGCCCATCCGGCGCAAACACCAGCCCCACCCAGCGCCCCGCCAGGGTGGCGAAGTTGAACTGCGGGTTCTCCTCGGTCGGCGCCATGAACCAGGGCGCGGGATCACCGATGGTGAGGGACATGGGAAGCGGGCTCTCTCACAAACGGGCGGAGGGTGCGCAACACCACAGCCGCCCGCCCCCACTGTCATCCTACGGCGCCCGCAGGGCGACCGAAGGACCCATTGGAGATGCGGGACCGCCTGGCGGCTCCGCGTCTGATGCCGACTTGCACGCGAGGCTGCGTTGCAGGTCTGACAACGGCCCATCCGGCGCCGCGAAGAACTCCGGGTACAGATCGCGCCAGTGCGGATTGTCCTTACTCGATCAGCGCGATCTTCCAGGCGCGCAGCCATTGCTTGAGCCGCTTCTCCCGATGAATGGCGGCGGTGATGTCGGGGTGCGCTTCGTACCAGACCAGTCGATCCACGCCGTGCGCCGGTGTAGAGCGTACCGTAGGGGCGGCTGCTGAGGATGTAGACGAAGTACATAGCCCAAGAACATTAAGGGAACACTGTTCCCCCTTCAACCCACGACGTCTCCGTCTTTGTCGTCTTACGGCCGCGGGAAGTGTGGATCGCAGGACCCATTCATCCGCATGGCGCTTGGCATTGTGCAAGATCGTCGCGCGCCAGGTGGTTCCGCACTCGCAATGGGTCCTTCGGTCGCCCCTTCGGGGCGCCGTAGGATGACAGTGGGGGGAGCGGAAGGGGGAGGGGCGGGGCGCCCCTACAAATTCAACAGCGCCGGGTCGCCGCCCTGGGCGGTGATGTTCACCGACACCGCCCGCTCCACGCCATAGCGTGACAGGGCCTCTGGTCCGCCCGCCTTGGGCCCGGTGCCCGACAATCCCTGGCCACCGAACGGCTGCACACCCACCACCGCCCCGATGATCGAGCGGTTGACGTAGACATTGCCGGCCGGGACGCGGGCCTTGACCTCTTCGGCGAAGGCTTCGATGCGCGAGTGGACGCCGAGGGTGAGGCCGTAGCCTCGGTCGGCCAGGCTGGCGGCGACGGCGGCGAGGTTCTCGGGGTCGTAGCGGACGATGTGCAGGACCGGGCCGAACACCTCGCGCTCCAGGAAGTCGGCCGAGGGGATCTCGGCCAGGACGGGTCCGAAGAATGTGCCGGCCTCGGGCGCGGACAGGACCTTCAGCACCCTGGCCTCGCGCTTCAGGCGTTCGAGGTGGTCGCTGAGGATCTGTTTGGCGTCGAGGTCGATCACCGGGCCGATGTCGGTCTTCGGGTCCGCCGGGTCGGCGACGACCAGGGCGTCCATGGCGCCCATCAGGCCCTCGATGATGTGGTCGGCGGTGTCCTTCGGCAGGAACAGCAGGCGCAGGGCGCTGCAGCGCTGGCCGGCCGAGCCGAAGGCCGAGAGGATGACGTCGTCGATGATCTGTTCGCGCTGGGCCGTGG
>VYMF01000321.1_pt1 | contig 10029 bp, 8 predicted proteins | sample 5115271 | NCBI WGS metagenome assembly VYMF01 (sample SAMN12291778, study PRJNA351875) | freshwater metagenome | isolation source: freshwater lake | place: USA: Michigan, Wintergreen Lake | collected 2013-08-08
GGCCGTCGCGGAACTGCACGACCAGATCGATCGGCCGCCCGTCCGAGGTGGCCGTGGCCGCTGCCGCCCCGGCCGCGCCCGTGCGGTTGACCGCGCCGGATCGGGATCCTGCGAGGCCGGCGATGGCGGCCATCGGCCTCTCTGCCGTCACGGCCAGGGCTCCCTGAAGCCGGCCGTCGGGCCCGGCTGCAAGAGTGTCACTGGAGATCAGGGCGGTACTGTCTCCGGCCTTCAACCGGCCCCGGATGGCGGTGAACTGTCCACCGGCTGCGGTCCAGGCGGCGAAGACGCCTGCGGAATCCATGCCCTGCAACCGGCTGGCCCCGACGATGGTGCCCTCGACATCAGCGCTGAGCATGCCCTGGCGTGTGGCCCCCTCGACCGGGCCGCCGGGACGGCCGCGCGCGTCGATCAGGCGGAACAGCACATCCAGCTCATCGGCGGAGGCCTTGCCGTCGGTCAGATGCGGCCGGGTCTCCAGCTGGATCCGTTCGGCCGAGGCGATGGGAAAGGGTTCTGCCCCCTCGAGCGCGGTGAAGGTCGGGCGGATCATCTCGACCCGGAGGTCGGGGAAGCGGTCGCGCAGATGGCTGATGCTTAAGCGCAGGCCGTCCCCGGCGATGGCGATCCGGCCCTTGTCTGCCCGGGTCAGGGTCAGGCCGTCGGGAACGACGACCACCCAGTGATCGGGGTTCCAGCTACTGGCCTCGGCCACCAGTTCGGGGGTCGACACGCCGTGGCCGGAGGGGGCGAGGATATCGGCCTGCGGTATCGACACCCGCATCCGGAAGGGCCAGCCCGTGGTGCGCACCGGCGCGTGGGTGATGGTCCAGCCGTCCTGTTTCAGGGTCTCGACCTGGGCCGCCAGCCGGGTCTCGACCTGGTCGGTCAGCCAGAACCACCAGCCGGTCCAGACGGCCAGCAGCAGGCCGACGATGATGAAGGGCACGGCGAGGCCGCGACGGGAATGGCGGGGGGCAGTGTCGGTCATCGGGGGCACGGTCTAGTCCGGCTTGAGGAAGGCGCCAACCAGTTCCACCGCCTCGGCCAGTCCCATGCGCTGGACCTCGGTGCCGGGCGGCAGGCTGGCGAACAGCCGGGTCGGGGCGGCGGCGTCGAGCATGACGAAGACGCCCTTGTCATCGGCGCGCCGGATCAGCCGGCCGAAGGCCTGGGCCATTCTGGCGCGGGCCAGGGCGTCGTCGAAATTGCGGCCTCCGGAGCCTTCGCCGCCGAAACGCAGCCGACGCGCCTTGTGCAGCAGGTCCGGGCGCGGCCAGGGCACGCGGTCGAAGGCGAGGATGCGCAAGGACCGGCCCGGCACGTCGACGCCGTCGCGCACCGCATCGGTGCCGAGCAGACAGCTGTCCTGTTCGGCACGGAAGACGTCCACCAGCGCCCCAACTTCCAGCGGATCGACGTGCTGGGCGTAGAGGGGCAGGCCCGCCTTGGCCAGGTCGGGCCCCAGCCGCTCATAGACCGCCTTCAATCGGCGGATGGCGGTGAACAGGCCCAGGCCGCCGCCACCTGCGGCGAGGAACAGCTCGCGCATGGCCGCAGCCGTCTGGCGGGTGTCGTCCTTGACCAGATCGTTGACAACGATGACCCGGGCGTTGGCGGCATAGTCGAACGGGCTTTCGACCTTGAGAGTCCGGGCCGGCTCGATCAGCCGGGCCGAGCCGGTGCGTAGCCGGGCCATGTCGAACGGATCATCCGCGTTCGGATCGGATAGGGTGGCGCTGGTCACCAGCACGCCATGGGCGGGCATGATCACCGCGGCCTCCAGCGGTACGGTCGGGTCGATCCAGTGACGGCGCAGGGCCACATCCATGATGCGGCCGAAGGCGGCCTCGGCCGACAGCCAGTCGAGGAAGTCGGGATCGGGCTCGTCTGACGACACCTCCAGCGCCGCCAGCATCGAGCGCCAGCCGGGCAGGGTCATGCGGGCGCGGCGGTCGAGACCGCGCAGGGCCCCTTCGATCCGGGCGCGGGAGGCTCCGTCCAGATCGGCCGCCTCATCGTCGAGGATGTCCTCCAGATGGCGGGACAGGGCCAGCAGGGGTGCTTCGACGGCGGCCAGGGCGTGTGCGGCTTCGCGGGCGGCCTCCAGCACCGGCTCGGTGACGGGGCGCAGCGAGCATTCCATGCCGAACTCGACGCCGCTGCCGGACGCATTCTCGCTCGTCCGTGCCCGGAGCTGTTCCAGCGCGGCCAACAGGAAGCGCTCGATCGGCCCGACCGGATTGACCTCGCCCGAGGCCGGCGCGATGCGGCCGGACACGCCCTCGCCGGGCAGTTGGGCGGCGGCACGGACGGCGTCCTGCAGCGCTTTCGTGGCCGCCTCGTTATCGGCGCACAGGTCACCGAGCCGCTGCTCCAGCCCGCGTCCCCGACGACCGCGACCCTCGGGCCCGCGCAGCCAGCGGCGCAGTTCGGCAGCCTCCTGACCGGACAGGCAGGCGGAGAAGGCGCTGTCGGCGGCGTCAAAAAGGTGGTGGCCCTCGTCGAAGACGATCCGCTTCAGCGCCGCCGTCTCGCCGTCCTGTTTCAGGCCGCGCGCCGAGCGGGCGCCGTCGAAGGCGGCCTGGGTCATGACGAGTGCGTGGTTGGCGACGACCAGATCGGCCCGGCGGCTGGCGCGGATGGTCTTTTCGACGAAACAGGTGCGGTAGTGGGGGCAGGCGGCGTGAACACATTCGCCGCGCCGGTCGACCAGGTTGGCCGCACTGGCCTGATGGCTCGGCCCCGTGGCGAACAGGCCGGGCAACCAGCCGGGATAGTCGCCGCCGGTCATGTCGCCGTCGCGGCTGTGCATGGCCCAGCGGCTGACGAGGGCCATGCCGATCAGATCGCCATTCCCCAGTTGGGCCGCCTGGACCATGTCCTGCAGATTCAGCAGGCAGAGGTAGTTCTCCCGCCCCTTGCGGACGACGGTCTTCTTCCTGCGTTCGACAGGGTCGGGCCAGAGGGCGGCGCTCTCGCGGTCGATCTGGCGCTGCAGGGCGCGGGTGTAGGTCGAGACCCATGCCGCCCCCTGATTGCGCTCGGCCCACAGGCTGGCGGGCGCGAGATAGCCCAGGGTCTTGCCTGTGCCCGTGCCGGCTTCGGCCAGCAGGAAGCGGGGTCGGCCCTCCTCATTGCGCGGCGAAAAGGCATAGGCGGCCTCGGCAGCGTAGTCGGACTGGGTCGGGCGGGTCTCGTCAAGGCCGGAGGCCTGAAGCAGTTTCTCCAGCCGGATACGCGCGCTCTCGCTGTCGACGGGGGCCGAGCCGGCCTCGCCGCGCGGGGCCTCGTCTTCCCATTCCGGCAGGCGCGACCAGACGTCGAGCCCGCTGCCGCGATGGTTGCGGTAGCGGACGGGTTGATGCTGCAAGGCCCCCGTGACCCGCCAGGCCCATGCCCAACCGACGCGGCCGAGGGTCTCGGACAGGGTGAAGGCGGCCTCGCGGTCGGGATAGGCCGGGTCGGCCAGTTCGCGCAGCAGGCCGTCGGCGGCGCGGCGCAGGGCCTCGGCCTGGGCCTCTGCCCCCCGGGGCTCGCTCATCCCCATGGCCAGGGCCAGACCGCTGGGCGAGGGGGCGCAGAAGCGGGCGGGCCGAACGAAGGCGAACAGTTCCAGCACGTCGAGCAGATCGGCGGATCGGGGCGGCGGAGCGATGCCGAGGCGGCGGGCGGTCAGGCTGGCGTGGGCGACCATGACCGGGGCGGTGGTAAAGGCCCCCTCGGCCGCCCCGCGCCCGATCTTTCGCGGTCCGTCGGCGTCGCAGATCGCGCCTGCACCCGGCGGAACGGCGAGCGCCGGCGGCAGCGCGAGCCAGGGCTCGGTACCGGTCAGGGCAGAGGCGGAAGTGAGGGAGTCGGTGGACACGGAATCCTAGATAGCGGTTCGGGACGTGAAACGGAACGGGAACATGCTATAGGCGCGGGGTGACGCCTCCGCCCGCCTCCACAACCCTTCCCCCCCTCTTCGCCGACTGGTTCGCGCGGCGCGGCTGGTCGCCGCGACGGCATCAGCTGGAGATGATCGCGGCGACCGGGGCCGGGTCGCACGCCCTGCTGGTGGCACCGACCGGGGGCGGCAAGACGCTTGCGGGCTTTCTGCCGTCGCTGGTCGAGCTGGCCGAGCGCGGGCCGCGGCCGGCGTTCGGGCCGGGGTCGGGGGTCCACACCGTGTATCTGTCGCCGCTCAAGGCCCTGACGACGGACGTCGAGCGCAATCTGATGACGCCGATCCGCGAGATCGGGCTGAACATCCATGTCGAGAGCCGCACCGGCGACACGAAACAGTCGAAGAAGCAGCGGCAGCGGGAGAACCCGCCGGACATCCTGCTGACCACCCCCGAACAGCTCGCCCTGTTCTGCGCCTGGGATGGCGCGCGCGACTATTTCGCCGATCTGAAATGCGTCGTGCTGGACGAGGTGCATGCGATCTGGAGCGGCAAGCGCGGGGATCTGCTGTCGCTCGGTCTGGGTCGGCTGCAACAGTTCGCCCCGGCCATGCGGCGGGTGGCGCTGAGCGCGACGGTGGACGATCCGGAGATGATTGCGGGATGGCTGAGGCCCGGTCCGGACTCTCCCGTCACCATCGTCCGCGGCGACCCGGGTGCGCCGCCGGTGATCGACGTCCTCGTCAGCGAAGGCCGGGTGCCCTGGGCGGGTCACACGGGCCAGCACGCCATTCCAGAGGTCTATGAGGCGCTGAAGCGCTCGGGGATGACCCTGATCTTCGTCAACACCCGCTGGCAGGCCGAGTTCGTCTTCCAGTCGCTGTGGGCGATCAATGAGGACGACCTGCCGATCGCCCTGCACCACGGCTCCCTGGCGGCCGAGCAGAGGCGCAAGGTCGAGGCGGCGATGGCGCGGGGTGACCTCAGGGCCGTGGTCTGTACCTCGACGCTCGATCTCGGCATCGACTGGGGCGATGTCGATCTGGTGATCCAGATGGCGGCCCCCAAGGGATCGTCGCGGCTGGTGCAGCGGATCGGACGGGCCAATCACCGGCTGGACGAGCCGTCGCGGGCCCTGATGGTCCCGGCCAGCCGGTTCGAGATGCTGGAGTGCCAGGCCGCGCGCGAGGCGGTGGCCGCAAACGCCTTCGACTGGGAACCGGTGCACACGGGCACACTGGATACGCTCGCCCAGCACGTCATGGGGTGCGCCTGTTCCGAACCCTTTGCGCTGGATGATCTGTATACAGAGGTTGTCGGCTGCGGCCCCTATCGCGGTCTGTCGTATGAACAGTTCGAAGCGGTGGTCGATCTGGTCGCCACCGGCGGCTATGCGCTGCGTACCTATGAGCGGTTCGCGCGGATCGTGCGGACGCGGGATGGGCGGTGGACCGTCCGGAACGCCCAGACGGCCCAGCGCCACCGGATGAATGTCGGGACGATCGTGGCGGCGGCGACGCTGAATATGCGTGTCGCCTCCCGGCGCGGGGGCGCTTCAAAACAACTGACCGGCGGGCGCAAGATCGGTGAGGCCGAGGAGCACTATTTCGAACAGATGTCCCCCGGCGACACCTTCGTCTTCGCCGGCCAGGTCTGGGCCTTCCAGGGCATCAACGGCATGGATGCCCTGGTCACGCAGGCGATCGACAAGGACCCCAAGATCCCGTCCTGGGGCGGCAACAAATTTCCCATGTCCACCTCGCTGGCGGACCGGGTACGGACCATGATCCAGGACCGCGACCACTGGCGCGTCCTGCCGCCCGATGTGCAGGAATGGCTGGAGATGCAGGCGGCGCGCTCGGTCATCCCCGACGCCGGTACCCTGCTGGTCGAGACCTTTGCGCGCGGCAACCGGCATTATCTGATCGCCTATCCGTTCGAGGGCGGGCTGGCGCATGCGACCCTGTGCATGCTGCTGACGCGACGGCTGGACCGGCTGGGAGTCGGGCCCCTGGGCTTTGTCTGCACCGACTATTCGCTGGCCATCTGGTCGATCAAGCCGATGGACGGGATCGACCTCGACGCCCTGTTCGAGCCCGACATGCTGGGCGACGATCTGGAAAGCTGGCTGGCCGAGAGCTTCATGATGAAGCGCACTTTCCGCAACTGTGCCCTGATCTCGGGCCTGATCGAGAAGCGCCAGCCGGGGACCGAGAAGACGGGGCGGCAGGTGACCTTTTCGACGGACCTGATCTACGACGTGCTGCGCCGCCACCAGCCCGATCACCTGCTGCTGCAGACCGCCCGCGCCGATGCCGCAGCGGGCCTGCTGGATGTGGCGCGGCTGGGACAGTTGCTGACGCGGATACAGGGCCAGATCAGACATGTGCCGCTGGAACGGCCCTCGCCCTTCTGCGTGCCGGTTCTGGTCCAGATCGGGCGCGAGCGCGTCGGCGGGGGTCAGGCGGCGGAGATGATCCTCGACGCCTCGGCCTTCAGCTTCGACGAGGAGACCTTGATCGCCGAGGTCATGGCGAATGCGCCGCCGGAACTGGCAGGGGCGGAATGAACGCCGCCCTCAGGCAGACCCTGTCCCCGGCCCGCTGCCCAAGCGGCGGCCTGCGCGTCCTGATCGAGGGCGAGGCCTGTGTGCTGCGCTGTTCCGGTGCCCTTTGGGTGCTGAACCACCGCACCCTGATCGCGGCCGACCTGCATCTGGAGAAGGGCTCGGCCTTCGCGGTACGCGGCCAGATGCTGCCGCCCTATGACAGCCGCGCCACCCTGGACCGGCTGGAGGCGGAGATCGAGGCGCTGTCGCCGGCGGCGGTGGTCCTGCTGGGGGACAGCTTCCACGATGCGACCTCGGTGGGCCGGATGGCGGCGGACGACCGGGCGCGGCTGAACCGGCTGGCGTCGGGCCGCGACTGGATCTGGCTGGAAGGCAACCACGACATCGCCGCCCTGGCCGGGGCCATGGACGATCTTGTCGGCGAGGTGGTCGAGACGACGGCGCTGGGTTCGTTGCGCCTCATCCACGAGCCTCAGCCGGGCGTGCAGCCGGGCGAAATCGCGGGGCACCTGCACCCGGCGGCGCGGGTGGCGGCCCATGGGCGAGGCGTGCGGCGGCCGTGTTTCGTGACGGACGGGCGGCGGGCGGTGCTGCCGGCCTTCGGGGCGTTCACGGGTGGGCTGGATGTGCGGGACCCGGCGATCGCGGGGCTGTTCGAGGTGCCGCCTATGGCTGCGGCGCTGGGGCGGGATCGGGTGCACGCACTGGCGTGGGAGACGCTGCGGTAGTCTTGCTTCGTCTTCAATATTACGTATTTTGAAGACATAATGGAGGCCAACATGTCGCGCACCACCACAATGACTGTTCGCCTCAGCGGCGCGCTGAGCGAGTTCGTGGCCTCGAACGTCGATGAAAACGGGGCCTATGAGAACATCAGCGAGTATGTCCGCGACCTCATTCGCCGCGATAAGGACCGCCGGGAGCAGGAAGCGTTCGATCGCCTGAAAGCCGAACTGGCCCAGGCCTTCGCCGCGCCAGAGTCATCTTATGTCGCCTTGACCGCTGCCGAGGTCATCGCGCGCAATCGGACCTGACCGGATGACCGCAGTCCGCGTCCAGCAGGCGGCGTCGCACCGTCTCGACGACATTTACCGCTACACGCGCGAACGGTGGGGCGAGGCGCAAGCGGATCGCTATATCGGCGGCCTGTTCGACGCCTTCGCGCGCATCGAGACCCACGGTGTGACCTCCCGGCCCATCCCCGCCGAGTTTGGGGTGGATGGCTATGTCTTCCGGTACGAAAAACATCTCGTCTATTGGCGGCGCCTGTCGAACGGCGACATCGGCATCGTCACGGTCCTGCACGAGCGGATGCACCAGATCGAGCGGTTCCGGGAGGATTTCGGGGGTTAGGTGGCCGACGTCTGGATCCTATCGCCGGCGTTGAGGAATTCGGTCTCGCCAGAGCGGGATCTGCTCAACGACCGTAATGGCGATGGCACCGAGCAATGCGATCAAGGTGGGGACCGTCAGTTCTTCCAAGCTGGGCAGGTGAGAACGGCGATACAACGAGGCCAGGCAGTTTCCGCCGACGCTGACTACAATGAGGAAACCCAGACTGATGGCGAAGCTCTTCATCGCGATGCGCAGCCGGCCCCTCGTGGCCGGACTCATGGAAGCTGAGGGGTCGGCGGCGACAACAACGCTCCCGACGCCCCCTCGAGCCGCTCTTCCAGCACCGCCATGAAGGCGTCCCGCTTCAGTCCTGCCGGGATGGCCGGCAGGAACTCATAGACCACCGTCCCCGGATACCGCCGGAACCCATGCGCGGGCCAGTGGACGCCGGAGTTGGTCGCCATCGGTGTGCAGGGGCAGTCGAGGTCGCGGTACAGGGCGGCGATGCCGGGCTTGTAGTCAGGTGCCGCGCCGACCGGGGCGCGGGTGCCTTCGGGGAAGATCAGCATCTGACGGCCCTCTGCGAAACGCAGGCGCGCCTGCCGGACCATGTCCTTCAGCGCCTTGGAATGGGCCGAGCGGTCGACGGCGATCATCTTCGTCTTGACCGCGAACCAGCCGAAGAAGGGCAGGGGGGCCAGCTCCTTCTTCATGATGAAACAGTTGTCGGGCAGGACGGCGAAGGGGGCGATCACGTCCAGCATCGACTGGTGTTTGCCGGCGATCAGACAGGCCCCGACCGGCATATGTTCAACACCCCGGAACTCGACCTTCACCCCGCCGATCCAGCGCAGGCCGAACAGCGTGAATTTCGACCAGTTGCGGATCACCCACATGGCCTGGCGGTAGGGCATCAGCAGGGCCGGTGACAGACCGACCGAGAACAGCACCATCGACAGATAGAGCCAGGCCACAAAGGCCAGCGACCGGAGCCATGTCACGTCAGGCGGCCTTCTCTGCCACAGGTTCGTCCGTATTCGGACGATCGATGCTGCCGACCATGGCGCGGGCCAGGGCGGCGAGGTATTTCATGTATTCGAGGGTCATCCGCCGGGCTGTGACGGCGGCTTTCCACCAGCGGGAATTGCCGAGCGAGGGCGTCTCGACGGCATAGGGGGTCAGCTCGATCCCCGGGGCCGCGGCGCGGATCTCGGTCAGGGCGCGCGGCATATGATAGTCCGAGGTCACGACGATCAGGCTGTCATAGTTCTTGGCCTCGGCCCAGGCGGCGATCTCCTGGGCATTGCCGATGGTGTCCTCGGCCTCGAAGCCCAGATCGACACAGCAGTTGAACAGGCGGTTGGAGCCGGGGGTCAGGGCGCGCAGTTCCTGGCGGCGGACCTCGCGGTTGACGCCCGAGATCAGCACTCGCTTGCCCTTGTCCTGCTCCAGCAGACGGATGGCGGCATTGACCCGTTCGGCTGACGGACCGGTCAGGGCCACGATCGCGTCGGCGCGGGCGGGCTCGGGTGCAGGCGTGAAATCGCGCACACGCCCGGCGAAGGCGAACAGGCCGATCAGCCAGATCAGCACCAGAGTGGCGATGAAGGTCAGAAACTTCATGCCCCGAACCTAGTGCCCCCGTTTCAGCCGCGCCAGCGCGGTGAATCGCGCGGCCAGAACAGCCACCGTAGCCGCGAGCAACGGACATGGCGAGAGGATCAGAAGGTCGCTCCAGGCCAGCGGCAAGGCGGGGGTTACACCGCCGGCCCCTCCGAGGAAGCGCAGGGCACCCACCAGCCCCATGGCGACCATGGCACCGACGGCCCCGGACCCGGCGGCCAGCAGGCCGTAGCGGAGCTGGAACAGGCCGGCGACGGTGCCGTCCGAGGCCCCGTTCAGACTGAGGGTGTCGATCACACCGGCCTGTGCCGCCATCCCGGCCCGGGTGGCATAGGCGACGGCGGCCGCGGCGGCCCCGGCGGTCAGCAGGAAGGCGATGGCGGCCAGCACTGTGATCAGCCCGGCCGATCGCTCGACCTCGCCGCGCCACAGGCTGTGGTCGTCGACCGTGGCGTCCAGCCCGGCCTCGGCCATGGCCCGGCCGAGGGTCACGGCGCTGGCCGGTGCGTCCTGATCCAGCCGCACAGTGACCAGATAGGGGATGGGAAGGTCGGGCAGGACGGCGTCTCCGACCCAGGGCCGCAGCAGGGCCTCGGCGGTCTCGCGGTCCATGGC
>VYMF01000323.1_pt1 | contig 10018 bp, 12 predicted proteins | sample 5115271 | NCBI WGS metagenome assembly VYMF01 (sample SAMN12291778, study PRJNA351875) | freshwater metagenome | isolation source: freshwater lake | place: USA: Michigan, Wintergreen Lake | collected 2013-08-08
CGGGCGAAGAGCTTTTCGTTGAAGGTGATCTCGTCACCGGCGGCCGACAGCAGGGGCGACAGCTCGGTGTCGACCGCATTGTAGTCGTCCGAACCGATGTTGGAGGTCATGACGCCATAGAGGGCCCCGGCGCGGTCCAGCGGTTCGCCGGCCATCTGCAGGGCGACCATAGTGTTGGCGAAGGTCGGGGGTTCGGGATTGTTGGCGATCGCCTCGATCTCGGCGCGCTGCAGTTCGATCCCTTCGAGCAGGGCGGTCCTGAGTTTGGCGGCCGTCACCCGGTCCCAGGGCGGGACGCCTTCATAGGGACCGGTCCAGATCTGCAGAAGCTCGGCGCGGGGCGTTTGGGCAGGCAGGACCGCGCGGGCGGCGGCGGCATCGGTGGCGAGCGTGTTGGCCGGGGTGCCCCGGCCCATCGAAAAGCCGCTGGAAGCGCAGGCCGACAGGGCAAACATACTGCCCCCGGCGACAAGAAGCTGACGTCTGTGCATCGGGAAACTCCGTCCGTGACAAGAATTGCGCGAACCGTAGGCCCTTCCCGGCCCGGCTGTCACATGACAGGCCTGTAATCTTCGCTGGTGGACGTCGGTCGATGGTGCGTCTAAAGCGCCCGCCATGGCGATTGGCGTATTTGACTCCGGCGTAGGCGGGCTGACGGTTCACCGTGAGCTGACGCGACGGTTCCCCGAGCGGGACTTCATCTATCTGGCGGACCAGGCCAATGCGCCTTACGGCGGCCGGGGCGGCGAGGAGATCGTCGACCTCACCCGGGCCGGCTGCGAACGGCTGTTCCAGGCGGGGGCCAATGTCATCGTCCTGGCCTGCAACACGGCCTCGGCCATCGCCCTGCGCCGGCTGCAGCAATCCTGGGTGCCCGAGGCCCGCGCCCGGCACGGCCGTCCGATCAATGTCCTGGGCATCATCGTCCCGACCATCGAGGCCGCCACCGGCATGCCCTGGGACTATGAGGCCGAGCGTTACGGCGAGAAGGTCGAGGCCATCGACGTGACCGGCGTCTTCTGCACCGCCGCCACCGCCATGAGCCGCGTCTATGAGATTGAGATCGACAAGCGGCGCGAGGATCTGGCCGTCTTCTCGGAACCCTGCCCGGGCCTCGCCGGCCTGATCGAGCTCGGCGCGCCGGCCGAGGAGCTGAAGGTGGTGGTCGACGACCACGTCGATGCCCTGCGCCGCCGCATCGGTCGCCATCCCGACCAGGCCATTCTTGGCTGCACCCATTATGAGATCGTGGCCGACCTGTTTGCCGCCGCCCTGCCGCCCGGCACGCCGGTTATCCACCAGCCGACGGCCGTGGCCGACGCCCTCGCGCGCTATTTCGACCGTCACCCGGAGTACGACCTCGGCGGTTCGGGGCGGCGTGATTTCCTGACCAGCGGCAAGGCCGGGCCGCAGTCCGATCTGGTCAGCCAGTTCTGGGGCGCACCGCTGACCTTTACCCCGGCTTGACAGGGTCGGTCTGACGACCGCCCTTTGGGTCAGGGAGGACCATCGATGTTCAGGATTCTGTCGACCGGCCTGGTGCTGGCCCTGTTCGCGACCAGTGTCTCGGCCGAGGTCCGGGCGCGGACGGACAACAGCTTCACGCTCGGCTATGAACGGCCCGTCAGGGCCGCGCCGGAGACGGTGTTTGAGGCCGTGGCCATGCCGGCCGGCTGGTGGAGCAGCGATCACACCTATTCCGGCGACGCCGCCAATATACGGCTGGACATGATTCCCGGCGGCTGCTGGTGCGAAGCCTTGCCGGGCGGTGGGGTCAAGCATGCCGAGGTCGTCATGGTCTGGCCGGAGCGCCGCATGGTGCGTTTCGACGCACCATTCGGGCCCTTGCAGGGCATGGGCGCCGACGCTGTCCTGACCATGACCTGGGCCGATCCGCCGGAAGGCGGCGAGCGGGTGCTCCGATGGACCTTTGTGGTCAACGGGCCGGGAACCGGGGCCATGGCGGATGCCATCGACGGCGTCATGACCGAGCAGTTCCGCCGGCTCGGTGACCGTCTGGAGGGGCTCTAGCCCGCCAGTGCCGCTTCCGAGGCCGCAATCCGACTGGCGGCATGGACCACGGCGGCGATGCGCAGGGCCGTCTGGACATGGGTGGCGGCCACGCCGTGCTTGCGCAGCGTGCCTTCGTGGGCATCCATACAGGCGCCGCAGCCGTTGATGGCCGAGACCGCCGTCGACCACAGCTCGAAATCCATCTTGTCCACGCCCGGATTGGCCAGGATGTTCATCCGCAGCCGGGCGGGGATGGTCGTGTATTCCTGGTTCTTCATCAGGTGCAGCGACCGGTAGTAGATGTTGTTCATACCCATGATGGCGGCGGCGGCCTTGGCCGCGGTCATCGCCTCAGGTGTCAGCACCGTGGCGGCCTGGGTCTCGATCGCCTTCACCACCGGGGCCACGCCGACGGCATGGGCCGAGGCGAGGAAACAGCCCCATTTCTGCTGGTCGTTCAGCACCGTCTCGGAGGCCAGTGAGCCGAGGTTCAGCGAGATGTCCTTGGCATAGGCCGGCATCAGGTCGCGCAGGGTGTCGAGGGACATGGGAGCTCCCGGGGTCGAGGGTCGAGGGATGAGGGTCGGGGCAGGCAGGCGGGGGCGAGGAGCCGGTGTCTTGGCCCCTCGCCCCTCGACCCTGCGGCTTAGGCCGCCAGCGTCTCGCCGCCCATCGGGCGGTTGCAGGCGCAGAGTTCGTCGGTCTGCAGGGCGTCGAGCACCCGCAGGGTGTCCGCCGGGGCACGGCCGACGTTCAGATTGGTGACATAGACGTGCTGCACGACATTGTGCGGATCGACCACGAAGGTGGCGCGCAGGGCGACGCCTTCGGCCTCGTCCAGAATGCCCAGGTCGCGGGCGAATTTGCCGCCGTTGTCGGCGAACTGCCAGATCGGCAGCTTCGACAGGTCGGCGTGGTCGCGACGCCAGGCCAGTTTGACGAACTCATTGTCGGTCGAGCCGCCCATGACGACGGCGTCGCGGTCGCTGAACTCGCGCGCCAGGGAGGCGAACTCGGCGATCTCGGTCGGGCAGACGAAGGTGAAGTCCTTCGGATAGAAGAAGATCACCTTCCACTGGCCTTCGAAGCTGTCCCGGGTGATCGGCTCGAAGGCCGAGACGCCGTTTTCCTCGTGGCTGTTGAAGCCCGGCTTGACGCCGATGATCTTGAAGTTCGGCAGTGTTTGACCGACGCCCAGCATGGCGGGTTCTCCTGATGTGTCTGAAGGGGGGTGCGCCCGGGGAGGGGCGCCGCAAGTGCGAAATGATGTGTGCAGTGCACAAAGTCAATAATGGCGGCGGTTTTCATCAATAGATTTTATCTATTGTGGCAACGGGTCCACTGCAGGCCGGCCTGATGAAATCCGATCATGGCTTTACCGTTGTCCCGTGTGGCTCCAAGCTGATCCATGTAACCAAGGGATGCCCATCATGCGCCGCCTGACCGCCCTGCTGCTGATCACCGCCACCGCGCTTCCTGCCGTCGCCCTGCCCGCCGTCGCTTCGGCCCAGACGCCACCGGCGACCATCGGCGACCGCTATGTGCCGGCGCCCTGGTGGATGCGTGATCCGGTCATCGCCTCGGTCGGCCATGTCCGCACCGAAGTGGCCGCCAACCGGGCCGGATTCAGCGCCAGCTTCCAGTCGGTGGACCGCACGGCGGCGGATGCCTCGCGCAAGGCGGCGGACCAGGTCCGTGCCCTCAGCCTGGCGCTGGCGGCCTATGGGGTCGACAAGGTGCGGGTCGAGACGACCCTGACGACCCAGCCGCTCTATGACCAGTACCGCGATGAGAGCGGTGTCCTGCGCGACAACGTCCGCGCCGACCGCATCGAACGCTATCAGGCCAGCGCGACCGTCACCGTCGCCATCCGCGACGTCGCGGTCCTGGAACGGGTCTATGCCACGGTCGTGGCCTCCCAGCCGACCTCGATCGGTCAGGTCTATTTCAATCTCGAGCCGGACAATGCGCTGAAGACCTGGCTGCAGGGCGAGGCGGTCAAGGACGCTTCCGCCCGGGCCCGGGCTGCGGCCTCCAACGCCGGGACCAGTCTGGGCGGGGTGCGGGTTATCGACCCGACCGGCCGGGCCTGCGAGACCGACGTCCTAGCCGGCTGGCCCTCATATTCGGCCGGAACGAGCCAGGCGACCACCGTCGATTCCGACAATTTCCGGGGCAGATAGCCCTTGCGTTGTCGCCCGCTCCTCCCCCGCCACCCCCGCCCGGCGGCGGAGCCCCGACCGAAGACCAGATCGAGGCTGCCCGGCTGGCGCTTCAGCCGCCCCTGCGCGAACTGACGGACCGCGCCTGCGTGGTCTATGCGCTGAACTGACCCGTCCGCGCGACCGGGCCCATGACCGATCGATTCAAAGCCGATCCAGCCTTCGAGGCCGGTTCCGTCGTCGTCTGTGACTGGCCTCTGTGTCAGCTGCGGCTGCAGGACGACACCCGCTTCCCCTGGCTGATCCTGATCCCGCGCCGCGCCGGGCTGCGCGAGATCGAGGACCTGACACCTGCCGAGCGCGCGGCCCTGATGGAAGAGGTCGTCCGCGCCGGTGACCTGGTCCGGTCGCTGGGCGAGGCGGCGGGACGGCCGGTGCAGAAGCTCAATGTCGCCGCCCTCGGCAATGTCACCGCCCAGCTGCACATCCATATGGTCGGGCGCCGCCCTGACGACGGCCTCTGGCCCGACCCGGTCTGGGGGCGCGGCGCGGCTGTGACCTATGGGGACGCCGGCCTGCAGGCGGCGATATCGCGTCTCCGGCTCAGCGCGGGCGCAGAAGCCTGACGGCCCGCACCTGGCCGTCGGCGGCCAGGGTCCCGCGCCAGCCGCTGACCGACCGTTCCAGCAACACGGTCCCTGCTCCGGACAGCGTCAGCGTGTCCCCGTCCGAGGTCGCGACACCCGAGCCTTCGGCGTTTCGCCATCCGCCCTCGACCGGACCGGCCCCGGGATCGCTCAACACCAGATCATAGAGCTTGCGCCCCGTCGCATCGACGATCCGCCAGGACCCGTCCAGTCGTCCGGCGGCCTGATCGGCCCGGATCTCCGCTGCGGCCACGCCCTGCTCATAGGCGGCTTCGGTATCGGTGGGGGCGAACTCATAGGACCGCGCATAGGCCTCGACGACCACCGGTGCCTCCAGCGGACGGCGCTGGGGCCCGGCGGCAGCGTCGCCCTGGGCCCGGTCCTGTCCGAAATCCCGGCCGGGCTCGAACGGACGGATCACCGGGGCCTGGTACGGGGCCTGGGTGGAGGGGTGCGGCGGCGCAGGCTCCTGCATCAGCAGGCCCGACAGGGCGATCAAAATCATACCCGACATGGGCCTAAACTGCCCCGAACTGGCGAGAATGACAAAGTCGGCACCCCCGGTCCGTGAATTCGTGATCCCAGATGCCGCACCTGCCCGGGTTTCGTTGACCCCCGCCGTCCTCCTGACTAAACCCGGATCACATGTTTCGAGCGGCTGAATTCGCTCAGGTTTCTGAGAACCATTCGCAAAATGTCGACCTCTCCTCTTCCGGGCGACGCCTCCAGCGTTCCGAATGACGACCATGCGGGACGTTTCGGGGTCCAGCCCAACGGTCGGGCCCGCCCGCTGTCTCCGCATCTGCAGGTCTGGCGCTGGCATGTGACCATGGCCGCCTCGATCCTCAACCGTATGACCGGCGGGGCCCTGTCGGTCGGTGCGGTGGTGGTCTTCGCCTGGCTGACGGCCCTGGCCTTCGGACCCGAAGCCTATGCCGCCTTCACCGGCCTGATGAGCTCGTTGCCCGGCCTGATCGTCTGGTTCGGCCTGACCCTGGCGCTTTGCCTGCACCTGGCCGGCGGCGTCCGCCACCTGATCTGGGATGCCGGTCGCGGCCTGTCGCCGAAGTCCGCCGACTCCCTGTCCTGGGCCTCGATGATCGGCGGCGTCGCCATGGCCCTCGCCTTCTGGGCTGTCCTGTTCGCCTCGGGGAGGGTCGTCCTGTGAGCCGCGCCACCAAGACCTTCATCAAGGGCGTCAAGGTTTCCGAGCGCCACGGGGCCGGGGAATGGACCGCGGAACGGCTGTCCTCGCTGATCCTGGTGCCGCTGACCCTCTGGGGCCTGTGGGCCGGCTATACGCTGTCGGGCGCCGGCTATGACGCCGCCCTCGACTGGTTCCGTACGCCGGTGAACGCCGCCCTTCTGGCCGTCACCCTCGTGGTCAGCGTCTGGCATATGCAGATGGGGCTGAAGGTCATCGTCGACGACTATATCCACAAGCCCGGCTCGCGCGGCGCGCTGCTGGGCCTGATCGGCCTGTTCTGCCTCGTCATCGCGGCGGCGGGTGTGTTCTTCATCGTAAGGCTGGCCCTGGGCTCCGCGCCCCTGCCTGCCGGCTTCGGGATCTGACGGCTGATGGCTGCTTATGAATTCGTCGATCACGCCTATGACGTCGTCGTCGTCGGCGCGGGCGGCTCGGGCCTTCGTGCCGCTCTCGGCGCGGCCCAGCAGGGGCTGAAGGTCGCCTGTGTCACCAAGGTCTTCCCGACCCGCTCCCACACGGTCGCGGCCCAGGGCGGCATCTCCGCCTCGCTCGGCAACATGGGTGAGGATTCCTGGCAGTGGCACATGTACGACACCGTCAAGGGGTCGGACTGGCTGGGCGACCAGGACGCCATCGAATATCTGGTCCGCAACGCCCCCAAGGCCGTCTATGAGCTCGAGCACTGGGGCGTGCCTTTCTCGCGCACCGACGAGGGCAAGATCTACCAGCGCGCCTTCGGCGGCATGACCCGCAATTTCGGCGAGGGTCCGGTGCAGCGCACCTGCGCCGCCGCCGACCGCACCGGCCACGCCATCCTGCACACCCTCTACGGCCAGTCGGTCCGTCGCGAGGTCGAGTTCTTCGTGGAGTATTTCGCGCTGGACCTGATCATGCAGGATGGGGCCTGCACCGGCGTGACGGCGCTGAAGCTGGACGACGGCACCATGCACAGGTTCCGCGCCAAGCTGGTGATTCTGGCCACCGGCGGCTATGGCCGCGCCTATTTCTCGGCCACCTCGGCCCACACCTGCACCGGCGACGGCAATGCCATGGTGCTGCGCGCCGGCCTGCCGCTGCAGGACATGGAGTTCGTGCAGTTCCACCCGACCGGCATCTATGGCGCCGGCTGCCTGATCACCGAGGGTGCCCGCGGCGAGGGCGGCTATCTGACCAACTCCGAGGGCGAACGCTTCATGGAGCGCTATGCGCCGACCGTGAAGGACCTGGCCCCCCGCGACATGGTCAGCCGCTCCATGACCATCGAGATCCGTGAAGGCCGCGGTGTCGGCCCGAACAAGGACCACATCTACCTGCACCTCGACCACCTCGACCCGGCGGTGCTGCATGAACGCCTGCCCGGTATCTCCGAGAGCGCACGGATCTTCGCCGGCGTCGACGTGACCAAGGCACCGATCCCCGTCCTGCCGACCGTTCACTACAATATGGGCGGCATCCCCACGAACTATCACGGCGAGGTCCTGACCAAGGTCGGCGACAATGCCGACACCGTCGTCCCCGGCCTGATGGCGGTGGGCGAGGCGGCCTGCGTCTCGGTGCACGGGGCCAACCGTCTCGGCTCCAACAGCCTGACCGATCTGGTCGTCTTCGGACGCGCCGCCGGCCTGCGCTGCGGCGAGGTGGTGGACAAGGCCTCGAAGGTGCCGGACGCCCCCGCCTCGACCACCGACGGCCATCTGGCCCGGTTCGACCGCTTCCGCCATGCGAGCGGCTCGACCCCGACCTCGAAACTGCGCATCGACATGCAGCGTGCCATGCAGTCTGACGCCGCCGTCTTCCGGACCGGCAAGACGCTGGAGGAGGGGGTGGCCAAGCTGCGGGCGATCCACGCCGCCGGCACCGACATCAAGATCTCGGATCGCGGCCTGATCTGGAATACCGACCTGGTCGAGACCCTCGAATACGACAACCTGATCGACCAGGCCCTGGTGACCATCGAGAGCGCCCTGAACCGGACCGAGAGCCGCGGAGCCCACGCCCGCGAGGACTATCCGGATCGCAACGACGCCGAATGGATGAAGCACACCCTGTCCTGGAAGACTCCGGGTGAGGCGGTGAAGATCGACTACCGTCCGGTGCACAATTACACGATGTCCAAGGACATCGATTACATCGAGCCCAAGGCGCGGGTGTACTAATGGTTCAACTGACTCTCCCCCGTGGTTCCAGGCCCAAGCGCGGCAAGGTCCACAAGGCCCCCAAGGGCGCGAAGAACGTCAAGACCTACAAGGTCTATCGTTACGACCCCGAGGTCGACGCCGATCCGCGCTGGGACACGTTCAAGGTCTCGGCTGACGACCACGGCCCGATGCTGCTGGACGCCCTGATCCACATCAAGAACGAGATCGACCCGACCCTGACCTTCCGGCGGTCGTGCCGCGAAGGCATCTGCGGCTCCTGCTCGATGAACATCGACGGCCGCAACACCCTGGCCTGCACCAAGGGCTGGGACGAGTGCTCCTCCTCGACCATCTCCATCGCTCCCCTGCCGCACCAGCCGGTGGTCAAGGATCTGGTGACGGACCTGACCCTGTTCTACGCCCAGTACGACTCGATCCAGCCCTACCTCCAGTCCGATGAACCGGACCCGGAGAAGGAGCGTATCCAGCTGCCGGAAGACCGCGCCAAGCTGGACGGCCTGTACGAGTGCATCCTGTGCGCCTGCTGCTCGACCTCCTGCCCCAGCTACTGGTGGAACCAGACGGAATACCTCGGCCCCGCCGCCCTGCTGCAATCCTACCGCTGGATCGCCGACAGCCGCGACGATGCCACCGACAAGCGGCTGGATGACCTTGAGGACCCGTTCAAACTCTACCGCTGCCACACCATCATGAACTGTGCCCAGGTCTGCCCGAAGGGTCTGAACCCGGCCGAGGCGATCGCGAAAACCAAGAAGCTGATGGTGGCCCCGGGCCGGAAGAAGACGAAAGCGGCCTGATCCGCGAAGCGGGTTCATCACAACGGGCACAGCGATTCCACGACGTACACGACGGGGCCTGCGCGCCTGCTGTCGCATACGTTGTGTTCGCCGGGATGAACCTTGAATGCCAACGGCTTGCCGCTTTCGCGGCGAAGAATGGACCGCTATAGGCGCGACATGGCGAAGATCACCTACATCGAACACGACGGTCGCGAGCACACGGTCGAGGTCAAGACCGGCCTTTCCGTGATGGAGGGCGCGGTTCGCAACAATGTCCCCGGCATCGACGCCGACTGTGGCGGGGCCTGCGCCTGCGCGACCTGCCATGTCTATGTCGACGAGGCCTTCCAGGCCGAGACCGGCCGGCCCTCGGCCATGGAGGAATCGATGCTGGACTTCGCCGAGAACGTCCAGCCGAACAGCCGTCTGTCCTGCCAGATCCGGGTCACCGACGATCTCGACGGCCTTATCGTTCGCCTGCCCGAAAGCCAGCACTGAGCCGCGGCCATGGGCCGGGCCGATCCTGAACTCGTCGATCGTGTCGGCCGCCTGATCGCCGACGGTCCGAAGGATCGCCCGCCCTTGATCGCCGTGGTCGGGGCGCAAGGGTGCGGCAAGACCACCCTCGCCCGCGCCGCGGCCGAGCGGTTCGGGGCGGTGCAGATCTCGATCGACGACGTCTATCTGACCCGGGCCGAACGCAAGGCCCTGGCGCACGAGGTCCACCCCCTGTTCGTTACCCGGGGGCCGCCGGGCACCCACGATCTCGGCCTGCTGCAACAGCTGATCGACACCCTGTCGGCGGCCGGGCCGGACGACGAAACCCTCATCCCCGACTTCGACAAGCGCGGCGACGACCGTCGGCCCCTGCAAGACTGGCGGGCCTTTCGCGGCCGGCCCTCGGCCATACTGATCGACGCCTGGTGTCTCGCGGCCCTGCCTGAGGACGCGCCGGCCCTCGCCGAACCGGTCAATGCGCTCGAGGCCGACCGGGATCCGGACGGCGGCTGGAGGCGGGCGGTCAACGGCCTGGTCGGTGGGGCCTATGGGG
>VYMF01000324.1_pt1 | contig 10015 bp, 12 predicted proteins | sample 5115271 | NCBI WGS metagenome assembly VYMF01 (sample SAMN12291778, study PRJNA351875) | freshwater metagenome | isolation source: freshwater lake | place: USA: Michigan, Wintergreen Lake | collected 2013-08-08
AGGAACGCGGGCCGGTTCGGCTTCGTCCCCTATGCCTTCGAGCCCTGGCACTGGGAGTGGGTCAGCCCGGCCAGCGGCTATGCCGGGCCGCCGCCGCCGTCGTGATCCGGGGACTGACCGCCGCCGAGCGGAACCTGGCCGCCGAGGTCTTCGGGGCGTCTCTCGCGCTCGACACCATCCGTTTCCTGCCTGCGCCCTGGCCGTTCGACCGCGCCTTCGTGCCGGGGCGCTGGTTCGGGCGTGACTGGATCGTTTGGCCGAAACAGAGCCTGCCAACCGACATCGGCGATGCGCCGCTGCGCCTGAAGGCGCTGCTGATCCACGAAATGACCCACGTCTGGCAGGCGCAGCAGGGGATCAATCTGCTGACCGGCAAGATCCGGGCGGGCGATCGCCCGGCGTCCTACCGATATCCGGTCGGCAACGACTGCGACTGGAGCGGGTTGAACATCGAGCAGCAGGCGATGGTCGTCGAGCATCGCTTCCGGCTGTCGCGTGGCGAGCCGACACCGGGGGATGCGGTCTTCTATGACCGGGTCTGTCCGATCGGGCCGCGGCTTCGCGCCTGAGCCTTGCGCCGCCCTTTGGGCGGGCCATATCGGAAACCGATACTGTTCCGGATGAGATGGAGCCAATCCCGATGCCGCAGCCCGCGATCTTCTTTGGCCACGGTTCGCCGATGAACGCCCTCGGCGGGCCCTTCGCCGACACCTGGCGCGCGCTGGGCGAAGCGGTCGGCAAGCCGAAAGGCGTGGTCATGGTCTCTGCCCATTGGGAGACCGAGGGCCTCGCTGTGACCGCCCAGTCGAACCCGGAAACCATTCATGATTTCGGTGGTTTCCCGGATGAACTGCACGCGATGCATTATCCCGCCCCGGGGTCTCCGGAACTCGCCGCCCGCGTCTCCGACCTGACCGGGGCCATGTCGACGAAGCAGTGGGGACTGGATCACGGCACCTGGTCGGTGCTGGCCCATGTGTGGCCCCAGGCCGACGTGCCCGTGGTGCAGCTGTCCCTGGACCGGAACCTTGATGCGCGCGGCCATTACGATCTGGCCCGGCGGCTTGGGCCGTTGCGCGATGAAGGGATCATGATCGCCGGCTCCGGCGATTTCGTCCACAATCTGCGCACCTGGAAGCGGGCCGGTGGTGAGCCCTATCCGTGGGCATCAGGCTTCAATGAGGCCGTGAAGGCGGCGCTGGTGCGCGGGGATGACGAGTCCCTGATCGACTGGATCGGTCTTGCCGAGGACGCGCAGCTCAGCGTCCCGACCGACGAACACTTTTTGCCGCTGCTCTACGTCGCCGCCCAGCGCAGGCCGGGCGACGACGTCAGATTCTTCAACGATGTCATCGAGGGTGGTTCAATCTCGATGACCGGTGTCCGGATCGGTCAGGCTTTCCGCTTCAGGACATGATCCACGGCCCAGCTGCCCGGTCCGGCGAACGCCAGATACAGGAAGACCCAGCAGTAAAGCGCCGCCAGCTCGCCCTGGTTGACCATGGGGAAGAATGAGGCTCCGCCGAACTGCCAGTGGAACTGGACGTAGGCGACAGCCATCATGCCGGACATGAGGAAGGCGACCGGCCGGGTGAACAGGCCCATCACGATCAGCACCCCGCCGACCAGCTCCAGAACGCCGCCGACGCCGATCTGGCTGAAGAGGTCGAACGGCCCCATGGCCGGAGCCGGGAAGCCGAAGAGTTTTTGCGTCCCGTGCTGGAGGAACATCAGGCCGGCTACAATCCGGAGCCCCGCCAGGGCCTTGTCCGTGTGGGGGTCGAGTCTGGAGAACAGGTTCATCGATTCATATCCTTCCGTCATGACCCGGCGCGGGCCTTCCGTCATATTGAAACCGATACTGTTACAGCCAACCCCTGATCGTCAGGCGGCCTTGTCGAGCTCCGCCATCTTCTGGATCCGCACATAGTCGGTCTTGCCCGTGCCGAGGACGGGGACCTCGGCGACGCGCACGATCTTCTTGGGCACGGCCAGTTCGGGGGCACCATGGTTACGGGCCCACTCCGCCAGACGACTGACGTCGGCGTCCCGGCGATCGGTGACCAGCACGAGCTTCTCGCCCTTGCGGGCGTCGGGGATCGAGACGACGGCATGCCGGGCTTCGGGCCATACAGCGCTGGCCAGGCCTTCCACGGCGGTCAGCGAGACCATCTCACCACCGATCTTGGCGAACCGCTTCATGCGTCCGAGGATCGAGACATAGCCGTCCTTGTCGATGTCGACGATGTCGCCCGTGTCGTGCCAGCCGCCTGCCAGGGGTTCGACAACCTCGGGATCATCCGGCGACAGATATCCCTGCATGACATTGGGCCCGCGCAGGAACAGACGCCCGCCTTCCGGAATGCCGTCGACCGGGTCCAGCCGCCATTCCATGCCCGGGATCATCTGACCGACCGTGCCCGGCCGGTTGCGGTCCGGGTGGTTTATGGCCACGATCGGCGCCGCCTCGGTCGCACCGTAGCCTTCCAGCAGTTTGAGGCCGTGGAAACGGGTGTTGAACAGGTGGTGGGTTTCGGGTCTGACCCGTTCTGCTCCGGCGACCACGAACTCGAGGGTGTCGAAATCATCGGGTGAGGCCACCCGCGCATACTGGTTCAGGAAGGTATCGGTCGCGAACAGGATCGAGGCCTTCACTTCCGGCAACAGTTCGACGATCTGTTTGGCATGCAGGGGCGAGGGATACTGGAAGGCCTTCATGCCGTTCAGCAGGGGCAGCAGGATGCCGCCGGTCAGGCCGAAACAATGGAAGGTCGGCAAGGGGTTGAACATCACCCATTCGGGCTTCAGGTCGATGAACTGGGCCCCCTGGCGGACGTTGGCGACCAGGTTCCACTGGCTGAGCACCACGCCCTTGGGTGAACCAAAACTACCCGAGGTGAACAGGATCACCCCGGTCGATGAGGGATCGGTCTTCACCCGGAACTGCCTCGGCATCAGGCCGGCCATCAGTCCATAGAGCTTGTCCTGCAGGCCGATGGATTTGCGGACATCGTCCAGCCAGACGATCTCCGCCACCTTGCCCAGTTCCTCCATCAGGTCCTCGAGCTTGGCCTGGTTGACGAACCGCTTGGCCGAAAGGACCTTCTTCAGCCCGGCGGCCTTGATAGCCGCCTTGATGTTGCTGACGCCCGAGGTGAAGTTGATCATGACCGGCACGCGGCCGTGGGCATGCAGCCCGAAATAGGTCACCACGACGCCGGAGCTGGATGGCAGGAGTATGCCGACCCGCTCGCCGGGCTCCGTCATGTCCGCAACCTTGCGGCCCAGCACGAAGGCGGCGCGGATCAGGCCCGTGTAGGTCATCGGATTGCGGTCGATGTCCTCCAGAATCTCCTTGTCGCCAAATTTTTCTCTGGCGGAGATCAGGGCATCAAATACCGTTTCCTCAACGTGACGGGGGTCCAGGGGTACGCGCAAGTCCATCCTCCGTGCGGACGCGGTTGTTCCGCGTCCTTCTTTCTAATGCGGTCAGACTAGGGGCACCGCGCCGCATTGAAAAGGTGCGTTACCTTGCGTGAGTTCCGGCCCGCCTTGCCTTCGCCCTGCGGAAGGCCGACATAGCGGCATCGCCTAGCCTGGAGCCCGCGACGCCTTGGTCACGCTGATCGACACCCTGACGAAGACGCCGGCCGAGTTGCGTCACCCGGAGAAGCAGAACCGCCCCGAGACGGCGGTGCTGAGGAAGCCCGAATGGCTGCGCGTCAAGGCACCCGGCTCGGGCCAGTACAATGAGACCAAGGCCATTGTGAAAGCCAAGGGTCTGGTCACCGTCTGCGAAGAAGCGGCCTGCCCGAACATCGGCGAGTGCTGGAGCCAGAAGCACGCCACCCTGATGATCATGGGCGACACCTGCACGCGGGCCTGCGCCTTCTGCAACGTCAAGACGGGCCTGCCCCAGCCGCTGGACCCCGAAGAGCCGGGCAAGGTCGGGCTTGCCGTGGCGCAGCTGGGCCTCCATCACGTCGTCATCACCAGCGTGGACCGGGATGATGTGTCCGACGGCGGTGCGGCCCACTTCGCCGAGGTGGTGCGCCAGATCCGACTGCAGGCCCCGAACACCACGATCGAGATCCTGACGCCCGACTTCCTTCGCAAGGACGGGGCAGCCGAGGTGGTCATCGATTCGACGCCCGATGTCTTCAACCACAACCTCGAGACCGTGCCGCGGCTGTATCTGAAGATCCGGCCCGGGGCCCGCTACTTCCACTCCCTGCGCCTGCTGCAGATGGTCAAGGAGCGAGATCCCAACCAGTTCACCAAGTCCGGGATCATGGTCGGCCTCGGCGAGACCCGCGAAGAGGTCATGCAGGTGATGGACGACATGCGCTCCGCCGGCGTCGACTTCATCACCATCGGCCAGTATCTGCAGCCGACCCGCAAACACGCTGCGATCGACCGGTTCGTCACGCCGGAAGAGTTCAAGGCCTATGAGGCTATCGCCCGCGCCAAGGGTTTCCTGATGGTGTCGTCGTCACCCCTGACCCGCAGTTCGCACCACGCCGGCGACGACTTCGCCCGGCTGAGGGCCGCGCGGCTGGCCCAGACAGGACGCTGAGCCGCGCTTGGCCGTTCACCGCGTCACCAAGATCCTGCCCTGGACGCCGGCCCAGCTGGCCGATCTGGTCGCTGATGTCCGCGCCTATCCCGCGTTTGTGCCCTGGGTCACGGCCATGCGGGTGTGGAATGAACGCGAGGAGGCACCCGGGGTTTCCGTGCTGGACGCCGAGGCGGCGGTCGGCTTTTCCTTTCTCAGGGAGCGGTTTTCGACCTGGTCCCGGCATGACCGCAACCGTCACACGGTCGAGGTCGGCCTGATCCGCGGGCCGTTCAAACACCTGAGGAACCGGTGGGAGTTCTTCCCCGATCCGGCCGGAACGCGGATCGAGTTCATGATCGACTTCGCCTTCAAATCCCGGCTTCTGGACGGCATGCTGCAAGCCAATTTCGATCGCGCCGTCGGCAAGTTGATGGCCTGTTTCGAGGCGAGGGCCGTCAGTCTCTACGGCCTGAAAGGATGAGCTTCGACTTCGACGCGACGGTGGTGGGCGCCGGCGCGGTCGGCCTGGCCTGCGGCCGGGCGCTTGCGAAGCGGGGCCTGTCGGTGCTGATGCTGGAGAAGGAGCCCCATATCGGTCAGGGCGTGTCCTCGCGAAATTCCGAGGTCATCCACGGCGGCCTCTACTATCCGACCGGGTCGCACAAGGCGCGGTTCTGCGTCGAGGGGCGTCGCGCACTCTACGCCTTCCTGGAGAGCCACAAGGTCGATTTCCGCAAATGCGGCAAGCTGGTTGTGGCCACGGACGAGGCCGAGGTTGAGCGGATCGAGGCCATCTTCGTCCAGGCGGCCGCCAACGGCGTCGAGGGTCTCGACCACCTGACCGGAGCCCAGGCCCGGGCGCTGGAGCCGGGCCTGAATGCCCATGCCGCCATCCTGTCGCCCGAGAGCGGGGTGTTCGACAGCCACGGCTATATGCTGGCCCTGGAGGGCGAGATCGGGGACGCGGGCGGTTCGGTGGTCGTCTCCACGCCTTTTGAACGCGCGGTGCCGCGGCCCGGCGGTGGCTTCATCATCACCGCGGGCGGGGAGGGCGGGGCCACCCTGACCACCCGGCTGCTCGTCACCGCGCCGGGGCTGGCGTCACAGGCGGTGGCGGCCCGGATCGAGGGCTATGCCGCGGGCCGTATCCCGGTCGGGCATCTGGGCAAGGGCGTCTATTTCCGTCTGACCGGCAAGGCCCCGTTCGAGCGGCTGATCTATCCGCCGCCGATCCCCGGCGCGCTGGGCACCCACTATCGCAAGGACCTGGGCGGACAGGCGGTCTTCGGTCCTGACCTGAGTTATGTCGCGGCCGAGGACTATTCGGTCGACGCTGCCAAGGCCGCGGAGTTCGAAGGCTATATCCGGCGCTTCTGGCCCGGCCTGCCTGACGGTGCCCTGACCCCCGACTACGCCGGTATCCGGCCCAAGCTGCATGGGCCGGGCGAGGCGCAGCCGGATTTCCAGCTGCAGGGTCGGGAGGTCCATGGCCTCGACGGTCTGGTGGCGCTGTTCGGGATCGAAAGCCCGGGCCTGACCAGTTCGCTTGCGATCGGCGAGGCGGTCAGCGAAATGCTGCACGCATGACTGAGATCACGATCCGCGATGCGAAGTCGCCGGACATCCCTGACCTGCACCGCCTGATCGAGAGCGCCTATCGCGGCGAGTCCTCCCGGGCCGGGTGGACGACCGAGGCCGATCTTCTGGGCGGGCAGCGCACCGATCCCGATGATCTTGCCGACATCCTGGCCGATCCGAAGCAGGCCCTGCTGACCGCCTGGCAGGGTGACGAGCTGGTCGGGTGCGTCCTGATCGCGGACCGGGGCGAGGGGACCGGCTATTTCGGCATGCTGTCGATCCGGCCGACGCTTCAGGGTGGCGGGCTGGGGCGCAGACTGGTCGCGGCTGCCCAAGCCGCGATGGCCGACCGCTTCGGTGCCCGTCGGGTGCGCATCTCTGTGCTGCCCCAGCGCGAGACCCTGATCGGCTGGTACGAACGGCTCGGCTACCGATCAACCGGCGAAACCCTGCCGTTTCCCTATGGCAATCCCCGGTTCGGTCTGCCCAAACGGGACGACCTGTCTTTCGTCGTCATGGAACGCGGGCTGGACTGAGCCGGTGGAGATCCGCACGCCCCGGCTGATCCTGCGCTCCGCCCGTACCGATGATCTGGAGGGGATGCACGCCGTCCTGTCTGACCCTCGGGCGACGCTCTGGTGGTCGACGCCCCCGCACGAGACGCTGGAACAGACCCGGGACTGGCTGGACGCCATGATCGCCAACGGGTCCGACCATCCTGATTTCGTCGTCGAGTTGAACGGTCGGGTGATCGGCAAGGCCGGCTTCTACGTGATGCCAGACGTCGGCTACATCCTGCATCCCGACGTCTGGGGGCAGGGGCTGGCGGGCGAGGCGGTCGGTGCCGTGATCGACCATGTTTTCCGCACCCTTGCGGTGGAAACCCTGACCGCCGACGTCGATCCGGACAACGCCGCCTCGATTCGGCTGTTGCAGCGCCTGGGTTTTGTCAGGACAGGCTCCGGCGAGCGTACCTGGAACGTCGGTGGCGCCTGGAAGGACAGTCTGTATTTCGGCCTGTCACGCGCGGATCGGGCGTTGAAGGTGACCGGACAACCTCCCGCTTGAACTCCGGGCCGGGTTGAGGCATAAGCCCGCGCTCGCTGGCGGCTCTTTCGGGCCGCCGCTGTTGTTTTCGCGCCCTTACCGGCGCCGCCCTCTAAGAAGATTGAGACGGACATGGCCGTTCCGAAGCGCAAAGTATCGCCCTCGCGTCGCAACATGCGCCGCTCGCACGACTCGCTGGGTTCCAACCCGCACGTCGAGGACAAGGACACGGGCGAACTGCGCCGCTCGCACCACATCGACCTGAAGACCGGCACCTATCGCGGCCGTCAGGTTCTGACGCCCAAGGAAGACTAGGTCTTTCACCGGCTTCGGCTGAATGAATGACGGCGCGCGGTTCACCGCGCGCCGTTTTCGTGCGTTGGACCTCCCGTCCAGCGGAGTCGCGCTTGACGGTTGGCGATTCTGCAGGGGTTGAGCTAAACCCCGCCCAATCCCCGACAGAAGAGCGCTCCCATGACCGACATCGCCGACATCGTTGCCCGCCAGATTCTCGACAGCCGCGGCAATCCGACGGTCGAGGTGGATGTGATCCTCGATGACGGCAGCTTCGGCCGCGCCGCTGTGCCCTCGGGTGCCTCCACCGGTGCCCACGAAGCTGTCGAGCTGCGCGACGGCGACAAGGACCTCTGGGGCGGCAAGGGTGTCGGCAAGGCGGTCGACAACGTCAACGGCGAGATCTTCGACGCGCTCAGCGGCATGGACGCCGAGGACCAGCGCCGCATCGACGAGGCCCTGATTGCCCTCGACGGTACCGAGAACAAGGGCCGACTGGGTGCCAACGCCATTCTCGGCGTGTCCCTGGCCGTCGCCAAGGCCAGCGCCATCTCTTCGGGCCTGCCCCTTCACCGCTATCTGGGCGGCGTCTCGGCCCGCATCCTGCCGACCCCGATGATGAACATCATCAACGGCGGGGCCCATGCCGACAATCCGATCGACATCCAGGAGTTCATGATCCTGCCGACCGGTGCCGAGAGCTTCTCGGAGGCCCTGCGCATGGGTTCGGAAATCTTCCACGCCCTGCGCAAGCAACTGAAGGACGCGGGCCACAACACCAATGTCGGCGATGAGGGCGGTTTCGCCCCCAACCTGGCCTCGGCCGAGGAGGCGCTGAGCTTCATCACCCGCGCCGGGCAGGCCGCCGGCTATCTGGCCGGCGAGGATTTCCACCTCGGCCTCGATGTCGCGGCGACCGAATTCTTCAAGGACGGCAAATACGCCATGGCCGGGGAGGGCAAGACGCTCGAAGCGGATGCCATGGTCAACTATCTGGCTGACCTGTGCGAACGCTTCCCCATCGTCTCGATCGAGGACGGCTGCGCAGAGGATGATTTCGACGGCTGGCGGATGCTGACCGAGCGTCTGGGCGACCGCTGCCAGATCGTCGGCGACGACCTGTTCGTCACCAACCCGGCGCGCCTGGCCGCCGGCATCGGCGAGGGCCTGGCCAATTCCATTCTGGTGAAGGTCAACCAGATCGGGACCTTGTCCGAGACTCTGGATGCCGTGGATATGGCCCATCGCGCCGGCTACACCGCCGTCATGAGCCACCGCTCTGGCGAGACCGAGGATGCGACCATCGCCGACCTGGCAGTCGCCACCAACTGCGGACAGATCAAGACCGGCTCGCTGGCGCGCTCGGACCGGACGGCCAAATACAACCAGTTGCTCCGCATCGAAGAGATGCTGGGTGATCAGGGAGCCTATTTCGGCGACGGTATGCTGCTGAACCGATGACCCTGTCGGGGCGGAATTGATCCTGCCCCGCCAGTGCTGGTTCATCACAACGGGCACAACGAATTCACAACGGGCACGACGGGTCCCGGGCGGATTACAGAGCCGGCCCCGCCGTCAACGCCTGCAGAAGGAATGCGGCACACGCCGTGGATCTGATCAATGCGGCGTAAGCCGCGATCTCAAGACACAAGGAACAGGACGCCGGCCCGTCCGCGCCTCTGTCCCGTCGTGCCCCTTGTGAATTCGTTGTGCCCGTTGTGAAGAACCGCCCGGCCGCCGATTTCTGTCCCGAAGGCACCAGATCCTGCCGCCAAGCTACGGTTCGTTAGGCATTTCCGGTCAGACTCCGTCAATCTTGAGTCCACGCTCAGAAGGAGCGTTCGTAGTGCCCGAACGGATGAAGCCGTATTTTCCGTCTGCAGTCCTGTTGATGCTGGTCGTCTATCTGGGCGTTCAGGCCCTGACCGGGCAGCGCGGCCTGCTGAGCGGGCATGAGCGTGATTCCATGCTGGCGCGGCGCGAGGCGCAGCTGGCGGGTATCCTGGAGCAGCGTCGCGATCTCGAGGTCCGGGTCCGCTATCTGCGCACCGACAGCCTGTCCCGCGATCTGCTGGAAGAACGCGCACGCGCCGTGCTCGGGTTCGCCGATCCGCGCGACTATGTCATCCGGGTCTCGGCTCCCGCCGCAACGGGCCGTCCGGCACCGAAGGCGTGAACTTTCGTTACAGCGCCTGAGCCGGCTTTGCCTTTCAGGAACGAAGGCTGCTAAAGCCCCTTTCCGTAACGACAAGTGGTCCTGACAGAGGGGCCCAGCCGGGAGACGACGGATGGCGAAAGCCCCCGCTTCGAAGACGACTTCGAAAGCCACGAAAATCCCCAATACGCCGGCGGCCTCGAAAGAGGATCTGCTGCGCTTCTATCGCGAGATGGTGCTCATCCGTCGCTTCGAGGAGCGCGCGGGCCAGCTCTACGGCATGGGTCTGATCGGCGGCTTCTGTCACCTGTACATCGGCCAGGAGGCTGTGGCGGTCGGCGTTCAGGAGAGCGTCAAACAGGGTCATGACAAGATCATCACCG
>VYMF01000325.1_pt1 | contig 10015 bp, 9 predicted proteins | sample 5115271 | NCBI WGS metagenome assembly VYMF01 (sample SAMN12291778, study PRJNA351875) | freshwater metagenome | isolation source: freshwater lake | place: USA: Michigan, Wintergreen Lake | collected 2013-08-08
GACGAACACATAGAGAGAGGCGGCGAACGAAATCAGGCTGTAGGCAAGATAGCCAGCGCCCATCCGCATCGACGTGACGTCGTAGGGGACGATAATCCAGAAGTAGGTGGGGCCGTAGCTCAGCAATACAGAGACCAACATCACGGCGATGACCGAGCGCGCGCTCCTGTCCCGATCGTGGGCGCGTTTGGCCGCCATCGCCAGCGCAGGCCACAGGGTGGCGAGGCTGATCAAATGTTGCAGGGCAATGACCTCGATCCGGGCTACACGAAGCTCGTAGGCACCCAGTCCGCCACTGAACACGGTATAGGCGCTGCCGAATGTCAGGCCGATGACGACCTCGATGGCGATGTTGACCAGGATGGCAATGCAGATGGATGCCGCCCACCAGTCCTGACGGCGCAGGCGGCCGTCGAAGCTGAACAGCTTGTCTTTCAGACTCATGGCGCTTCCCCCGGTAGCGGGAAGCCAAGCACACCTATTCGAACTCGACCAGCACGTCGTCGGCGGCGACCGGGTCGCCGGCTGCGGCACTGACCGCCTTCACCACCCCGTCGCGCTCCGCCTTGAGGATGTTCTGCATCTTCATGGCCTCGATGATGGCGACGGTCTCGCCGGTCTTGACCTCCTGGCCGACGGTCACCGGGATGGCGACGACGAGGCCGGGCATGGGGGACTGGATCAGTTTGGACGTGTCGGCGGCGACCTTTTCCGGAAGGCGGGCATAGAGGGCGGCGACGGCGGGGCTGAGAACACGGACGCGGGCACGGGCGGCGCGGGTCCGGATACCGAAGCCGTCAGCGACGCGGCTGACCTCGGCCGTGAAGGGGACGTCGTCCAGCACGGCGCGGAACTGGGCCAGGCCGGGGCGCCAGTCGATGTCGCTGAGTTGCAGGGCACGGTCCTCGCCAGCGAGGTCGAGGGTCAGGGCCTCATCGTCGTCATAGGCGAGCGAGACGCCGTGGGCTTCCCGGTCAATCAGGACGATCCAGTCGGTGCGCCCTGAGGGGTCGCCGGAGGCTTCGGCGGCAATCTCGTTCATGGCGGCAGCCGAGGCGATCAGGATGTCGGTCTGCCGGCGGTCGGGGGCGAGGCCGTGGAAGCCGTCGGGGAACTCGTCCTTGATATAGCTGGTAGAGATGTTGCCCGAGCGGAACCGCGGCTGGTCCATGACGGCGGCGAGGAAGGGGATGTTGTGGCCGACGCCCTGGATGTGGGTGTCCTCCAGCGCCCGGGCCATGCCGTCGATGGCGGCATCGCGGGTCTCACCCCAAGCGCAGAGCTTGGCGATCATGGGGTCGTAGAACATGGAGATCTCGTCGCCCTCGCGGACGCCGGAATCATTGCGGACCGTGTAGTCACCCTGATCGCCCTCTTCGGGCTGCTCATAGCGGACCAGCCGTCCGATCGAGGGCAGGAAGCCGCGATAGGGGTCCTCGGCGTAGATGCGGCTCTCGATGGCCCAGCCGTTGATGGCGAGGTCCTTCTGTTCAAAGGCGAGCTTTTCGCCCCAGGCCGAACGGATCATCTGTTCGACCAGATCGACCCCGGTGATCAGTTCGGTCACCGGATGCTCGACCTGAAGTCGTGTGTTCATCTCAAGGAAAAAGAACGACTTGTCCTGGCCCGCCACGAACTCGACCGTCCCGGCGCTGTCATAGTTGACTGCCTTCGCCAGGGCGACGGCCTGGGCACCCATGGCGGCACGGGTCTCGGGATCGAGCAGGGGGGAGGGTGCCTCCTCGATGACCTTCTGGTTGCGCCGCTGGATCGAGCATTCACGCTCGAACAGGTGAACGACATTGCCGTGCTTGTCGCCCATCACCTGGATCTCGATGTGGCGCGGGTCGATGATGAATTTCTCGAGGAAGACGCGATCGTCGCCGAAGGCGCCCAGCGCCTCGGCCTTCACGGCGGCGAAGCCCTCGGCCATGTCGGCGTCGGAGTGGGCGACGCGGATGCCCTTGCCGCCGCCGCCGGCCGAGGCCTTGATCATGACCGGATAGCCGATCCCTCTGGCGATGGTGATCGCCTCGTCCGTCGTCTCGATCAGCCCCATGTGGCCGGGGACGGTGGAGACGCCGGCGGCGGCGGCCAGCTTCTTGGAGCTGATCTTGTCGCCCATGGCCTCGATGGCCTCGGGGTTGGGGCCGATGAAGGCGATGCCCTCGTCGCGCAGACGGCGGGCGAAGCCGGCGTTCTCGGACAGGAAGCCGAAGCCTGGGTGGACGGCTTCCGCGCCGGTTTGCCGCACGGCCTCCACGATCCTGTCGGCCAGCAGATAGGACTGGGCTGCGGGAGCCGGGCCGATCAGCACTGTTTCATCGGCCATCTCGACCGCCAGCGACCCGGCGTCGGCCTCGGAATAGACCTGGACCGTTGCAATCCCCATGCGGCGGCAGGTCTTGATGATGCGGACAGCGATTTCGCCGCGGTTGGCGATCAGGATTTTGGAGAACATGTGTCTTTGAATCTGAAGCGAACGTGATCGCGGCATGGAACGATCGCCCCGATTAGGCCGCGATCCCGCGGGAGTAAACTGATGGGGCGTTCACCTGAGCCGGGTATGGGCTTGGCAAGGGCGGTTCCGATGGGGTTTAACCCGTTCCAGTCCCGTTCATCCCCGTCCGCACAATCCGATCCCGTCCCTGTCCCGCTTACTGGCCTGGAGCCTGACCTGATGTCCCGTTTCCTTTCCGTTGTCGCCACTGCAGCCCTGGTCGTCGCCGTCAGCGCCGGCAGCGCCTTCGCCCAGGACTTCCGGGCCCTGGCCAGGCAGGACCTGCAGCGGGCTCATGATGAGCTGGCGGCCAACCACCCCGCTCCGGCGGTGCCGGGTGCCGCCAGCCAGGGCTTCCGCGCCTGGCTGGATACGGGGCTTCAGGAAGCCCTGGCCCTGGCACCCCGCGTCAACAGCGGCGACAGCCACGCCTATCTGCTGCGCTACTATGCCGGTGGGTTCCGCGACTCCAACATCCGCGTCAGCCCGACCTTCGAAGGTATGGGGCCCTTCTTCGGCATCAGCTGGCCGGGCTTCACCACCGGCTGGCGCAACGGTCGTTACGTCGTGACCTATGTGAAGCCGGGTGCCCGCGGCGCGCCGCGCGTCGGTGACCTGGTGGTCGAGTGCAACGCCATGCCGATCGAGGAATTCGCCCGCGCGAAACTGGACCGCTGGGAAGGCAACCTCGATACCGAGGCCGGTCGCGTGACCTCGGCCCCGTATCTGATGTGGAACCGCAACAACCCCCTGACCGCCGGCATGCCGTCGCAGTGCAGCTTCCAGACCGGCCGCGGCCGCCCGCGTGACCTGCCGATCCGGCCGTTGCCGCTCGTCGCCGGCGATCTTGAGGCTGCCTATCGCGCCACGGTCTATATGCCGCCGGCCACGCCGCTCGCCGTCGAGACGATCAACGGCCGCCCGTGGCTGCACGTCCATTCGTTTGCCGACAGCGCGGGCTGGGCCGCCTTCAACAACGCTGTCGAAGCCCAGGTCGCGAGCCTGCGTGGACCGCTCGGCTTTGTGCTGGATCTGCGGGCGGCTTCGGGCTCGGGCGAGAACTCCTCGACCGCGCGCGGCTATGGCCTCGCCAACCGCATCTGGACCCCGGAGTTCACTGTCAGCCGTCAGCCGGCGGCCGGTGACATCACCTACCGTGCCACCCAGGGCAACCGCGACTGGTACGCCGCGGCGCTCGGCCGGATGGAAGCCGATCCCTATTTCGTCCAGGAATCGATGCCGGTGATCGTCCAGACCCGCGAAATCGTGGCTGCCTTCGACGCTGCCTTCGCCGCGGGCCAGCCGACCTTCACCCTCGCCGGTCGTCCTGCCGTGTCCGACACCGGCGCGGCCAACCCCGTCCAGGGGCCGGTCATCGTGCTGGTCGACGCGGGTTGCTCGGGCGGCTGCCTCGACACGCTCGACCTTCTGTCGAAACTGCCGAATGTGCGCATCGCCGGCTCGACCACGGCCACGGACTCGATCTTCGTTGAGCCGACCGTCGAACGCCTGCCGTCCAACTATTCGGACCTCAGCTATGGCCACAAGGCCTGGACCTCGCGTCCGCGCGCCAACAACCAGCCCTACACCCCGGCCGCGGGCCTGACCTACACCGGCAACCCCGCCGATGAGGCAGCGGTCCGTGCCTGGGTCGGAACCCTGTTCCAGTAGGACCTGAAGCCCGGCAATATGCCGGATCGGGATCGGCACAGGGCCGGGCGGGGTGGAACCCTCGCCCGGCCTTTCCTATGTCAGCGTCATGACCGACACAGATACAGCCCAGAACCACCGTTCCCCGTCCGGCTATGACCTGACGCCGCCCAGCGACAGCCAGCGGGTCGCGCTGGAAGCGGACCTTTCCACAGAAGAGAAGCGCGTCCTGCTCGCGCACGGCACCGAGGCCCCGTTCTGCGGGACCCTGCTGGGCGAGAAACGGGCCGGGGTATTCTGTTGCCGGGAATGCGGCCTGCCGCTGTTCCGGACCGGAACCAAGTTCGAAAGCGGCACCGGTTGGCCCAGTTTCACCGAACCGGTCGACCCCGCGCATGTGAAGGCGATCACCGATCGCTCCCACGGCATGATCCGCACCGAAACCCGCTGTGCCCGGTGCGACAGCCACCAGGGCCATGTGTTTCCGGACGGCCCGGGACCTGGCGGCCTGCGCTACTGCATCAATTCCGTGGCGCTGAGCTTCGTGCCCGAGGGCGGGCCGCTGCCGGACCCGCTGGGTCGCGGCGACGGGACCGCCTGACCTTGGCCTCATTTAAGGCTAGGGTGTCGTTACGAGTGGAGTTCACCGCATGTCCGTTGTCGCACTGATCATGGCCGCCGGCCTGCTGGCGTCCGACCCGGACGGGGTCGTCGCTACCGCGCCCGCTACGGCGGTTGACCTGGGTGCCACGGCCCAGCCTCTGGCTCCCTCGACCCACGGTGCGACCCAGGACGCTGTTCCGCACGGCCTCTCGACCGATCAGCAGATCGAGCGCTGGCTCGCCACGCGTTCAACCGCCGACAGGCCCTGGCCCGAGGCGGCTGCAGATCCGGTCGACGACCGCAAGATGCATGGCGAGGTCAGTTTCGGCATCGGCACGGGCGGCTATCGTGATTATGGCGTGGCCGTCTCCCTGCCGCTCGGCGAGAATGGCCGGCTGGATCTCAGCTACCGCCAGGTCGAGAACGGCTACCCCTACGGGGGCTATGGGTATGGCTACGGCTACGGCTACGGCCCGGACCGCCTGTATTTTGATGACAGTGGCTACGCCTTCCCCGGTTACCAGCCGGCCGATGCCGCAGCGGTGTTCGAAAACCGTGTGATGCGTCCGGGTGGCCCGCCGCGGCGCTTTCCGCTGATCCAGCCGAATCGCGCTGACGCCGACTGAGCAACGGCGACCTTCGAACCCGGACCGATGCCGGAACGGAAAAAGGCGGAGCTCGTAAAAGCTCCGCCCTTTCTGTCTTCAGAAGTGGTGCCGCCGGGGGGAATCGAACCCACGACCTCAGCCTTACCAAGGATGCGCTCTACCACTGAGCTACGGCGGCCTGTTCTGAGGAAGCGGCCCTATAGCCAACCGGGGAGCACGGGGGAAGCCCCCGAACCACTTTTGCTTCGATTGCGAGATAAAAGTGTTTCGCGCGTCTCGCGAGGCGTGTCCGCTTGCGGAAACGACCGGCGCGGGGTCTCATCGATCCATGGATGAGTCGAAGGCTGCGTCGCCCCAACCCGATCTGCCGGCCAGCCTCCCGGACCCGCTGGCGCAGGCCCGGACCCCGGCGACCGAGCGGGCCCAGCGGCTGGCCACGGCGCTTCGCGACAACCTCAAGCGACGCAAGGCGGCCGGTCGCGCCGGTGGAACTGCAAAGCCGAGCAACTGAATGTCATCGACCGAAGGGATGTCGGCCTTTCGCAACGATAGCCGTCCGCGCTAGATAGCCGATCCCCCCTGCGCCCTGCTCGGGGCCGCAAGAGACGACATGGACAGCATCGCCATCACCGGCGGCGCCCGCCTGAACGGAAGCATTCCGATCAGTGGCGCCAAGAACTCCGCCCTCAAGCTGATGGCCGCTTCGATCCTGACCGATCAGCCGCTGCTGCTGACCAATATGCCGCGCCTGGCGGACACCAAATTTCTCGGGCGTTTGCTGCGCGAGTTGGGCGTCGAGGTTTCCGAGCGCGACGGGGCGGACGGGCAGGAGACGCTGTTCCATGCCGCGACCCTGACCTCGACCTTCGCCCCTTATGATCTGGTCCGGCAGATGCGGGCCTCGTTCAATGTGCTCGGGCCGCTGCTGGCCCGGACCGGCGAGGCCAAGGTGTCCCTGCCGGGTGGTTGCACCATCGGTGCCCGGCCGGTCGACCTGCACCTGCAGGCCCTGACCGCGATGGGAGCCGAGATCGAGCTGGATGAGGGCTATGTCATCGCCCGCACACCGCACGGGTTGAAGGGGGCCGAGATCGAGTTTCCGTTCGTCTCGGTCGGCGCGACCGAACACGCCCTGCTGGCCGCCGTACTGGCGGACGGTGTGACCGTGTTGCGCAAGGCCGCGCGGGAGCCCGAGATCGGCGATCTGGCCCGCTGCCTGACCGCCATGGGCGCGCGGATCGAGGGGATCGATACGGACGTCCTAACCATCACCGGGGTGTCGTCCCTTGGCGGGGCCAGCTGGTCCGTGATTCCCGACCGGATCGAGATGGGCTCCTATGCCGTTGCGGCAGCCATGACCGGCGGGGAGGTGCGGCTGACCGGGACCCGCCCCGAACTTATGACGGCCCTCAGCGAAAAGATGATCGAGGCCGGTGTCGAGGTGACGCCGACCACCGACGGTGTGATCGTCAAACGCGATCCCGCTGTGCGGCTGAAGGCGGTCAATGTGGCGACCGAAGTCTATCCGGGCTTCGCCACTGACCTGCAGGCCCAGTTCATGGCCCTGATGACCACTGCCGACGGCGACAGCGTCATCCATGAGAACATCTTCGAGAACCGCTTCATGCACGCGCCCGAGCTGGCGCGGCTGGGAGCCGACATCCACGTTCAGGCCGGCGAGGCCGTGGTCAAGGGCGTGCCGGTCCTGCACGGGGCCCAGGTCATGGCCACCGACCTGCGGGCCTCCGTCAGTCTGGTGATCGCCGGCATGGCGGCCGAGGGCGAGACCACGGTCGGGCGGGTCTATCACCTCGATCGAGGCTTCGAACGGCTGGAAGAGAAGCTCAGCGCCTGCGGGGCCGCGATACGGCGGATCAAGGGCGACGCCGGTGAGCACTGAGGCCCGCGAGGCGGAGACGGAGACGGCGGCGCGTGCGCCTGCCGAACCGCTGCGCCTGCTGGCCGAGGACGCCGACGACCTTCATATAATTTCTGCGGCCCTGCAGGACGCCATCCTGCGTCCGGTCGACATTGTCTGGGAGCCCGCCTCGCGGCGGGTGACGCTGAAGCTCAGCCGGTTCTGCTGGGAGTGCGGCGGGACGCGGGTGATGGCGGCCATGCAGTTCGGCGACGTCATCGCCGTCAAGAGCCGCCGCCTGCCGCGCCTGCCCGAGAGCGCGCTGGAGCTGTTGGCCATGGAGTTCGCGCCGGACGAGGCACCGGGGGGGCGGGTGATCCTCATGTTCGCCGGTGGCGGGGACCTTCGCATCGATGTGGAGTGCCTTGATGCCGTCCTGACCGACCTGTCGGAACGCTGGCCCGCGAAATTGGCACCGACCCACCTGTCGGAAGAGGCGGACCCGACGTGAGCGACCACCGGCTGACTTCCATCGATCTGGATCCTGCGACCCTGCAGTCGGCGACGGCCGAAATTGAGCATGAGCGGCGGGTCGCCATCTTCGACCTGCTGGAGAAGAACAGCTTCGAACCGGCCGGGGCGGGGAGCGGTCCCTATGCGCTGAAGCTGGCGATGGTGGATGGACGGCTGGCCTTCGAAATCACCGGGCCCGAGTTTCACCGCGTCCACGGCCTGTCGCTGACGCCGCTGAACAAGGTGGTGAAAGACTATATCGCCATCTGCGACAGCTATTACGAAGCCCTGCGCGGCACGTCACCGTCCCAGATCGAGGCCGTGGACATGGGCCGGCGCGGCCTGCACAACGAAGGCGCGGAAATTCTGAAGGCCCGGCTGGACGGCAAAATCGCTATCGACCACGAGACGGCGCGGCGATTGTTCACCCTGGTGACGGCGCTTTACCGGCGGGGATGAGGCGAGTGGCTGGCCGCCAGCCACTCTTTCGCTTCACCTCGACTTTTGGCGCGTTCTCATGCATAGGCCCGCTCCTTAACGACGCGCGCTTTCGTCCGGCGCGCGTTCTGATTCCGGATCACAGGGCGCGAGAGGCCGCATGGCTAAGGAAGAACTGCTCGAGTTTCCCGGCGTCGTCAGCGAACTGCTGCCGAATGCGACGTTCCGCGTGCTGCTCGAAGGCAACGACCACGAGATCATCGCCCACACCGCCGGAAAGATGCGCAAGAACCGCATCCGCGTGCTGGCCGGCGACAAGGTCCTGGTCGAGATGACGCCCTATGACCTGACCAAGGGCCGTATCACCTATCGCTTCAAGTAAGGACCGGCTCACATGAGCCGTCCGGACCTCGTGCTGGCCTCGGCCAGCCCGCGCCGCATTGAACTGCTGGCGCTGATCGGGATCACGCCCGACCGCGTCGAACCCGCCGACATCGACGAAACCCCGCTGAAAGATGAGACGCCGACGCGCCTCGCTGCCCGCCTGGCCGTGTCCAAGGCTGAGGCCGTGGCAGCCGGCGCACCGGACGCTGTCGTCCTGGCCGCTGACACCGTCGTGGCGGTGGGGCGACGCCTGCTGGAAAAGCCCGCCGATGAGGCCGAGGCTGTCCGGTTCCTGAAGCTGCTGTCCGGCCGCAACCACCGGGTTTTCACGGGCGTGGCGGTGACCGCAGGCGTGCGGACCACGCATCGGGTGGTCGACACCCGGGTCAGCTTCAAGGTCCTGTCCGACTCCGAGATCGCCGCCTATGTCGCCTCGGGCGAATGGCGGGGCAAGGCCGGCGGCTACGGCATCCAGGGCCGGGCCGGGGCCTTCGTCACCCGGCTGGTCGGCAGCTACCCGGCCGTGATGGGCCTGCCGCTGTTCGAGACGGTCAATCTGCTGAACGGGGCCGGCTGGCGCGCATGAGCGAGGTCGAGGTCTTCCTTGACGATACGCCCGGCGAGCTCCGGGGCGTGATCGCGCGGGACGGTCGGTTTGAACATCTGCTGATCCAGCGCGAGGATGATGTGGCCGAGCACAGACTCGGCGCCCGCTGCGTTGGACGGATCGCCGAAGTCCATCCGGGGCTTAAGGGGGCCTTCGTCGACCTGGGCCCGGTCGCGCAGGGCTTCCTGCCGTTTCGCGGACAGGATCGGCTGGTCGGGGGGCAGAAGGTCGAGGTCGAGGTCTCCGCAGAGCCGCGCGAGGGCAAGGGGCCGACCCTGCGCCTGATCGGGGCAGGGGAGGGAGTGCCGCGGCTGCTGTCGCCCGGACCGACCGTGATTGAAACCTTGGCCCGGCTGGCACCCGGTGCCACGCCGATGACCGGCCTGGCCGCGATCCGGGCCGGGCGCGAGGCTGAGGAAGAGGCCGGCTGCCCCGGTGACCGCTTCCCCGACACCGGCCTTGACCTCATGGTCCAACGGACCCGCGCCCTGATCGCGGTCGACCTGGATCTCGCCCCGGCGCCCGGGGTCGCATTCGGGGCTCCGGCCCGGACGCGGGCGAATCGACAGGGACTGCACGCCGCCGCACGCATGATCCGGTTGAGGCGCTGGGGCGGGCTGGTCGCCATCGACCTGATCGGCACGGGCCAGGACGGCGAGGCGGTCTTGCCCGCAGCGAAACAGGCGTTCGGCGAGCCGGAGGTGGTCTTTGGCCCGGTCAACCGGTTCGGCGTACTGCAACTGGCCCTGCCCTGGCGGTGGACACCGCTGGATGAGGTGCTGAACGGTCCCGACGGCCGCCGCCGCCCCGGTCAGAGGGCGCAGGACATTGTCAGAAGCCTTAGACTGGCTCTT
>VYMF01000327.1_pt1 | contig 9991 bp, 9 predicted proteins | sample 5115271 | NCBI WGS metagenome assembly VYMF01 (sample SAMN12291778, study PRJNA351875) | freshwater metagenome | isolation source: freshwater lake | place: USA: Michigan, Wintergreen Lake | collected 2013-08-08
CGACCATAAGACCAGAACAGATTTACTCTGTTAAGGCAGGTGCGGAACCCCGCAAGGGAAAGAAGCAGAAACCTAAATCGTGAGGTTTGGGAATCACCGTCCGTTTTACGGCGGTGAGGATGTCAAAGCCTTGATTTTGTCACTGATTGCAGTCCGAGAGTCTCTTAGGGTGATTTATACCATTTTTCAAGAGTAATGGCAGAGATGGTTAATTGCCCTCACCCCCAACCCCTCTCCCAGAAAGGGAGAGGGGAGTAGGAGGCAAGAGGCACTCTTGCCTCATCTCAACAAGCAATTTAAATTTGCGGGCAGCTTAGGATTTTTTACCACGACGAGATAGTAAGATACCGATGGCACCGATACCGAAAATACCCAGTGTCATCGATGGTTCGGGGACGGGAGTGGGACTGATGGTGATAAACATTCCAAAAACGTTATCATCCTCGGTTGGGTTCTGTGTTGTTAAGCGCAGGAAGGTATCTCCAGGTAAGATAAAAGGAGCGGGATTAGCGCTATTGCCAAGAGCGAGGTTGTAGTATTCGTCATCTAGATTAGTGTCCATAGGTTTAGCGGTTGGGGCGACATTGGCAGGATTATCACCTATTCCCCCAACAGTTATTAAGCCTCCGTCGGCTCCTTCACCGTCATCCTGTCCTCCTGCACTTGTGGTCAATCGTCGATTATTGGTCGAATTAGTGGTTACATCAATCTGGGTGAATTGCCCACTCGGTTGACGGCTGAAACTAGAGGCGAGTGAAACCAGAAAATCTCCTCCAGTGTAAGGACTAGCAAAATTAAACTGAACTGTGTCTCCTGTGGTGGACAGTTCCCCGTCCAAGATAACGGAGGTAAAACCTTGGGTAGAAGGATTGCTGTAGGCAACAACAAGAACCTCACCATCGTTATCGCCATTCTCAACGATATTAAAGTTTTGGAGTCCTCCCGTAAAAGATGAGGCGATGATACTGGTAACATCCCAACGGGCGGTGGTGGTAGCTGGGTTACTATTCGGACTAAGAATAGTTGCTGAACTCACGGGAAGTGTCGTCCCATGAAAAATTACGTCGTAAACTGGACTTTTATCCCAGACGGAAGCGGCATAGAGATAAGCCCTCTGAATAGTAGAACCTGTGGGTATATTGGCTTGAATAAGTCCACTATTAGTTGTACTACCGAAGCCGTCAATAGAAAGGGCAGCGTCGGGAATGACTTCTCGTACTATGAAACCAGCGGAAGCAGGGGCAATGTTTAGGCAAAGTCCAACAGTAATCCCCAGGGGGAGCAATGAATAAGTAAGTTTTTTCATGATGAGCAACTAGTAACAACTTTCAGATTATAGCGTTTATGAAGTATGGCGGTATTTGTCATCATTTCTTGACGATCAGATAATATTCCGACGTTCCGCCGTTCTCTAAAACCAGAAACTTCGTATCTCACTGTTAAGATAACTGCTAATAAACTGCATATCTATTCATAATTTGTTTAAGTCAAATTTTTCAAAGGTAATGGCAGAGATGGTTAATTGCCCTCACCCCCAACCCCTCTGCCAGAAGGCTGTTTTTTGGTATTTTTGAGACAGGTTGAGAGTTTCCAGCTTAAGATTTTCTTTATTTAGGACAGACATGGCGTGCTAACAGACTTAAAAAACTATTGGCTGCAAAATATCACTATTGCAATTAGCTTTGACAAATCCCAACACAGTCTAGACGAGAAGCGGGAAGCGATGGCAACAATTTAATTTAGTCCGACTATGATCGTACAACTTTTATACAAAGACTTGTGTGATTTGACGCAGTAAAAGAACTATTTAAGGACACAAGTAAGCTAAAACAGGCGTAATTAGTCAGCGCAATAAAAAGTTTTAATTGAGAAGGGACAGAACCTCCAGAGAACCAACTTGAGCCACTTTGCACACTTTTGTCTTTTTGTCAAATTCTGTGTTAAGAAAGATATGACACCGAATCCGTTTTTAATAGTGTGATTAACTCCCAAGTTATGGATTGTTTTTCCCTGCTCCCCGCTCCCCGCTCCCTGCTCCCCACTCTCCTATACCTTTTAAATAGGATTTAGTATGACTAATGGATAGGCCTGCTACGAATAAGGAAAAATGATATTGGTATTGATATTTTGAGCTTATGCTGTCCCATCTGCTTTTTACTTGCGACTTGGTGTGAGATGATCTAGAAATGTGTATTTCATGACAAGGATAAAGAAAAGTAATGGCAGAAATTCAGTTTTCCAAGGGGTTAAAAGAACCTGTTGTTCCCGATATCCGCTTAAGTCGCACTAAAACGGGGGAGAAAGGATCGGCAAAATTTTATTTTGAGCAACCGACTATCCTAGGAGATCAACAAACTGAAGAAATCACGGGGATGTATCTCATTGATGAGGAAGGGGAAATCGTCACCAGGGAAGTAAAAGGCAAATTCATCAACGGTAAACCCACGGCGATCGAAGCTACGGTTATTTTCAATTCTCCCGCAGAGTGGGATCGTTTTATGCGTTTTATGGAACGTTACGGTAGCGAAAACGGTCTAGAATTTACTAAATCTTCCTGATTAACCAGTAAAAAACCCGCATTCGGGATCGATGCGGGTAGAGGTAAGAAATCAGAAGAAAAACCTATTTAACTTCCAACAATTCCACATCGAAAAGTAAAGTCGCGTTGGGAGGAATCACCCCACCCGCACCCCGCGCACCATAACCCAATTCTGGGGGGATAATTAAGGTACGCTGCCCACCGACTTTCATCGATGCCACTCCTTCATCCCATCCTTTGATCACTTGACCAACTCCAATGGTAAAGGTAAAAGGTTGATTGCGATCTTTGGAACTATCGAATTTTTTGCCGTCTGTGAGGGTTCCCGTGTAGTGAACAGTCACTTTTTGACCTTTTTGAGGACTTTCTCCAGTTCCTTCCACGATATCGATGTATTTTAGTCCCGAATCGGTGGTGACTGCTTGATCTAAATCCATGGAGATGATTTCCTTATTAATAGTTTGAGTGATAGCGGGTGGCTCGATTTCTGCGGCGATCGCATTGGTTTTTTCCCCCCCACCAAAGAGGGAAGCAACGATTAAAAATAAGCCACAAACCGCAATGATAGCAAAACTGAGCAAGATTTCGCGCATTGATTTCATAGTTCCCTAACGCCAGAGTTTATTCTCTAAGTCTCTCACCTGCCGTTCTAATCTATCAATCCTTCCTCGCAGTTCGTCCATTTCCGATTGTCGGGGAACCCCTAAATCCTGCAAGATATTGCGGATATAGCGTTCTAAGTTATTCTCGAAGTTTCCCTGTTCGGACTTCATCTGTGTCATCAGATCATCGACAAAGTTTTTAGCCTGATCGGAATTGATTTTACCGTCTTTTACTAATTCGTCGCTCACTTCTTTGATCTTTTCTGCCACCATGGAAGTAGTGCCAATACCCATCAGCAGCAATTGTTTAATCCAGTCGCTATTATCCATTGTTTTCACACCTTTCAAGGAGACGGGGACAAAAATATCCCTATTCCATTATGGACTTTTGCGGCGGTAACGGCAGAGCGATCGAGCAGATAACCCCCCAAGGCTATCCCGGTGGAACTACCCCCATCTAGGTTTAAACCGTCCTTTGCGGCCATTAACAGCAAAATTCGGGCTAATTCGCCTAAAGTTGCCCCCCTTCCCCCGACGCGATTATGGATAGCCACTAGCAAAATTTTTCCTTCTCGACTGACTGCGATCGCACTGCGGGAAGCTTGTTGATTTTGGAATGCAGGACTAAATTTTTCGGCATTTCCGTCCAAAACTATGCGCCCATTCTGCAATAATAGGGGGCCAGCACCTAAAATCTGGGGATAATCAGCAAAATCTCTCGGTAGGGTGACGCTATCGAGGTTGACTCTTTCACCAATATTTAAATTAATATCTGTCTTTCGGCAGATGACTAAATAACCATTTTCTGGTATGGCGATACTATCCTGTGGGAAAAGATTATTTAATTTCTCCGTTATGCGATCGCCTTGGACGACTAACCCAGTTTCGCGCTCGGTGAGGGGATGATAATTACTCCCCCAATCGCGAGTATAACGACTGCAGCCGGCTGTCAGGAAAGCACTATTTAACTGGGTTAGGGGAAAACGTTGTCCAGTGGCAGTAATGAGAGTTTCCTCTAAACTAAGGCGATCGATCCTGATCTGACCACGATTATCCCATGCGATCGCTCCTCGGTTTAAAATTGGTCCGGATAACCATTTGCCATCGACACGAATTGCCCCCAAAGGTAACTGATTATTACGATTAAAAAAGCCGCCATTAATCATCGCTACCGCATTACTTTCGCTATTAATCATGATCAGGGGATTAGTGCCGCGCACTGAGGTGGAATTAGCGGTAATTGGTTTAATAGTTATCTGAGGATTTCTGGGATCGATTTCTAACCAAGTCACGGGAAACCAATCTTTATCTAACTGGATATATTTTTGATTCCAGATTAACCCTGGTTGCCAAACAATGCGCTTTTCATCCATAGCATCGGGACGAGAATCAATAATAATTCGGGGAGGATTATCCACACTGCTGATCTGTAATCCGTAGGCAGTGGGAAGATTGATTTTTAAACGACTGAGAGAACCATTATTTTCTAAGGAAGTGATCTGAGTGGGTAAGTTATTATTAGAGTTGCCTAGATCATCTTCATCGTTATTTTGATTACTGTTGCTGATAGTTTGGGGTTGAAACCTAGAGATAAGCGATTGCTGGGCATTTCCTTCTAGGGTAATCACTGCTTGATTTTTTGCCTGACTAACTTGCCAAAAGGTCGGGTGATCGAGTTGCATAATAATCCGTTGTACTGCTCCATAATTTTCTAGCTGAATATCTTGAATCTGGGGAGCAGGAAAGTTAATAGTTAAACTATCGCCATTAATAGTGGTTGTTGCACCCGTTGTTAGTAAAATATCCGTAACGTCTAGCCAGCGATCGGAATTGATAAAATTAGCTGATAAAGTTTGTAAATTAAACCAGCTTATCGGTTGCTTTTTCGGATCATTTGTGCTAAGAAAATCCATGCCGAATAATTGTCTTGCTCCCGTGTCACTCATGCCGATTCTGGTACTATTTCCTACTGTCCACTGTCGCCAAGGAATAGAGAAAGAACGACCATTAAGAATAATTGTTCGTCCCTGTTGCTGGTTTGATAAATCCCTAGCAGCTAAAGTTATTGGTGATCTATGATCGGCTAAAGATATAGCTGGACTGCCAAGAATTATCAAGGAAGTTACCGTTAAACAGATAGATGATAAATTCAGATAATTTAACTTCATAAATATCTCCCTAAATCACCTTGTTTAAGGGGAAATTTGACGATTTATATCCTTGGCAAGAGAGGCTAGAAGGAACTATATTTTTTTGAACAATAAACTCTAATAATTCTTCAGGTGTTACTACGATAGGTTTAGAGTTATATAGATAACTAGAGGCTTTTTTAAGTTGTTGATCGTAGGTAACTAAATAATCACAATTAGCGGCGCTACTTAAGATTAAAACATCATTCGATTCTGCCAAAATATTGCGAATATCTCTAGCATTTTGCCAATATTTATCAAGTTTAACTAAATCAAAATCCAAGATAGTCACCTTTTCTTGAATCCGAGCGGCTATTTCAGGATGATTACGAACTTCTGCTAAAAATAATAACTCTTGTAAAACGATCGCATTAATAGCAAGACAAACGCGATCGAGTATTTCTCGATCGAATAAATGTACACTGGCTAGATCTCCTCGTAGATAAGAAATCAAAACATCAGTATCTAAAAAAACTAGAGGCTTCTCCATTGATTTTCTTCTCCTTGATGATAAAGAGCAATGATTTTTTCCGTGACTTCTGCAATACTGAGATGATCGCTATTAACTTCGATCGCATCTGCGGCTTTTCGCAGGGGTGCTAGGGAGCGATTACTATCCAAATAATCCCTTTTTTCAATCTCTTGGGTTAATTCTGCGAGACTAATACCCCCATTTCCCTGCGCTTCTAAGTCTTTCAATCTTCTTCTGGCTCTTTCTTCGGGTGTTGCTGTCAAGAAAATCTTTAATTCCGCTTCTGGGAAAACATTAGTACCAATATCCCGACCTTCCACAACTATTCCCCCTGACATTCCCATCTCTCTTTGCAGGGTGACTAACTGCTGTCGCACCGCTTTTTGAGCGGCAATTCTGGACACTTGCGCGGTAATTGCGGGAGAGCGAATCTCTAAAGTCACATCCTGCCCATTAATCTTCACTATAGTCACATTTTCGGGACTATCGGCCGGAATTATTGCTATCTTCGCTAAAGATAATAACTCGGCGATGGCCGCTTCTGCGGACAAATCCAGACCGGAATTGACCACTAACCATGTCACTGCGCGATACATCGCACCGGTATCGAGATAGGTTAACCCCAATTTTTCCGCTACTAAGCGCGTGACTGTGGATTTTCCCGCTCCAGCAGGCCCATCAATAGCGATAACTGGCCGACGTTGACGCAAGATAATATTATCAATTAAACGGGTTTGACCGATCGATCCGGCGATCGCTAACAAGCCATCTGTCTCGATCTGCTCGATCGGTTGTAAACTCTGGGGATGGACTAAATCCAGATACTGACAGCGAAATTCTGGTACTCTGTCGAGATTTTTTTGAACAATAGCCAGTAGTTTTTCCCTTTGTCTTTCCCCTAAATGAAAACTTTCGAGAGCTAATTGCAAACTTTTGACGATAATTGTCGCTTTTTCCCTTTCTGCGGTCGATAGATACTGATTGCGAGAACTAACTGCTAATCCCGATGTTTCTCGCACTGTAGCACAAGCGCGAATCTCGATCGCTAAATTTAAATCCCTGACTAATTGCCGGATAATCGCTAACTGTTGGGCATCCTTTTCGCCAAAATAGGCGATCGTCGGTGCAATTATATTAAACAACCTAGTGACAATTGTGGCTACTCCCTGAAAATGCCCCGGACGAAAAGCACCACATAACCCGCTAGTCAGAGAAATCGGGGGAATAACTGCGGTTATGTCCTCAGAATCACCAATTCCTAAAGTTTCCGCACTAGGAGCAAAGATAGCAGCAACTCCCAAAGATTCACACAATTGGCGATCGCTGTCAAGGCTGCGGGGATAGCGAGAAAAATCCTCTGTGGGAGCAAATTGTAGAGGATTAACAAAAATACTGACCACAGTTATCTCCGCTTCGGCCACTGCGCGTCGAATTAGACTAGCATGACCTTTATGGAGCGCCCCCATGGTTGGCACAAGGGCAATACTGCGATCATGGCGATAATCAGCCAAAAAAGTGCGTAAACCGGGGATTGTCGTGAATATTTGCACAGGTTTCACTCCTTTAATCGCCTATTCCACTACTATTCGCCATTGCTTCTAGTCCATCGGCTTTAAATAATAACATCCCATCGCCTCTTTCTGTCCAATAATTCCTTTTTGTCTCCAAATTCTATAGATTAATGGCAAAAAAGACTTGACAAAATCCCTCGATTTGACCTATACTTTTTAGTATAATCGGAATCCGTGTCGAAATATATATAAGCCTTTTTAGTTCCGATATAAGTTTGTCCGAGAACCAATCGAGAAAACCATAAACGGGTCATTCGAGGAGCCTTATGCCACAATCTAGATCTGAGGTTATTTCAGTTAAAGTTAAAGAAAATGTCACCGTCTTAGTAGAAGCGAGAAGTTTCGGTGGTGAACGGGAAGTATCCGATCAATTATTTGACTTTCAAAGTGTGGCTGATACAATTGAGGCAATTACCGAATCGATCGCTGCTACGATAAATAAAGTGCAACCCAAAAAGGCCACCGTAGAGTTTGGGGTAGAAGTCACGGTAAAATCCGGTAAACTAACCGCTTTAATTGTGGAAGGTGAAGGAAAGGGAAATTTAAAAATTACCCTGGAATGGGGAGGATAAATTGATTAAATGCTTACCCCGGAATCTCTACCCTCGCACACTGTCAGTTTAAAGTTAATCTATGGGTCAGGAACAGGCTTTTTTGTGGGACAAGGGTTAATTTTGACCTGTCTTCATGTGGTGAAAGATGCGCGGGATAATCACGAGACTATCGAGATAATTTGGCAAGGTCAAATTTCTAGTGCCAAAATTATCAACTTGCCGAATTTAGATGGGATCGATTTGGCTCTTTTACAATTAAACTCTCCTTTAGATCACAAATATATCGATTTTGATCAAGATTTACAATTAACAGATAAATTATACACTTTTGGCTATACCAATGATTATCCGAACGGTGATCCTAGCGACTTTGAGTATATAGGTTTAACCGGGGATGAAAACCCCCTAATCAAGTTTAAATTAGGGCAAGTACAACCCGGTTTTAGTGGTTCACCGCTTTTAAATTTACGCACGGGGAAAGTGTGCGGAGTGGTGAATAAAACCAGAGATGAGTACAGTGATTTGGGAGGAAGAGCGATTCCAGTTCAGACTATTTTTAAATATTTTCCGCAATTACAACCCCAAAAAAATGCGAATAATCCTTTTATACCCACTTCCGGAGGTATTAAAGAAATTCAGCAAATTTTTGGACGAGAACAAGAAATTAAAGATATTTTTGAGATTTTAAATTCCGGCAGTAGTGCAGCTATTATCGGGGAACGCGGTACGGGAAAAACCACGCTGCTTTGGGGACTTTACCATCAAGCAAGGGAGTATCTGCGTAGTCCTCGAAAACCCTTGTATCTGAACTTAGAAGGATTAGTAGGAGATAAGGATTTTTATTATGAATTATGTCATCAGATTGGTATAGCTGCAGATTATGATAAACCGCTCAAAGGAACTAGATTAACTAGGGAATTAGAAAAACATAAAATCCTGTTATTATTGGATGTGGTAGATAATATGACTCAAAAATATTTCAGCTATCAGCTTAGAAGTCAATTAAGAGAGTTGGCTAATCGTCCCGATCCACCTTTAAGATTAGTAGTAGCGGCTAATCGTCCCCTTAATGTTTTATTTCCTGATAATAAAGGAGGTGATTCACCTTTCGAGGGAATTTGTCTAGAATGTCCGGTTAGATTATGGAATCAAGCTAAAATTCAAGAGTTTATTAGTCATCGTCTAAGTCAAACAGGAGTGACTTTTACCGAGGAGGAAATAAATTATCTTGTTAGGCAAAGTCAAGGAAAGCCGCGAGAGGTAATGCAAAGTTGTTTTAAACTTTATCAAAGCAAAGTCAATAACTCAGCATCCCAAACTTAGATTATAACTAAACAATAAGTTGATTTAATTTTGGGTTTGATCCCCCCTGCCCCCCTTGATAAGGGGGGTGTGATTCTACCTTGATAAGGGGGGTGTGATTCTACCTTGATAAGGTGGTTTTGATCCCCCCTGCCCCCCTTGATAAGGGGGGTGTCTGACAGTTAACACCTAACTACTTAATGAACCATCACCGGGTAAATAGCTAGAGATAAAAATTATGAAGGAAAGCACCGTCCCCAGAATTAATCTCGCCCCTAAACTCAAACGCAATTTATCTTTATGGAATCCCTTTGATTATCTTTTGCTGTTGTACTGGGTTTTTTATTTTCCCCAAGCAGTGCGCTGGTATGTGGAAACGAGAGGCGGCGGCGATAAATTCCAAGAACAGAAAACATGGCGCGACAAAATGCAATTTCTCCGCGACCATCCCGTACAATTGCGTCTAAGGATTCAGTATCTTCTCTTAACTGTAATTATCGTTTTAATTATCTGTAGCATAGCAGCAAATTTAGGACTTTCTGTTAATTGGGTGGGCGTGGTGTCGGGCGTGGTGTGGGGCGTGGTGTGGTTCGTGGTGGTGTGGGGCGTGGTGTGGGGCGTGGTGTGGGGCGTGGTGTCCGGCGTGGCGTTGGGCGTGGCGTTGGGCGTGGTGTGGTTCGTGGCGTTGGGCGCAATGTCCGGCGTGTTGTGGGGCGTGGTGTCGGGCGTGGTGTGGGGCGTGGTGTCGGGCGTGGTGTGGGG
>VYMF01000331.1_pt1 | contig 9942 bp, 12 predicted proteins | sample 5115271 | NCBI WGS metagenome assembly VYMF01 (sample SAMN12291778, study PRJNA351875) | freshwater metagenome | isolation source: freshwater lake | place: USA: Michigan, Wintergreen Lake | collected 2013-08-08
GAGCACCGCCCGACCAGCTGCGGCCCGGCCGTGGCGGTCACCGACCTGAAGATCATGAGCGTCGAGGGCGACCGCGAAATGCCGATCGGCGAGGTCGGCGAGCTGTGGTGCAAGGGGCCGCAGGTGGTGAAGGGCTACTGGAACAAGCCGGAAGCCACGGCCCAGACCTTCGTCGATGGCTGGGTGAAGACCGGCGATCTGGCGCGGCTCGACGAAGAAGGCTTCTGCTACATCATCGACCGGGCCAAGGACATGCTGATCCGCGGCGGCGAAAACATCTACTGCATCGAGGTCGAGAACGTTCTCTACGACCACCCGGCGGTGATGGACGCGGCCCTGGTCGGCCTGCCGCACAAGACGCTGGGTGAAGAGCCGGCGGCGGTGGTCACCCTGAAGCCCGGCAGCCACGCCACTGAACAGGAACTGCGCGCCTTCGTCGCCGACCGCCTGGCCGCCTTCAAGGTGCCGGTGAAGGTCGCCTTCTGGCACGAGACCCTGCCGCGCAACGCCAACGGCAAGATCATGAAGCCCGAGGTGAAGAAGATCCTTGAGGCGATGAGCTGAGCCGGCATTGACCTGCGGCCCGCCCCGCCGCACCGTTGCGGCGGGGAGAAGAGGCCATGGTTCAATCACGCGCCACGAGCGTCGATGCGTTCATGCAGGAGGTCGGCCCTGACCGGCTGCCCTACATCCAGGGCCTGCGGGACGCCTGTCGCAGGGTCCTGGTCGGCTGGGAAGAGCGGATGAGTTACGGCATGCCGGCCTACGCCCCGCCGGATGCGCCGGACGCCGGAATCGCCTTCAACAACCAGAAGCAGCACATCGCCTTCTATGCCGGAGAGGCGGCGATCCAGAAGTTCGAGACCGAGCTGGCCGTGCCGGGCATCGACTGCGGCAAGGGATGTGTGCGCTACAAGAACCCCAAGAAGATGGACTTCGTCGTCATCGAGGCGATGCTGAAGGACATCCACGCGCGCCGGGAAGGCGGCTGCTGATCCGCCGCCCTCCCGGCCGCCGGATCAGGCGCTGATCGGCGGCTTGCGGCCGGCCCAGGGCTGGGCCTCTTCCAGCTGGTAGGCCAGTTCGAACAGCAGCTTTTCCTGGCCGATCCGGGCGCAGATCTGGCTGCCAACCGGCAGGCCCTCGGCGGTCCAGTACAGGGGCACGCTCATCGATGGCCCGCCGGCGACATTGTGCAGCGGCGTGTAGCCGACGTAGTCGGTCAGCCGCCCGGCCAGGGTCTCGAACGGAACGTCGCCGCTGACATAGCCCAGCGGGACCGGCGGATTGGTCAGCACCGGCATCAGCACGACATCGTACTTGGCGAACCAGGCGTCGTAGGCGGCGGAGTCGGCCGTCAGCCGGCCGACGACGGCCTCAAGACTGCCGGGCGGCAGGGTGGCGATCAGATGGGCCATGCCCAGGCTGAAGGGCTCCAGCATGGTGGCGTCCGGCGTCTTGCCGGTCGTCTTGCCCACAGCCTGGACCAGCTGGGCGGCGCCGGCGGACCAGAGCGTGAGGAAGTCCTGGCCGAACTGGGCGCTGTCGATGGGCCAGTCGGTCGGCTCGACCCGATGGCCGAGGCTTTCGAGCAGCTTCGCCGTGCCGTCGACCGCCGCCCGCACCTCGGGTCCGGGATCCTTGTTGTTCCCGCTCTTGTACAGCAGTCCGACCTTCAGCTTGCGCTTCAGCGGCGCGGTCACCATGCCGACCGGGGGCAGGGCGCCGTTCTGGCGCTCGGTGGCGGCGAACAGGGCGGCGGAGTCGCGGACCGTGCGGGTGACGGCGTGGTTGACGCTGATGTCGACCACGCTCTGGCCAGGGTTGGGATCGATCAGCCGGCCGCGCGAGGGCTTGAGGCCGAACAGGCCGCAGTTGGACGACGGGATGCGGATCGAACCGCCGCCGTCGCTGGCGTGGGCCATGGGGATGACGCCGCTGGCCACGGCGACGGCCGCGCCGCCGGAGGAGCCGCCGCTGCTGCGCGACGGGTCCCAGGGATTGCGGGTGGGGATGTAGCCGATCGGCTCTGTTGTCGGCAGGAAGCCGTACTCCGGCGTCGCCGACTTGCCGAAGAAGAGCAGGCCGGCGCGCTCGAAGCTGTCGATATAGACGTCCTGGGCCTTGGCCGGCGGGTGGCCCAGAGTCCAGCGCGAGCCCGAGCGGGTGGGCATGCCGACATAGTCGTCGAGGTCCTTGATCAGGAAGGGCACCCCGGCGAACGGCCCGGTCTGGCCCCCGGCCTTCGCCTTGTCGAGGGCGCGGTCAAAGTCGGAATTGACGATGAAGTTCAGCTTTGGCTGCAGGGCCTCGGCCTTACGGATGGTGGCCTCCATCAGCTCGCCGGCGCTCAGCTCGCCCTTGCGGATCCGGCTGGCCCATTCGGTCGCGTCGGGCGTCCAGGGTGCGGAATTGGCCGGTACGGTCACCCGGCTCTCGGTGGTGGCGCAGCCGGCTGCGGCCAGCGCCGTTGCGCCAACGGAAGCGGCCAGCAGGCCGCGGCGGCTAAGGTCAGTCATGTTTCGCCCCTGTCGTCCTCGATGAGCGCGTCTTTGCACGCCTTGTCGGGCAGAGTGCGGTCAGCCTGCGCCCGCCGCAAGCGGTCTTGCTGGAAATGCGCCTGGAAGGGTGCGCCGCCTTGCGCGGAACGGGTCATTCGTAGTCAATCGCCTCTTGAGGGGCGCGGAGAGCCGGCTGGGAGTCGGTGCGCGCGGGAGTGAATGATGTTTCGACTTGAGAACGCCCAGAGCCTGGTCGGGCTGGTCCTGACCCTTCTGGTCTGCTGGGCGGTTTCGGAAAACCGCAAGCGCTTTCCCTGGCGACTGGCCATCGGGGCGCTGGCCTTGCAGGTGATCCTGATCGTCGCCCTGTTCGGGATTCCGGCCCTGCGAAACGTGGTCTCCGGGATCAGCGGCGCGGTCGATGGCCTGGCGGCGGGCACGGCCAAGGGCACGCAGTTCGTGTTCGGCTACCTCGGCGGCGGGCCTTCGCCGTATGCCGTCACCGATCCCAACGCCGGCTTCGTCTTCGCCTTCCAGGTGCTGCCCCTGATCCTCGTGATCTCGGCCCTGTCGGCCTTGCTATGGCACTGGAAGATCCTGAAGTGGATCATCAAGGGCTTCGGCTTTCTGTTCGAGAAGGCTCTTGGCATGGGCGGCGCCTCGGCGACGGCCACCGCCGCCAACATCTTCGTCGGGATGGTGGAAACGCCCATTATCATCAGGGCTTACCTCGACAAGCTGACGCGCTCCGAACTGTTCATGATGATGGTCGTCGGCCTGGCCACGGTGGCCGGGTCGACCATGGTCGCCTACGCCCTGGTGCTGAAGGCCAGCCTGCCCAACGCTGCGGCCCATGTGCTGGTCGCTTCCGTGGTCTCGGCCCCGGCCGGGGTGCTGCTGGCCCGGATCATCGTGCCGGAGAAGAAGGGCGAGGGCGGCGTCAACGTCGATTACACCTCGCTGCTGCGCTACGAGAGTTCCATCGACGCCATCACCAAGGGGGTGGCTGACGGCCTGATGGTGGTGCTCAACGTCAGCGCCGTGCTGATCGTCTTTGTGGCCCTGGTCGCCATCGGCAACGAACTGCTGGGCCTGCTGCCGCCGATCGATGGCGAGAAGATCAGCGTCGAGCGCATCCTGGGCGTCGTCTTCTCGCCCCTGGCCTGGGCGCTGGGCATCGACTGGAACGAGGCGGGCAAGGCCGGCTACCTCCTGGGGGTCAAGCTGATGCTGACCGAGTTCATCGGCTTCATCCAGCTGGGCGCCATTCCGCCGGGCGAGATGACCGAGCGGACCCGGATGATCATGACCTATGCCCTCTGCGGTTTCGCCAACGTCGGCTCTGTCGGGATCACGGTGTCCGGCTTGGGCGTGCTGATGCCCGAGCGCCGCGCCGAGGTGATCGGCATGGTGTGGAAGGCGCTGCTGGCCGGCTTCCTGGCCACCTGCATGACCGCCGCTGTGGTCGGGGCCATGCCGCGTGAGCTGTTCGGCATCAGTGCGGACGCTCCCCCGGCCGAACAATCCAAAGCGCCGGCTGGCGCGCCAAAATCATAACAAAAACGGGAAGAACGCCATGAAACTCTACGACAGCTTCCGCGCGCCCAATCCGCGCCGGGTGCGCTGGTTCCTGGCCGAGAAGGGCGATCCGGCGGGGGTCGAGGTGATCAACCTCGATGTCTTCAAGGGCGAGCACAAGACCAAGAGCTTCATCTCCAAGGCCGGCCTGCCCAACGTGCCGGCCCTGGAGATTGACGACGACACGACGGTCACCGAGTCGGTGGCCATCTGCCGCTATCTGGAGAGCGTTTATCCCGAGCCCAACATGTTCGGCCGCGATCCCAAGGAGGCGGCGGTGTTCGAGATGTGGCTGCGGCGGGTGGAGATGATGCTGGCCACGCCGCTGATGCTGGCGGTTCGGCACAGCCACCCGGCCCTGGCGGCGCTGGAGACCCAGGTCCCCGAAATCGCCGCCAGCAACCTGGCGGGCGGGACCCGGGCCATCAAGATCTTCAATCGCCAGCTCAAGGACAGCGAATTCATCGCCGGCGACCGCATCAGCATGGCGGACATCGTCGCGGCCACCGCCATCGACTTTTCCCGCATGGCCAAGTTCGCCATTCCCGAGGAGATGGAGGCGGCCAGGCGCTGGTACGAGGCCATGATGGCCCGGCCGGCTGCGGCGGCGGGGGTGAAGGCCTGAGCCTTCACCCGAGCGTTGTCAGACCGTGCGCGACACGGTCGTGAACAGGTCGTCGTCGTGCGCGCTGGTCAGACCGACCAGCGAAACCACGGCGGTCAACACCACCGATGAACAGAAAATGAGGAAGAACTTCCTCATGGCTAACTCTCCCATGTCCTGACCGGTCAAGTGGGAGACCACGGGTCGAAATTCAACTTAACCTTAGGTCATGTGGCATGAAGCTTTTGTCATGCCGCCATGAGCGGACCTACAGGCGGCGCGCCACCCGTTTGACGACGCCGGAAAAGCTCATCATCGGGCTGTCGCCGGTGCGGATCAGGCCGCGCACGAAGACCATCGACCGGCCCGCCTTGGTCACCTCGCCGGTGCATTCGATCAGGTCGCCGACGTGGGCCGGGCCGAGGAACTCGCCGCCCAGGCTGACGGTGACCGAATGGCCGCCCTCCAGCTCCTTGTGGGCGATGGCGAACAGGCAGAAGTCGGCGAAGGTCAGCATGCAGCCGCCATGCATGAAGCCGCCGCCGTTCATGTGCCTGTGCTCGGCGCGGAAGCCGCAAAGGACCGTGCCGTCGGCCTGTTCCTTGAAATAGAAGGGCCCGGACTGGTTCTCGAACGGATCGGTGCTCCAGGACTTCCACCCGGCCCACTCGTCCTCGGTGATATGCCTGGGTCCGCTGCTGGGTGCTTCGCTGCCGCCGTCCATGTCGATCCTCTTCCTGTGTTGGCCGGTTAGTAGCGGGCCGCGGGCGCCAACGCGATGGGCAAATCGCGGCTTTCGGAAGACGTCGTCCCGGCTTTCGGTGTAAGGGGCGGCGCATGACTTCCCCCATCGAAGACGCCATCCTCTCCCAGCTCGCTGACCTGCCGGCCGGCAAGAGCATCGACCCGGCCAATGTGGCCAAGATCATCCTGCCCGAGCGCTGGCAGCGGGCGTTGGGTCAGGTGCGGTCCACCGCCATTGGCATGGCGCGGGCCGGGCAGGTGGTGATCCTGCGGCACAACAAGCCGGCCGATCCCGATACCTTCAAGGGTGTGTACCGGCTGAGACTGCCGATGGAAGGCGATGTCATTCCAAGCGGCGAAAGCCATGACGACGATGAGTCGGCGGAAGACTAGCCGCATCGACGCGGAATGAGCCTCGACGCCATTCTTGCCGACATCGCCGCCTGCCGCGCCTGCGCCGGCGAGCTGCCGCATGAGCCAAGGCCGGTCACCCGGGTCTCGGGCCAGACGCGTCTGCTGATCTGTGGTCAGGCGCCGGGGCGGCGGGTGCATGAGAGCGGGGTTCCGTTCGATGATCCGTCGGGCGAGCGGCTGCGGGCCTGGATGGGCATCGACCGGGCGACCTTCTATGGCCGGGCGGAGATCGGGGTGGCGGCCATGGCCTTCTGCTTTCCGGGGACCAATCCGAAGGGCGGGGACTATCCGCCGCCTCCAAGATGCGCCCAGCTTTGGCGGCCGCAGCTGATGGCAGCGTTGCCGAAGATGGAGCTGACCCTGCTGGTCGGCGGCTATGCGCAGGCCTGGGCGCTGGGTGACCGCGCCAAGCGCAACATGACCGAGACGGTCGCGGCCTGGACCGAGTATCTGCCCCGCTATCTGCCCATGCCCCATCCCAGCTGGCGCAACACCGCCTGGCTGAAGCGCAATCGGTGGTTCGAGGATGAGGTGACGCCCTATCTTCGCCATCGGGTCGCTGACATTCTGAAGCCATGAACCGCCGCCTTTTCCTGCTCAGCGCCACGGCCGCCTCGACCCTTGGAGCCTGCGCGCCGATGGCGCTGCAGAGCCCGCTGACGCCCGAGGCCGGGTTTGCCGGGCCGAGGCTGGAGGGCGACGGGTTCGTCAGTTTCGACGGCGCGCGGCTGGGGACGCACAGCTGGCCGACGCCGGGTGAGCCGAAAGTCGTGCTGGTTGGGCTGCACGGCATGAACGACTACGCCAACGCCTTCCATATGGCGGCGCCCGACTGGGCGGCGAGGGGGATCGCGACCTACGCCTTTGATCAGCGCGGGTTCGGCCGCTCGGTCGGCCGGGGAATCTGGGCCGGGCGGGATCTGATGACCGAGGACCTGCGGGTGTTCGTCGACCTGGTGAAGGCCCGGCATCCGGGCGTGCCGGTGGTGGTGGCGGGCGAGAGCATGGGCGGGGCGGTGGCCATCTGCGCGTTTGCCTCGGACCGGCCGCCGGCGGCGGATCGGCTGTTGCTGCTGGCCCCGGCGGTCTGGGGTTGGTCCAGCCAGCCGCTGCCCTACAAGACGGTGCTGTGGATTACCGCCCGCGTCAGCCCGGACAGGCCGGTCGAGCCGCCCGGCTGGTTGACCAACACCATCCATCCCTCTGACAACGCAGAGGAAATGGCGGCCATGGGCCGTGATCCGCAGATGATCTGGGGCGCGCGGCCCGACACCCTGAGCGGCCTGGTCGACCTGATGGAGGCAGCCTGGCGGGAGATCGGGTCGGTCAAGGTTCCGGTCGCCTACCTCTATGGCGCCAACGACCAGGTGATCCCCGAAGCGCCCTCGCGCCAGGCGGCGGCCCGCCTGAAGCCCGGCGACCGGACGGCCTTCTACGCCAGGGGCTATCACCTGCTGATCCGCGATCATCAGCGCCAGACGGTGATCGATGACGCCGCCAGCTTCATGCTGACCCCCGAGGCGCCGCTGCCGTCGGGCGCCCCGCCGATCCCGAAGCCCGGGACGAAGACTTCCCGTGTTTGAAGGGTTGTGAGGAAGGCTCGTGCGGCGTAGACCGCGCCGCGCGCATCGCTCTTCCCCCAATCGCGAAGTTTTTGGCATGACCCTGTTCGATTCTCCGTCCTTTGAAGGCCACGAAGGCGTCCACGCCTTCTCTGATCCGGCCTCGGGCCTGAAGACCATCATCGCCGTCCATTCGACCACCCTTGGCCCCGCCGCCGGCGGTTGCCGCATGTGGCCCTATGAGAGCGCCGAAGCGGCGCTGGAAGACGCCCTGAAGCTGTCGCGGGCGATGAGCTACAAGAACGCCATGGCCGGGCTGGACCTGGGCGGCGGCAAGTCGGTGATCATCGGCGATGCCCGCAAGGACAAGACTCCTGAACTGTTTCAAGCCTTTGGCCGCGCCGTTGAACGCGTCGGGGGCCGCTACTGGACGGCCGAGGACGTCGGCGTCTCGCCCGCTGACCTGGAAGAGGCCCGCAAGGAAACCCGCTACGTCGCCGGCCTGGAAGGCCACAAGGCCGCCTCGGGCGACCCCAGCCCGGTGACCGCCGAGGGCGTGTTCCGGGGGGTGCGCCTGTGCGTCGAGCGGGCCTATGGCCGGGACCTGAACGGCGTCACCGTCGCCATCCAGGGGGTCGGCCATGTCGGCGCCTATCTGGCTGACAAGCTGCACGCGGCCGGGGCCAGACTGATCATCACCGACGTCAACCAGCCGGCGCTGGACGCCGTCGCCGCCCGCACCGGCGCGCGGGTTGTGGCGCCGGACGCCATCTTTGACGTCGAGGCCGAGGTGTTTGCGCCCTGTGCGTTGGGCGGGGCGGTCAGTTTCGACACGCTTGGCCGGCTGAAGGGCCGGGTCGTGGCGGGCGGGGCGAACAACCAGCTGGCCTCGCCGGAGGTCGGCCAGGCCCTGTTCGAGAAGGGCATGCTCTATGCCCCCGACTACGTCATCAACGGCGGCGGCATCATCAATGTGGCGGCCGAAATCCGTGGCCTGGAGAGTGACAGCGCCTTCGACCAAGCCTGGGTCGATACCAAGCTCGACACCCTGGCGTTGACGCTGGCGCAGGTGCTGGACCGCGCCGTGGCCGAGGGACGGCCGACCCATGTCGTGGCCAATGAGATGGCGCGGGAACGGATCGCGGCCGGGGGCGAAGCGCTATCATAGCACTTCGGCCCGTGCCTGTCTGGTTCAATAGTTAAGAAAATTCAACATATTGGGCCAACTCTTGAGCGCCCGAGACAGGCGTTTCGGGCGACAAATTCCCGACAGGCGGACAACAAGACTCCCACAAAAAGGCGGTTAAGAGGGGACACATTGAATTGCCCGGCGGCCAGCGGTGCGAGGCCTGGTGACGCCGGTTGGGGGCAATTCAATGTGTCCCCGTTTGTCTGCGTCTGGCCGAAGATGAATATGTCTAGGCCGTAGGGACAATTTATTCATTTGAGCCATAGCATGATGCAGGCGAGCTTTACGAAGCCCATGAAGGTTTGGGCGAGCTTGTCGTAGCGCGTGGCGATGCGTCGGCAGTGTTTGATGCGGCTGAAGAAGCCCTCGATGCGGTTGCGCTCTTTGTAGATGTCCTTGTCGTAGCTGTGCTTGCACAGGCGATTGCGGCGCGGGGGCACGACCGGATCGCCGCCTTGCTCGATGACCTTCGCGTAGAGGGGATGGGAGTCATAGGCCTTGTCGGCGATGAGATGCTCGGCGGCCAGTCCGTCGATCAGATCGCTGGCTGGAGCCACGTCGTTCTGCTGTCCCGGGCCGAGCATCAGCCGGATCGGCAGTCCCAGGGCGTCTACGCCGGCGTGGAGCTTGGTTCCGAATCCGCCGCGAGAACGGCCAAGCGCCTGGGCGTGCGGTCCCCCCTTTTTCGCCGCGCTCCGGCGGCCTGGGCGTGGGCCCGAATAATGGTGGCGTCGAGCATCACCCATTCCAGATCAGGTTCGGCCGCCACCGCCTCAAACACCTTGTCGAGCACGCCCATCTCGATCCAGCGGTAGTATCGCTTCTTGGCTCGTTCATAGGGTCCAAAGCGCTCAGGCAGATCCCGCCATCGCGCCCCTGAACGGGCCATCCACAACAGCGCGTCTATGAACAGACGCCCGTTGCTCCGCGGGCCCCGCTTGCCCTTGCGCCCGCCTGGAACAAACGGCTCGATCCGAGCCCACTGATCGTCCCGCAGAACTTCGCCTTCCAAAGCCGCCTCCAAAAAGAAGCTTTGAATCAGAACCCGGAATCCGTGGGAATCCTAAATCGTCCCTAGGCCCTAGACATATCCATTTTCGCCACCTTCGACCCCCTTTCGCCCTTGCGACAAATCCGGCGAGCCGATGTAGGCGCGCGGCTCACAAAGCCACCAACATTTGCCGCCTGCGCACCAACGCCATGCCTACGCGCCCACCTACAGTTCCCGCGCCTCGAACAACGCCCCGGCCACCATTCCCTCAGACTTTTCAACACTCAAGCTCACACCGCCGCCCCTTGGCGCCCGGGCGCGCGGTATAATGGTAGGCCGCTTCGATAGGCGCCGCCTGT
>VYMF01000334.1_pt1 | contig 9906 bp, 11 predicted proteins | sample 5115271 | NCBI WGS metagenome assembly VYMF01 (sample SAMN12291778, study PRJNA351875) | freshwater metagenome | isolation source: freshwater lake | place: USA: Michigan, Wintergreen Lake | collected 2013-08-08
GAAGTCCCACTGCGGACCCGTGGTCTGCGAGGTCAGTTCCAGATCGTCGATCGTGTGGTAGCCCGCATCGATCGCGCCGTACCAGCCGTTCGGCTCGGCGTTGGCGACACCGGCCGACAGGGCAAGTGCCCCGATAGCGCTGGTCGCCAGGATGAAAGTCTTAACGCGCATGGGTGGATGCCCTCCGCAGCCCAAATGATTTTGTGACGGCGTATAAGCCGCCGCTAGGCGTTCATAACAGTCCAGGCACCTCAGGTCGAGCCGGTCCCGGCACGAACCGGCGACAGCGTGACCGCAAGGCTACACGCCGGCACCGGATGCGCCGCTGCGGCGACTTTCTGACCCCCGCCGTCGCCCGGAAAGGGAAAAGGACGCAGCCGGAGGCAAACCCGGCCGCGGAACAGGCTCGACAAAGTCCGGAATTTGGTCAGGCACGTCTCGCCGCGGGCCGGGCCGACCGCCGGAATCCTGCGGTCGCGCTTCCCGGCAACGTCACACCCCGCTGGTTCAGTGCAGGTTATCGTTGCTGAGGAAAGCGTCGACCCCGACGTCGAACTGGCCGGACTCGCTGAGCCGCTGCGGCAGGTCCTCGTCGAACACAGCCGGCGGGACTTCCGGTCCGTCGATCTTGCCCGACAGGATGCAGCGGTCGTCCGCGAGGACCTAGGCCTCAGGCTGCACCCGGTCAGGTCATGGTCATCGATTTCCAGGTCCCTCATACGGGCGTCAACGGCTGGCGCGCCCGCGGGTTTCATGATGACAGCGGCCGGGCCTCGCTTTAGGAGCCTGCTGATCATGGACGAGACTGAACGCCAATCAGAAGACCGGGGCTGGGACACGGCGAAGACGCTCGCCGAGGCCCTGCCGTTCATCCAGATTTATGACCGCAAGACGGTCGTGATCAAATACGGCGGTCACGCCATGGGTGAGAGCGCCGTGGCGCGACAGTTTGCCGCTGACGTCGTCCTGCTGAAGCTGATGGGGGTCAACCCGGTCGTGGTCCATGGCGGCGGTCCCCAGATCAGCGCCATGCTGGAAAAAGCCGGGGTGAAATCCAGCTTCGTCGACGGCCTGCGGGTCACCGACGCCGACACCATGCAGGTCGCCGAGATGGTCCTGTCGGGCGCGGTCAACAAGGAGATTGCCCACTGGATTACCATGGCGGGCAAGGAGGCCGATGTGCGCGGCGTCGGCCTGTCGGGCAAGGACGCCGGGCTCCTGACCGTGGAAAAGACCAAACGGACCAAACGCGACCCGGACAGCATGATCGAACATGAGGTCGACCTCGGCTTTGTCGGCGAACCGACCCGGGTCGATCCCAAGCTGATCAAGCGGTTGCTGGAGTCCGACGCCGACTGGGTGCCGGTCATCGCCCCCATCGGGGTGACAGAGGAAGGCCAGACCTACAACGTCAACGCCGACACGGTCGCGGGGGCCATCGCCGGGGCGCTGGATGCCAAACGCATGCTGCTGCTGACCGATGTGCCGGGGGTCAAGGGCGCGGACGGCGAGATCATCCGCCAGATGACCGTCGGCGAAGCCTCGAAGCTGATCGAGGACGGCATCGCCACCGGCGGCATGATCCCCAAGCTGCAGACGGCCATGGCTGCCGTGCGCGACGGGGTCGAGGCCGTGGTCATTCTCGACGGCCGCCGCCCCCACGCCATGCTGGTCGAGCTGTTCACCGAGCACGGGGCCGGCACCCTGGTGAAGGCGTCTTGATCGACCTGTCGCACGTCTCCGCCTGGGTGTTCGACATGGACGACACCCTCTACCCGCGGGAGCAGGGGCTGATGCAGCTGGTCCAGGCCCGGATCAATGCCTATGTCGTCGAGGCCGTGGGGCTGGATCCGGTCTCCGCCCGCGTGCTCCAGCGCCAGTTCCTGGACGAGCACGGCACGACCCTGGCGGGCCTGATGGCCAACTATACGATCGATGCCGCGCATTTCCTGCATGACGTCCACGACGTGCCGATGGACTCGCTGGAGCCCGCCCCCCGCCTCGTCGAACAGCTCATGCGCCTGCCCGGCCGCCGTTTCGTCTTCACCAATGGCGCACGGGACTATGCGGACCGCGTGCTGGACCGGCTCGGGGTTACCGGTTGTTTCGACGGCGTCTTTACCATCGAGGACGCCGACCTGACCCCCAAGCCCGCGCCATCGACCTTCCGGCATTTCATCGAACGCTACGGCTTCGACCCGCACCGGGCGGCCTTCTTCGAGGACACGCCGCGCAATCTGGAGCCGGCCAAGGCGCTGGGCATGACCACCGTCCTGATCGGAGACGGCCACGGCAAGCCACTCGGCGACCATATCGACCATATCGCCCCCGATCTTCTGGATTTCCTGACCGACCTGACTTTCAAGGACGCCGCCGCATGACCGACCTCGCTCATCTGGAATCCGTCATCGAGACGGCGTGGGAAGACCGCGCCAACGTCTCGGCCGCCACCCACGGCGAGGTCCGCAAGGCCGTTGACCAGGCATTGGCCCTGCTTGACTCGGGCCAGGCGCGGGTCGCCTCGCGCGGGGCCGACGGGGTCTGGACCACGCATCAGTGGCTGAAGAAGGCGGTGCTCCTGTCCTTCCGCCTCAACGACAACGAGATCATGCGCGGCGGCGACCGCGGCCCGGCCAGCCATGCGCCCGGCGTCGGCCCCTGGTGGGACAAGGTGCCCAACAAATTCGGTGACTGGACCGCGGCCCACTATCAGGAGGCGGGCTTCCGCTCCGTGCCGGGCTCGATCGTTCGGCGCGGCGCCTTCATCGGCCGCAACGTCGTGCTGATGCCCAGTTTCGTGAACATCGGCGCCTTTGTGGACGAAGGCTCGATGGTCGATGCCTGGGCCACGGTCGGTTCCTGCGCCCAGATCGGCAAGAACGTCCACCTGTCCGGCGGGGCAGGCATCGGCGGCGTGCTGGAGCCGCTGCAGGCCAATCCGACCATCATCGAGGACGGCTGTTTCATCGGTGCCCGCGCCGAGGTCGCCGAAGGCGTCATCGTCCGCGAGGGCGCCGTCCTGGCCATGGGCGTCTATCTGTCAGCCTCGACCAAGATCATCGACCGGGCGACCGGCGAGGTCTTCCGGGGTGAGGTGCCGGCATATTCCGTCGTGGTGCCCGGCAGCCTGCCCGACCCGAACGGCGGGCCTTCGCTCTACTGCGCCGTCATCGTCAAACGCGTGGACGCCCAGACCCGGGCGAAGACCGGCGTGAACGAGCTGCTGCGCGACTGATCAGTTCGCCGCCGCCAGCCGCACCAGTTTCCCGTTCGTCTCGTCGGTGATCGCCCAGACCGCGCCGTCAGCCGCCACGGCGACGTCCCGCACCCGTTCGCCAAGATCGGTCATCAGCCGCTCCTCGCCGACGACCTCGCCGTTCTCGAGCACCAGACGGGCGATGTGCTTCTCCTTCAGGCTCGCGACCAGCAGGTTGCCGCGCCAGCCGGGGAACATGGCCCCCTCGTAGAAGGTCATGCCGCCCGGGGCGATCACCGGATCCCAGTAATAGACCGGCTGGGTGGTGCCCTCGCGGGCAGTGATCCCGGCGTTGATCGGGTTGCCGCGGTATTCGATGCCATAGGCCACGTCCGGCCAGCCGTAGTTGAGGCCGGCGCGGTCGAAATTCAGTTCGTCGCCGCCGCGCGTGCCGTGCTCGATGGTCCAGACCTCGTCTCCGGCGATGGCCACGCCCTGGGCGTTGCGATGCCCCAGCGACCAGATCTCCGGCAGGGCCCCGGCGCGACCGACGAACGGGTTGTCCGACGGGACCGAGCCGTCGGCATTGATGCGGATGGTCTTGCCCATGTGGGAGGCCAGGTCCTGGGCCTGTGGCCGCATCGGCGCGTCGGACCGCTCGCCCAGGGTGATGAACAGCTTGCCGTCCGAGGCAAAGGCCAGGGAGGACCCGTAGTGCAGCCTGCCAGCATAGGTGGGCATGGCGCGGAAGATCACCTGAACCCCCTCGACCCGCGCGCCGTCGTCCGACAACCGGCCGCGCGCCACGGCCGTGCCGTTGCCGCCCTCGCGAGGCTCGGCATAGCTCCAGTAGATCATCCGGTCGTTGGCGAAGGACGGGCCGGTCACGATGTCCAGCAGGCCGCCCTGACCCTGGGCGTCGACAGCCGGCAGGCCGGCGACCGGCTCGCTGACCGCACCTGCAGCGGTGATGATGCGCAGGCGGCCGGGCCGCTCGGTCACCAGCCAGCGGCCGTCGGGCAGCAGGGCAAGGCCCCACGGCTCCTCAAGTCCCGAGGCCACCACCGTATGGGCCATGGCGACTTCGGTGCGCACGCCGGGGGCGCGGGTCTGGCCGGCAAAGGCGGGCTGCTGGTCCGGCGCATTGGCCGCGCGGGTCTCGACCGGATCCCCGGGCCGGGCCACATCCTGACCGTTGGCGCCACAGGCGGCGGCCAGGGTCACGGCGGAGACAGTGACGGCGAGGGCGAGCAGGCGCATGGGAAACCCTTTGAATCGGATGCGGAGCGAACGGTTGACCCAGCCTAGCCGTTCCCACCCCGCCGCGTCACCCGTGTGCGACGCAAGGCCCCGGCCCGGCACTGGCGTGAAGGCGGCTTGAAACCGCCGGCACCCGCCTATATAGGCACCGCTCTTCCGGCGGACAGACCAGTTCCCGCCGGGACTCGAGCGACATGATCGTCAAACGGGGCTGGGTAGCTCAGCTGGTTAGAGCGGTGGATTCATAACCCACAGGTCGGCGGTTCGAGCCCGCCTCCAGCCACCATTTCCGCAACCTGTCAGGCTTCCCCGCGTTAACCGCCAAGGTTCAACGCTGATCGGGGATATCCCATGCGCATCCAGTCCATCACCCTCGCCGCCTTCGCCGCCCTGACCCTGGGTGCCTGCACCCCCGCCGAACAGCAGGAGGTCGAGACCGATGCCGGGGCCGCAGGCGAAAAGGCGGGGGATGTCGCCGCCCAGGCCGGTGAAGTGATCGAGTCGGGTGCCATGAAGGCGGCGCAGGCAGTCGAGGGCGGCGCGGGCGATGTCGCCGCGCGGCTCGAGGAAAATCAGGCTGAGGCCGCCGCCGAGGGCCGGCCCGGTGCCGTCGACCCGGCCACGGATGAACGTATCCCCGCCAACTAGGCGGTCAGGCCGGCTCCGCCAGCAGGGCGTCCATCAGGGCCCGTGCCTCGGGGCTGGCCCAGTCGGCCTCGCCGGAGAAGGAGGCGCGGATCCGGCCCTTGCGGTCGAGGATCACCGTCTGGGGCATCTTGCCCTCTCCCGGCAGTTCGAACGGCAGCTGGAATTTCATGTCGCTGTAGAGCGGCAGCGGTTCGTGCACGTCGATAAAGCTGCGTGCGTCGGCCAGGCCGTCAGTGGTGGCGTCGACATTGATCGGCAGGACCACCAGATCGCGGCCGGCATAGGCCTCGGCCAGCCGGGCGAGCGTCGGCATCTCGGTGCGGCAGGGCGCGCACCACATGGCCCAGAGGTTGACCACCACCACCTTGCCGCGGAACTGGGCGAAGGTGGCGTCCGCGCCCTCACGGGTCTTGAACACATAGGCCGGGGCCATCGGGGTCTCGGCCGGGGTCTCCAGCCGGGTCAGGGAGCCGGTGGCGAAACGGGCCAATTCGCTCCTGGCCGCAGGTTCCGACGCTGCGCCTTTGAAGAAGGCGTCGCGATTGACGTATACCAGCCCGCCGCCGATCAGAGCGCCGGCCAAGAGTCCGCCCGCTATTGCAATCCCCGCTGCCCTTGAGCCCTTCATGACCAAGCCTTCCCCGTCGCCAGCGTCAGTTAAGCCTTCTCCGAATGCGGAAGGTCAAGACATGTGGGGCGGGCGCTTCTCGGCGCGACCGGCCGACATCATGCAGGCCATCAACGTTTCCATAGGCGTGGACCGGCGTCTGTGGGCCCAGGACCTCGCCGGATCGCGGGCTCATTGCCGCATGCTGGCGGCGCAGAAAATCATCACCGAAGCCGACGCCGGAGCCATCCTGGGCGGGCTGGACGCCATCGAGGCCGAGATTCGCGACGGGTCCTTCCCCTTCCGCGACCAGTTTGAGGACATCCACATGAATGTGGAGGCGCGGCTGGCCGAGCTGATCGGCGAGCCCTCGGGCCGCCTTCACACGGCGCGCAGCCGCAATGACCAGGTGGCCACCGACTTCCGCCTTTGGGTCCGTGCCGCCTGCGACGCCGCCATCGACCAGCTGAAGGGGCTGCAGGGTGCCCTGCTGGTGCGGGCCGAACAGCATGCCGCCGACCTGATGCCGGGTTTCACCCATCTGCAGCCGGCCCAGCCGGTAACCTTCGGCCACCATCTGATGGCCTATGTCGAGATGTTCGGCCGCGACGCCGCCCGCTTCGCCGATGCCCGCGCGCGGATGAACGAAAACCCCCTCGGTGCCGCCGCCCTGGCCGGATCCCCCTTCCCGATCGACCGCCACCGGACAGCGGCCGAACTGGGGTTCGACCGGCCGATGGGCAATTCACTGGACGCCGTCTCGGACCGTGACTTCGCGCTTGAGAGCCTGGCCGCCGCCTCGATCTGTGCCGGACACCTGTCGCGCCTGGCCGAGGAGATCGTCATCTGGATGACGCCGCAGTTCGGCTTTGTGACCCTGCCCGACGACCTGACCACCGGCAGCTCGATCATGCCGCAGAAGCGCAATCCCGACGCCGCCGAACTGGTGCGGGCCAAGACCGGTCGGATCATGGGCTCGCTGGTGGCCCTGTCGACGGTGATGAAGGGCCTGCCGCTGGCCTATTCCAAGGACATGCAGGAGGACAAACCGCCGGTGTTCGAGGCCTTCGACGCCCTGACCCTCGCCCTGGGAGCCATGACAGCCATGGTCTCGGCCCTGCAGCCCAATACCGGGCGGATGCGCGCAGCGGCCGGCTCGGGCTTCTCCACAGCGACCGACCTGGCCGACTGGCTGGTGCGGGAGCTCAACCTGCCGTTCCGCAAGGCGCACCATGTCACGGGCGCGGCGGTGAAGCGGGCCGAGGCCCTGAACGTGGATTTGTCGCAACTCCCGCTGGCCGAACTGCAGTCGCTGGAGCCCGGCGTGACGGAAGCGGTTTACAAGGTGCTCACCCCTGAGGCTTCCTGCGCAAGCCGCCAGAGTTTCGGGGGCACGGCGCCGGAACAGGTCCGCGCGCGCATTGCCGAGTGGAAGACGCGTCTCGCGTAAGGGGATTGGGATGAAGAAGATCGTTTTTGTGGGCGTCGCCGCCCTGATCGCCGTCTCCGCCGCCGGCTGTGGTCGCATGGCTGACCTCGACGCCCCGCCCGCGCGGGAGACCGAGCGCGGCATGCGCGATGGACGGGCCCGCAGCCTGCCCGAGCCCGCCACCGTCAACCGTCCGCCCAGCCAGATGCCGATCGACGGCGGCCCCAGCTCGAACCCCTACGGCGGTTCGGGCGCCAACCCCGGCTAGGGTTCGCTTGCACCATTTCGACCGTATCAACGGCGCGCTTCAGGCCGAGGGCGTGTCGCTGGAAGCGCTCGCCGGAGCGGTCGGCACGCCGGCCTATGTCTATTCAACCGCGACCCTGACCCGGCACTACGGCCTGCTGGCCGACGCGGTTGCGGCCCACCCGGCGGCCCTGGGTCAGGCCCTGATCGCCTTTGCGGTAAAGGCCAACTCCAACCTCTCGGTGCTGGCGACCCTCGCCCGGCTGGGCTGTGGGGCCGACACCGTCTCCGAGGGTGAGATCCGGCGGGCGCTGAAGGCCGGCATCCCGGCGAACCGCATCATCTTCTCCGGCGTGGGCAAGACCGACGCCGAACTGGCCTTCGCCATCGAGACCGGCGTGCGCCAGATCAATGTCGAGAGCGCCGTCGAACTGGACCGGCTGATCGAGGTCTCGGCGTCGCTCAAGCAGCGAGCGATAGCGACCCCTGACATCAGGCCCCCGTACATCGCGATCCGGGTCAACCCGTCGGTCGGCGCGGGCGGCCATGCCAGGATCACCACCGGCGGGGCGACCGACAAGTTCGGGGTGCCCGCGGACGAGGCCCATGCCCTCTACGCCCGCGCCAGCCTGTCCCCGCATGTGACGCCGGTCGGCCTGGCCTGCCATATCGGCAGCCAGATCACCTCGCTGGAGCCGCTGGAAGCGGCCTTTCGGGCACTGCGCAAGATGACGCTGGAACTGCGCGCGGCGGGCCTTGCCGTCTCGCGGCTCGACCTCGGGGGTGGGCTGGGCGTGCCCTATCACGGCCAGTCGGACCTGCCGTCGATCGAGGCCTATGTCGCCATGGCCGCGCAGGTTCTGGACGGTCTCGAGGTCGAGGCGGCGTTCGAGCCCGGCCGGTTGCTGGCCGCCAACGCCGGAGTGCTGCTGAGCCGGGTGATCCAGGTCAATGAGCGAGGCGACGGCCGGCGGTTCCTCGTGCTGGACGCGGGCATGAACGACCTGATGCGCCCGGCCCTTTACGACGCCTTCCACGATCTGGTGCCGGTGCGGCCGCGTGAGGGCGAGCCGCACCTGTATGACCTCGTCGGCCCGATCTGCGAATCCACCGACATCTTCGCCCGCGACCGCTCCCTGCCACCGATGCAGGCCGGCGATCTGGTCGCCTTCATGGGCGCGGGGGCCTACGGCGCGGTACTGGCCAGCGAGTACAATTCGCGGCCGCTGGTGCCGGAAGTGCTGGTCGACGGCGACCGCTGGGCGGTGGTGCGGGCGCGGCCGTCATATGACGAGATGCTGGATCGGGAGCCGAAGGCGGAGTGGCTTTGATTAGGGCTTAGGGCTTAGGGCTTAGGGCTGCGGGCATATGAATTTGACGCGCCCAGTCTCAATAGAGAGTGCGGTGGGCCAGATGCCACGTTTTGCGATGATGTCGTTTGGCGTATGCGTCGAACTCACTATCGACCACCGTACGCCCGCCCAGTGTCCTGAACATTAGGTGCCCATCCACCGGGCCCCGCTCATAGCCTCTGAGGAAGCCGTACAGGATTGTCGAAGTTCGGCCGGTTCCTGAGTACACCGTCCCGCCCGCCGATACCATGTAAAGTCGAGCCCAACCGTGAAGTGGGTTCATGTCTCCAGCTCCGCTTTCGGCTTAGGCGCAGTAGCTACCTTCAAGACGTTCTCCCCAAGGCGGCCTTTTCAAGCGAAGTGTTGCGCATTCGGTCGGCCATGCCTTCCTCCCCGGATTGCAACTCCGGGTTCAGGACCTAAGCCCTAAGCCCTAAGCCCTACGACCTCAATCCAGAGCGCAAACGTCGGGCAGGCCCCGCAGCGCTCCCGCGTGATCCAGCCCGTAGCCCACGAGGAACCGGTTCGGAGCCTCCCAGCCGACGAAATCCGGTTCCGGCGCGCGCGGCAGGGGCCACGGCTTCTTTGCGAAAACGACGGTCAGCACTTCCGCCGCCCCCTTCTCCTTCGCGATCCGCACGGCCTCGGCCAGCGACAGGCCGGTGTCGAAGACGTCGTCGATGATGAGCACCCGGCGTCCCTCGATGGAGCGCTGGAAGCCGGCATAGACGTCGATCCGGCCCCGACTTTCCTTGCTGTCGCCATAGGAGGCCAGCCACAGGGCGTCGAAGCGGACGTTGCGGCCGATCCGCGAGAGGGCGCGGGTCAGGTCAGCGGCGAACCACAGGCCGCCGGTGAGCAGCACCGCCGCGACGGTCTCGTCGTCGATCACCGGGGCGATCTGCGCGGCGAGGTCGGCGACGATGCGCTGGACCTCGGCTTCGGGCAGCAGGACGGTGGGCTTTGGGGGGGTGTCAGCCATGCGAGGCGGATACCGCCTGTTACCGGTGGGTGTCCACCACCGGCACGGCGTCGATCGGGTGCATGTCCAGCGGGGCCGAGGGGCCGGGCGGCAAGGCCGGGCGCAGGCCGGCGCCGGCGTGGGCGGTCGTCACAGGCGCGGGGACTGCCGCGGCCGCAGGGGCTGGATGGGCCGGTGTATGGGCCG
>VYMF01000473.1_pt1 | contig 9860 bp, 8 predicted proteins | sample 5115271 | NCBI WGS metagenome assembly VYMF01 (sample SAMN12291778, study PRJNA351875) | freshwater metagenome | isolation source: freshwater lake | place: USA: Michigan, Wintergreen Lake | collected 2013-08-08
CAACGCGCCACCCGCTCGGCCCCCCGGCCCGGCGGCGCGGTCACCGACCGCCGTCCCGACGAGGATGATGATCGGCGTCGTGGCCCCGGCGGCCCTGGCGCCGGCCCGGGCAAGGCGGTTTCCCGCACCAAGGGCGAACCCAAGCGCCGTGAAGGCCGCCTGACCATCCAGGCCGTGGCCGGTGACGACGAGGGCGCCGTCGAGCGGATGCGCTCGCTGGCCTCGGTCCGCCGGGCCCGCGAACGGGAAAAGGAAAAGCGCCGTGGCGGCGCCGCCGAGCAGGCCCGTGCGGCCCGCGAAGTCATCATCCCGGACGTCATCACCGTTCAGGAACTGTCCAACCGGATGGCCGTGCGCGGCGTCGACATCATCAAGATGCTGATGCGCCAGGGCGTGATGCTGAAGATCAACGATGTCATCGACAGCGACACCGCTGAACTGGTGGCGACCGAATTCGGCAACACCGTCCGCCGCGTCTCCGAGGCCGACGTTGAAGAGGGCTTCCTGGCCGCCGAGGACCATGACGACAACCAGCAGGTCCGCCCGCCGGTCGTCACCATCATGGGCCACGTCGACCACGGCAAGACCAGCCTGCTGGACGCCCTGCGCACCACCGACGTGGCGGGCGGCGAAGCCGGCGGCATCACCCAGCATATCGGCGCCTACCAGGTTCGCCTGGAAGGCGGCGACCGCGTCACCTTCCTCGACACCCCCGGCCACGCGGCGTTCAGCGCCATGCGGGCTCGCGGCGCCAACATCACCGACATCGTCGTGCTGGTGGTGGCGGCCGATGACGGCGTCATGCCCCAGACCATCGAGGCCATCCAGCATGCGAAGGCGGCGAACGTGCCGATCATCGTGGCGGTCAACAAGATGGACAAGCCGGGCGCCGATCCGACCCGGGTGATCAACGAGCTGCTGCAGCACGAGATCGTTGTCGAAAGCCTGGGCGGTGAAACCCAGATCGTCGAGGTCTCGGCCAAGACGCGCGCGGGCCTCGACAACCTGATCGAGAACATTCTGATCCAGGCCGAACTGCTCGACCTCAAGGCCAACCCCGACCGCACCGCCGAAGGCGTTGTCATCGAGGCCAAGCTGGACAAGGGCCGCGGCGCGGTCTCCACCGTCCTGGTCAAGCGCGGCACCCTGAAGAAGGGCGACATCGTCGTCGCCGGCGCCTCCTACGGCCGGGTTCGCGCCCTGCTGAACGAGCGCAGCGAACAGCTGAACGAAGCCGGCCCCTCGACCCCGGTCGAGATCCTCGGCCTCGACAGCGCCCCGTCCCCGGGCGAGGCCTTCGCCGTCGTCGAGAACGAGGCCCGCGCCCGCGAGCTGACCGAATACCGTCAGCGCCTGAAGCGTGAGAAGTCGGCCGTCGGCGGCGTCGCCGGCGCCAGCCTCTCCGACATGATGGCCAAGCTGTCGGCCAAGAAGGTCAGCGAACTGCCGCTGGTCATCAAGGGCGACGTCCAGGGTTCGGTCGAAGCCATCGCCGGCTCGCTGGAGAAGCTGGGAACGGACGAAGTCCGCGCCCGCATCATCCTGCAAGGCGCCGGGGCGATCAGCGAAAGCGACGTTCAGCTGGCCAAGGGCGCCGGCGCGCCGATCATCGGCTTCAACGTCCGGGCCTCGGCCCAGGCGCGGGCCCTGGCCGAGCGCGAAGGTGTGGAAATTCGCTACTACGCGATCATCTACGACCTGATCGACGACATCAAAGGCGTCATGTCGGGCATGCTGTCGCCGATCCAGCGCGAAACCTTCCTGGGTTACGCCAAGGTGCTGCAGGTGTTCGACATCTCCAAGGTCGGTCGCATCGCCGGCTGCCGTGTCACCGAGGGCGTGGTTCGCCGCGGGGCCAAGGTCCGGATCGTTCGCGACAACATCGTCGTGCTCGAACTGGGCACCCTGCAGACCCTCAAGCGCTTCAAGGACGAAGTCGCGGAAGTCACCAACGGCATGGAGTGCGGCATGCACTTCCAGGGCTTCCAGGACATCCGCGAAGGCGACGAGATCGAATGCTTCACGGTCGAGGAAGTGGCCCGGTCGCTGTAGCGGCTTCACGGTCGAGGAAGTGGCCCGGTCGCTGTAGCGAACGGCTTCACGTTCGAAGATTGCAGGCGCGGGGCGACCCGCGCCTGTTTTCGTATGGGCGGGCCGTCGCCTGCCGATAATTTTACCCGGGCAAAATTATTCTGGCCTGGCAGGGGCGTGTGACACGCGCCTCGCGCCGTAGCCCGGCGGGATCACAAATCCACCTACAATCCCCGCGCCCCGACCCACCTCACGCCTACGCCGCCACCTACAGACCCAAAGCCTGAACCCACGCCAAAGCCAACGTTTCCGGGCCTTTCGAACCGCCTCCCGGCCCTCCCCTTGAGCAACGGCTTTTTTCGTAGGCCGGCCGCTCCGTGGTATACTGTCTGGACGCTTCGATAAGCCTGACATTGACCGCCGCCGCTATGTCGCGGAAAAGCCTGAAGTCTGTTCGACGCTTCCCGGCCGGAGACGACCGTATGCGCCTGTTTCGTGTTCTCGCCCTGATCAGCCTCGCCGCCGTGGCGAGCGCCTGCGCCACCGCCACGCGGCTGGACGCGGCCGGCGACGTCCACGCCCTGCTGATCGCCATCCGCGACAACGACAAGGCCGCCTTCAACGCCCATGTTGATCGCCAGGCGCTGAAGGCCTCGATCGAGGCCCATCTGGTCGGTGAGGCCCAGAAGGCGACCAAGGACGAGAACCTGCGCGCGCTGGGCGCCCTGGCCGCGCCCTATCTGGCCGAGGCTGCGGAAAAGTCGCTGATCCAGCCCTCGACCTTCCGCAGCGTGGCCTATCAGTACGGCTACAAGCCCGGACAGCCGATCCCCGGGCAGGTTTCCATCGCCGGCGCGCTGAAAGCCCTGCCCGATGGCCGTGTTTGCGCCACAAAATCCAAGGATGGCCCCTGTGTGCTGATCTTCACGCGCAAGGACGGGGTGTGGAAGCTCTCGGGGTTCGAGGGTGACGTGGCCGACCTGCGCGGCAAACGCCGATAGGGAATACATGCTGCGTCCGCTTCTCCTCGTCGCCGCCACGGCGGTCTCTGTCGCCGCCTTCGCCGCCCCGGCCCAGGCGGCCGACAAGCGCATGGTCACCTGGGACAGCGCCTCGTCAGAGGCCCGCCGGCTGACGGGCGCCGGCCTGACCTTCGTCTTCACACGCCAGTATTTCCGCACCAGCATCCTGGCCGTGCGGGCCACCGCCGTGCCGGTGGGCGTGGTCCCCAAGGCCTCGCACGACGGCGAAATCAACCGCCAGCTCGACGGACTGATGGGTCCCGACGCCGGTCGCGGCGAGTTCTATGAGATCGATCCGGACAAGGCGGAGGGCAAGGTGATGATCACCGCCTTCTGTCCGGGCTCGACGAAGGGCTGGCTGGCCATCGGCCCCGTCTATGGCCGCAAGCCCCTGCGGGTGCATGCCTTCGGCGACGATGGGGCGGGCGGCATCAAGCTGTGCGCGGCCATGGACTTCACCTGGAAGGGCGAATGGGTCATGCCCAAGCCCAAGGGCGGCAACACCCGCGCCGCAGTGACCAAGCCGAGCTACGGCCGCCCCGACGGCAGCCGCTGACGGTTTTTCTGGCCTTTTGCCCCGGGCTTCGCCTACCGTTGTTTTGCGGGAGGGCGCGAAATGGCCGACAAGGACGTTCTGAAGAGCTGGACGGAATCGACGTTCAGCGACGGGCGCTGGACCCGGACGGTGTTCCGCAAGGGCGCCGGCCCGGCGGTAATCATCATCCACGAGATTCCCGGGTTGCACCCGCTGGTCGTGGCCTATGCCGAGAAGGTGGCGGCGGCCGGCTTCACCGTCTTCCTGCCCAGCCTGTTCGGCAAGCCGGGCAAGCCGATCTCGACCGGCTATGCGATCGGCGAGATGGTGCTCAACATCTGTATCCGGCGGGAGTTCAACGCCTGGAACAACGACCGCTCCAGCCCCATCGTCGATTGGCTGCGGGCGCTGGCGCGGAAGGCCCATGGCGAGTGCGGGGGCAAGGGCGTCGGGGCCTTGGGCATGTGTTTCACCGGCGGTTTCGCCCTGGCGATGATGACCGAACCCAGCGTGGTGGCCCCGGTGCTGAGCCAGCCCTCCCTGCCCCTGGGCAAGAAGAACGCCGACAAGATCGACTGTTCGGCCAGCGAGATCGCCTGCGCCAAGCGTCGCTTCAAGGACGAGGACCTGTCGATGATCGGCCTGGCCTTCCATGGCGACCCCTTCGTGCCGGCCGAGCGGATGGACATGCTGGAGCGCGAGTTCGGCGACCGCTTCGAAAGCCACCGCATCGCCCCGGAGGACGGGCGGCAGGGGACCGGGCGGCCGGCGCACTCGGTGCTGACCGTCCATCTGACCAACAGTGGCCCCACCGCGGCGGCCGAGGCCCGGACCATCGAATTCTTCCACCAGCGGCTGGACGGCTAGACTTGACGGCTCGGCGGCCCTAGAAGCCGCCCCTCCCCGCCGCACCGGGTTCGATCCCCGGTCGGACGCAAGGATTTGAAGAGATGAGCCGTCACAGCAAACAACGGGGCCAGGAGACCGGCCCCTCCCAACGCCAGCTTCGCGCCGGCGAACTGATCCGCCATGCCCTGGTCGAGGTGCTGCGCGAGGAAGAAATCGCCGACCCGGCCCTCAGCGGCGTGTCGGTCACCGTCTCCGAAGTGCGGATGAACCCCGACCTCAAACACGCCATCTGCTTCGTCAAGCCACTCGGCGCCGGCGTCACCGGCCAGAGCACGACAGAGATCGTCACCGCCCTGAACCGGGCGACCAAGTTCCTGCGCGGACGCCTGGCCCGGCACATCGACATGAAGTTCACCCCGGACCTGAAGTTCATCCACGACGACAGCTTCAACTCCGCCGCCGCCATGGACCGCCTGTTCGCCAACCCGCGCGTCCAGGCCGATCTGCATCACGACGCCCCCCGGGAGGATGAGGATCAAGACTGATGGCCCGCCGCAAGAAGGGACTGGCCATCAGCGGCTGGGTCAATCTCGACAAGCCCTACGATCTCGGCTCGACGCAGGCCGTCGGCAAGGTGCGCTGGCTCTATACCGCCCAGAAGGCGGGTCACGCCGGCACGCTGGATCCCCTGGCCACCGGCATCCTGCCGATTGCGCTGGGCGAGGCGACCAAGACCGTCAGCTTCCTGATGGACGCCGACAAGACCTACCGCTTCACGATCCACTGGGGCCGCACCACCGCCACCTTCGACCGCGAGGGCGCCACCACGGCCGAGTCCGACGTCCGGCCGACGCGCGAGCAGGTCGAGGCGCAGCTGGGCCAGTTCATCGGCGAGATCACCCAGATCCCGCCCAACTACTCGGCCATCAAGGTCGATGGCGAGCGGGCCTATGATCTGGCCCGGGCCGGGGAGGACTTTGAACTCGCCGGCCGGCCGGTGACCATCCACGACCTGCGCATCGTCGATGTCCCCGATGCGGACCACATCACCCTCGAAATGGACTGCGGCAAGGGCACCTATGTGCGCGCCGTGGCCCGCGATCTGGCCGCCGCGCTGGGCGCCTGCGCCCACGTCAGCGAGCTGCGCCGCACGCGCGTCGGGCCGTTCGGGGAAGAAACCGCGATAACACTGGAAAAGTTGGAAAATTTAGGCCATAAGGCCGCGCTTCCGGAGGCTCTCCTTCCGGTCTCGACCGCGCTGGACGACATCCCGGCGCTGGCCGTTACCGCCGAAGACGCATTCCGGTTGGCTCAGGGACGAGCCATCGTCCTCCTTCCGCGACAGGTGGAAGCCTTGCGTGATCAGCTTCAGGGCGGATCGCGGACGGTTTGCGCCATGGAGGGAGATCGACTTGTCGCCCTGGCCGAGATGCGCGCGGGATCGCTCAATCCGGTGCGTGTTTTTCAACTCGCCTGAGCTGGAGAAATCCGATGTCGATCACGCCCGAGCGCAAAGCCGCTCTGATCACCGAACATGCCCGCACCCCGGGCGACACCGGCAGCGCCGAAGTCCAGGTCGCGATCCTGTCCGAACGGATCGCCAACCTGACCGAGCACTTCAAGGGTCACAAGAAGGACAACCACAGCCGTCGTGGCCTTCTGCAGATGGTTTCGCAGCGTCGTTCGCTGCTGGGCCACCTGAAGAAGTCGGATGAGGCCCGTTACGAAGCCCTCATCGCCAAGCTCGGCCTGCGTCGTCAGCACTAGTACCGATTACAGGGGCGGGGTCCTTCACACAGAAGGGCCCCGCCTCTTCGCTTATCCGCCCATCCCTCTCAGGTCCTGGGGGTCGGCGGCGGGGGTTTCACCCCACCTTATCCGCTAGAGGCCATGAGGCCTCACCGGACCTGACACCGGAGAGGAAATCGCCCGCTGGGCTCCATCCCTGTCCACCCCCGTCCGGAATACGCCGCACGGGATTGAGAGAAGAAAGACTCCTCAAAAATGTTCGAGATTCGACGCAAAACCATCGAGTGGGGCGGCAAGTCCATCACCCTCGAAACCGGCCGCATCGCCCGTCAGGCTGATGGCGCCGTTCTGGCCACCATGGGCGAAACCGTCGTCCTGGCCACCGCCGTCTTCGCCAAGACGCAAAAGCCCGGCCAGGACTTCTTCCCCCTGACGGTCAACTATCAGGAAAAGACCTTCGCGGCCGGCAAGATCCCCGGCGGCTTCTTCAAGCGCGAAGGCCGTCCGTCGGAAAAGGAGACGCTCGTCTCCCGCCTGATCGACCGTCCGATCCGCCCGCTGTTCGTCAAGGGCTTCAAGAACGAAGTCCAGGTCGTCTGCACCGTGCTGCAGCATGACCTCGAGAACGATCCCGACATCATCTCGATGGTCGCGGCCAGCGCCGCCCTGACCCTGTCCGGCGCCCCCTTCATGGGCCCGATCGCCGCCGCCCGCGTCGCCTATGTCGACGGCGCCTACATCCTGAACCCGACCGCCGACGAGATGAAGGGTTCGAAGATGGACCTGGTCGTGGCCGGCACCGCCGACGCCGTGATGATGGTCGAGTCGGAAATCCAGGAACTGGACGAAGCCACCGTTCTGGGCGGCATCCAGTTCGCCCACGACGGCATGCAGCCGGTCATCCAGGGCATCATCGAACTGGCCGAGCACGCCGCCAAGGACGCCTTCGACTTCGAACCGGAAGACACCGACGCCATCAAGGCGGCGATGAAGCCCCTGGTCGGCGAAGACATCATCGCCGGCTACAAGATCCAGAAGAAGCAGGACCGCTACGAAGCGATCGGCGCCGCCAAGAAGAAGGCCATCGCGGCCCTCGCCAAGAGCGAAGCCAATCCGGACGGCCACGACCCGCTGAAGCTGGCCGGCGTGTTCAAGGAACTGGAAGCCGACGTCGTGCGTCGCGCCATCCTCGACACCGGCATCCGCATCGACGGCCGTGACGTGAAGACCGTGCGTCCGATCCTGGGTGAAGTCGGCATCCTGCCGCGCACCCACGGCTCGGCCCTGTTCACCCGTGGCGAGACCCAGGCCCTGGTGGTCGCCACCCTCGGCACCGGCGACGACGAGCAGTTCATCGACGCCCTGGAAGGCACCTACAAGGAATCCTTCCTGCTGCACTACAACTTCCCTCCCTACTCGGTCGGTGAGACCGGTCGGATGGGCAGCCCCGGCCGCCGCGAAATCGGCCACGGCAAGCTGGCCTGGCGCGCCCTGCGCCCGATGCTGCCGGCCAAGGAAGACTTCCCCTACACCATCCGCCTGGTCTCTGAGATCACCGAGTCGAACGGCTCGTCCTCGATGGCCACCGTCTGCGGCTCCTCGCTGGCCATGATGGACGCGGGCGTTCCGCTGATCCGTCCGGTCTCGGGCATCGCCATGGGCCTGATCCTGGAAAGCGACGGCTTCGCCGTTCTGTCCGACATCCTGGGTGATGAAGATCACCTCGGCGACATGGACTTCAAGGTGGCCGGCACCAGCGATGGCATCACCTCGCTGCAGATGGACATCAAGATCTCCGGGATCACCATCGAGATCATGAAGCAGGCCCTCGCCCAGGCGAAGGAAGGCCGTGATCACATCCTCGGCGAGATGAACAAGGCCATGGACGCGCCCCGCGAAGAGCTGGGCGAGTACGCGCCGAAGATCGAGACCATGAAGATCGCCGCGGACAAGATCCGTGAAGTGATCGGCACCGGCGGCAAGGTGATCCGCGAGATCGTCGCCACCACCGGCGCCAAGGTCGACATCGGTGACGACGGCACGATCAAGATCGCCGCTTCCGAGCAGTCCAAGATCGACGCCGCCCGCGACTGGATCAAGTCGATCGCTTCCGAACCGGAAGTCGGCGCGATCTACAACGGCAAGGTCGTGAAGGTCGTCGACTTCGGCGCCTTCGTGAACTTCTTCGGCGCCAAGGACGGCCTCGTCCACGTCAGCCAGATCAGCAACGAACGCGTGGCCCGCCCGCAGGACGTGCTGACCGAAGGCCAGATGGTCAAGGTGAAGCTCATCGGCTTCGACGATCGCGGCAAGACCAAGCTGTCGATGAAGATCGTCGACCAGGAAACCGGTGAAGACCTGTCGGCCAAGCCGGAAGCCGCCGCCGACGCGTAAGCGCCACGGCCAAGGCTCAGATACGGAAAGGGCGGCTCGCAAGGGCCGCCCTTTTTCGTGGGGGACAGGTTGCCGCGCCTCAGCGCGGCTACCTGTCCCCGGTCAGCGCCAGCGTTGGCGACGCGCTCGGTCCAACAGCCTGCCAACCGCCTGGCGCGCGCCCGCGCTCTACGTCCTCCGCAAGCCGGGGACAGGAACGCGGCTTCGCCACGATCCTGTCCCCACCCACCTTGCTCAGAAACAGGCAAGCTGTATCTTTGCGGCATGACCGAACGCCGCCCCAATGCCCAGCGCAGCCGCGAAACGCGCGGCAAGATCCTCTGGGCCGCCCGGCAGTTGTTCGCCGAGAAGGGCTATGCCGCCGCCTCGACCCCGGCCATCGTCGCCGCCGCCAAGGTGACGCGCGGGGCGATGTATCACCACTTCCCGGACAAGGCGGCGGTGTTCGCCGGGGTGGTGGGCGCCGAGTTGGCCGATGTCGGCCAGCGGATGGCCAAGGCGGCCCGAACCCACACAGACCCGATTGAACAGCTGATCCTCGGGGGCGAGGCCTATGTCATCGCCATGGCTGAACCCGGCAGGCGACGTATCCTGCTGGTCGAGGGGGCCAGCGTTCTGGGGACTGAGCGTATCGAGGCCCTTCGCGCACAGCACCTGCGGGTCAAGCTGGAGGCCGGCCTGCGCCAGATTGTGGCCGCCGGCATCGTGCCCGAACTTCCCATCACGCCGCTGGCCGATCTGCTCTCCGCGCTGTTCGACCGGGTCGCCCTGACAGCCAGCGCCGAGAGCTTCACCGGCTATCGCCTGGCGCTGCGGGCCCTGATCGGGGGGCTGAAGCTGCCGCCGCCAGCCAGTGGGGATTTTGTGCTCGGCTAATCCGGCCAGGTCTCGCGGCTGAGGGCCAGGACCTCGCCGGCCAGATACAGAGAGCCGCAGATCATCACCCGGGGCGCCGCCCCCTCGACCGCCAGCGCCTGTTCCAGCGCCGCCTCGACAGTGTCCGCCGCACTGGCCCTCAAACCGGCGGCGTTGGCGGCCGAGACGAGGCGCTCGGGCGGGCTCGCGGCGTCGGCGCTGAAGGCGGTGGCGATGATGCGGGGGTTCAGGGTCCGGAAGGCGTCGAAGAAGGCTTCCGCGTCCTTGTTGGCCAGCAGGCCGCAGATCAGCACCGCCTCGCGTCCGTCGCGGGTCTGCAGGGCGGTGAGGGCGTCGGCCAAGGCGCGGGCGGCGTGGGCGTTATGGCCGCCGTCGAGCCAGAGGTCGGTGTTCGCGGCGCGGGC
>VYMF01000336.1_pt1 | contig 9836 bp, 10 predicted proteins | sample 5115271 | NCBI WGS metagenome assembly VYMF01 (sample SAMN12291778, study PRJNA351875) | freshwater metagenome | isolation source: freshwater lake | place: USA: Michigan, Wintergreen Lake | collected 2013-08-08
GGGTTTTACCGATTTTCAGGTGGTCAACTACCTAATTTTCAGGGAAAAAGTACCTGAATTTTCCCCCTGATCACTCCCAGTCCGGTACTTTTTGATTGACAAAAAGTCTAAAAGCCCTTTCCTGTAAGGTTTTTAGATTTATTCAGCAAACCCTATTTAAACCGCTTATTTTTAGATTAGCCGAATCTCCCCCAATCCCTTTACTGTTTTTTGCATGAGTGCCTCTTGCCTCGTCTGGCCCAAGCAATTTAAATTACGAACAGCTTATCTTAGGGATGAAGTCAGCGCCTTAATTGTCAGAGAATGCTAATCTGATCTATCAGCCCATCAGCACAAGTAGAGGAACTTCTGATATGCCCGACAACCGCTTCCAGATCAAATTTTGGGGAGTACGGGGGAGTATTCCCTGTCCTGGTTCGGAAACCGTTCGTTATGGTGGTAATACTTCCTGTGTAGAGATGCAAGTCGGTAGAGAAAGATTAATCTTTGACGGTGGTACGGGGTTACGCGTCCTAGGACAGTCTTTGATGGCAGAAAGTCCAGCGAAAGCCCATTTATTTTTCACCCACTCCCATTGGGATCATATTCAAGGTTTTCCTTTTTTTATCCCTGGTTTTATCAGGGGCAATACTTTTAAAATCTATGGGGTTCCCTCCCCCAACGGGGCAACCATCAAGCAAAAATTACAAGATCAGATGTTACATCCTAATTTTCCCGTGCCTTTGCAGATTATGCGGGCCGATTTAGAATTTTATGATCTAGAAATGGGCGAAACCCTCCACTGTGGGAATGTCACCGTCGAAACCCGTCCTTTAAATCATCCAGGAGACGCGGTGGGTTATCGGGTAAATTGGCAGGGTTTATCGGCAGCTTATATTACTGATACCGAACATTTTCCCGATCGCCTTGATGATAACGTTCTGGCTTTGGCTCGGCAAGCGGATGTCATGATCATTGATGCTACCTACACCGATGAGGAATACAACGATCCTAAGTATTCTAAGGTGGGTTGGGGTCATTCCACTTGGCAGCAGGCAGTCAAAATCGCTAAGACAGCGCAAGTTAAGCAGTTAGTTCTATTTCATCACGATCCCGCCCATAATGACGATTTTCTCGATTGCATTGGGGAACAGGTAAGAAAGATTTTCCCTGAAACTATTCTCGCCCGGGAAGGCCTCTCGATCGAACTGCGACCGGGAGATGATCAGATAGATGAAGTGTAATCTAAGTCACTGTTCCCCACTATGAAGATAACTGCTGTAGATGCTCAACAGCTTATCCCCGTGAGCGCAGATAAGATAGAATGACATAACATCATCTGGGATTTTCTCTGGTGCTATATTATAGAGTCCATTTGGTATCTTTCCCAAAATCATTACCCAGTATGGATTAGAGCGAATTAGCCAAAATACCTGTAATTCTTACCCGTGAAGCGTCACAAGAGAGATACCAAATAGGTTCTATGGAAATGTCCAATCAATCCTCACCTAACTCTAGGGAAATACAAGCAATTTTTGATCAGATCGCTCCCGAATATGACCGACTCAATCAAGAATTAAGTTTAGGATTACACCACGTCTGGAAATTAATGACAGTCAAATGGTGTCAACCCAAAAAAGGGGATTTTGCCCTCGATATCTGTTGTGGTAGCGGCGACCTGACTAATCTATTATCAAAACAAGTGGGTAAAACTGGCCAAGTGATCGGACTAGATTTTTCCCCACAACAATTAAAAATCGCCCGTCAACGTTTTAGCGCCACTAATATTCACTGGATGGAAGGGGATGCCCTCAATTTACCCTTTGCCGATTCTAGCTTTGATTGTGCCACTATCGGCTATGGATTACGCAATGTGGTCGATATTACCCAATGTCTGGGGGAATTATACCGAGTCCTGAAACCGGGTGCTAAAGCGGCGATTCTTGACTTCCATCAACCCACCGAAACCATGGCCAAACTATTGCAAAACTGGTATCTCGATCATATCGTCGTTCCCGCCGCCGATCGCTACGGCTTAACTGACCAGTACGCTTATATTAGTCCCAGTATCGATCGCTTTCCCCAGGGCCGAGAACAGGTAAAATTAGGCTATCGGTCGGGATTTTCCGGTGCCGTTCACTATCCACTCCTAGCAGGACTGATGGGAGTGTTAGTCTTGAAGAAATAACTTACTCACATTTCCGTTTATTTTTTGCTGCTAAATTGAATCTCCCTACTCTTTGGACATGGCTCTTACCGCCGATCGCGGGGGCAATTATTGGCTATTTTACGAACGATGTAGCCATAAAAATGCTATTTCGTCCCTACAAAGCGATTTATATCGGTAAGCGTCCTCTTCCCTTCACCCCGGGGCTAATTCCTCGCAATCAAGATCGATTAGCTGTCCGGGTATCGGATACGATCATGGGTTCCCTGTTAACTCCCGAGGAACTACAAAAACTGGCTAAACGACTCCTCGACACCGAAAGGGTACAGGGGGCGATCCTCTGGCTGTTACAATTAGCTTTAAAACAAATAAAAGGCGATCGGCAAGCAAAAACAGCCGAGATTTTGGCGGCGATTCTTCACGATTTATTCGGGGAATCTTTAGCGAGATTACTAAAAGTTTTAGCCCGACGGCAGGACTTTTTAGAAAAACAGATCAATCAAATTTTTGATCGCCTAGTTTTAGAATTTTCTCTCAGTGAACAACAGGCGCGACAATTCTCCGATTGGCTATTAGAAACTGTCTTACCTGCTGATGTTATCCGTCTAGCTTTAATCGATTTTTTAACCGATCGCAATATTCAGGTTATCGATGAAGGATTTCGGGAAAAAACCAGTGGAACCTATTGGGTAGTAGCCAATTTATTCGGTTTACGCAATGCCCTCGCCCGCTTACGCACTTTTTGCCTTGATGAAAAGGATTTAGCTAATACCAGAATCAAAGAATTATTACTATCTTTAGAGATGCGTAATCGTCTGAAAAACTGGTTACAAAGTATCTCTTTACAAAATTTACCTATCTCCACCGTCAGACAATTGCGTAAAACCACCAGGGATACGGTGCGAATTTATATTCAAGAAAGTGGCGAACAATTTCTGCAAGATTTTGGACAAACGATCGACTGGGATCAAATCGCTAATTTAATTATTAATCGTCTGCAATCCTCGGTGTCAATGACTACATCATTAGGGGTAATTAGTCAAGAGTTAGCGTTAATTTTAGAGCGTTATTTAGAGGAAGATTTAGAGAAATTAGTCGCCCAAATTATCCCAATTCTCAACATCGATCAGGTAATCCGTGATCGGGTAAATGCCACTTCCCCGGCCGATCTGGAAAATGCCATACAAGGCATTGTTAAACAGGAATTACAGGGAATTGTTAATCTCGGTGGTATTCTCGGTCTTCTGGTTGGACTAATGCAAACAGTTATTTTAATTGCACAGAATCCGGGGTAATAATTGGGGGGTTAAACTAAGTTAACCCCCCGGAATCATTGCGTTTAAGTAAGTAGTTATAATTACATTAAAGATAGATTTTGCCTCTGATCCCCCCTTAATAAGGGGGGTGTCTGACAACTTTTAACACCTACCTACTTATTTTTAAGGTAAAATCAAAAAACTTCCCTGACAGAAAAGAGTTTGATCGTCGAGAATAAAAGATTTAATCTCCACATCTTTGCCTAAATCGACGGTAAAAGGTTGCAAATCAACAGATAAATCTGGGGCTAAACCTTGCCATTGTCGGGGACTAATCCCTAAAGTGCGGGCATCTTCTAAGGCAATATCGGCGCTAAAAATTACTTCTGCACCTGTTTCTCTATGGCCGAGAAGAGAGAAATAACCCTGATTTAGGAGAACATTTTTCCAGTTAAAACGCTGTTGTGAGATAATTTCTCTGGCGTTAACAACTCCGTTATTTTCTAGGGAAAAAATTAGTAAATCCGCAAAAGCATTAACTAAAATAGTCGAGGCGATCGAATTATTTAAATCCTGTTCGTTAATTTCTACCTCACCGCTAACCCGAATAGGTTCCAAAATTTTTAGGGGTTTCCCTCGCAAAACCTGCCCGATATTAAGACGAATATTTTCCCCTCTTAATTGCGCTTTACCTAGATGTAAACCTTGATAAATCGCTTTTCCTACGGCCAAAAATACCCCGGGTATATAACCGCGCAAAATTTGCCGATCATGACCGTGCAGCTGCATTTCTAAATCTTCTATCTGTTCTACTTGTGATCGCAAGAACAGACGTACTGCTGGCGGCAAAACCTTACTAATAATCTCACTTTGAGTATTGACCCACATAAACGTTATCTCACTCACTCCACAATGTTTCTAATTGTAACAGAGCTAGATCGATCAAACCATGAGGGGCTGCCGTCAGCTATCAGTTATAGCTGAAAACCTCCCTACTTTCTTTTCACTGTTTACTGTTTACTGATTACTGATCACTGAAAAAGGGAGCAGGGAGCGGGAGTTTGAGGATTTGTACTAAAATATCCAATACGCAGTTTAAATCCAATACAGCTTAGGTGAAAACTTCGGTACTTTCTTTTCACTGTTTACTGATTACTGATTACTGATTACTGATTACTGATTACTGATTACTGATCACTGAAAAGCCCATAATTCTTAGGTTTTTGAGGCGTTGAGGGAATTAAAACGAGGGGAAAGATAGGCGACTAAAACTCCAAGGGCAAAACCGATTAAATTGCGGAAAAGGGGCAGTAATTCACCGGTGCGAGTAACCACCGGTCCGATGCCAAAAGCAACAAAGAGGATAAACCAGAGGGGAGAGACAATTAAAACCCATTGCCAAGCGAAAACCTGTCCTTCTTTGCGGGGAATACCGGCAAAACCGAAGACTAAACCACCGACAATTGAGGTAATTAAAGTTAAAATCCACTGTTCCTTCGGTAGGCCGGGGACTACCGCACAACCACCTTTAACTAAACAGCCTTTTACCGCGTCTAAAGATTGTACGATCGCATTATTCTCGCCATTTTCCCGGACAAAATACATATTACCGAAACGGGCCTGTAATTCGATCCAAAAAGTGCGGGGTAAAAATTCATAGACGGCATCGCCAATACTAAAAGATAGTAAATTACCGCCCCGACCATCGGCCACTAAGAGAATACTTTTATCATCCAATCCCCAGAAATTAATCACTGCCCGGCCGGGGCTGCGGTCATATTGGGTTAAAACTCGCATTTTCCAGCCCGTTTCCCCTTGAAATGTCTCGATATCTCGGATCAATGCTTCTTCCTGTTTTGCGGGTAGATAATTGGCTAAATCAACGATCGGAGTGGCTTGATTGGGCAGTAATTCGGGATTATTCACCGCTAGAGCTTGATCCGGTGAGATAATCCAACCCAGACAGCTAATGACACCAATTACAAGAGCGATCGAGATTACTCGGCAAAAACGATTGAGCATAGCACTTCTAGACAATGAGAATTTTTTCAGCAAGGGTGTAGGCTAACTTTCAGTTTCTTTACACTTATTTACTTTATCTTAAGGGAATTCTCAACTTTAGTCACCCAGTTATCAGTTATCAGTCATCAGTCATCAGTTATCAGATGTGAGTTTTCAGTTCACTGGTTACTGTTTACTGATCACTGAAAAAAGCCTCCCACTTCATAATTCCCCATCTGCTTAACTGCGTTTCCAAGTATTCCAAGCGACTTTAAAACCGATCAAGAGGCGACGGCTGCCACGATCGAGCTTGCTGAGACCAGCTTTAGCACTACCGAGACTGCGATCGACTCCCTGGGCAACTTGGCGGGTACTTTTGACCCCTTCATCGATATTTTCGGTTAATTCGCTGATTTCTGCCCCTGTTAGGCGAATTGCTTCTAGAGTCGGGGGAAATTCCCGATGGAGGGTATCGAATAATTTTTCGGCACTCCGGGCTGCCCGGGCTAACTCTTGCAGGGCAGGCAAAGCAGCGATGAAAACCGCCGTTAAACTAACGGCGACTAGCAGTAAAGAACATCCTAGCCAGAAAATAGGTTCGGTCATTTAATGGTCATTCGAGTGATGATTATCGCCTTGGGGGGATTCTTCCGAGTCGGGGAAAGGATTGTCCGTGGCTAGACTTTGACTAGCTTCGATTCCGGCTGTCACCGCCTCTTTTAATCTAATTAAAGTATCATCCCAATTACGCCGGGCTGATTCCGATAGGCGATCGGCCTGCAATTGCACCGTCGTGGTCAGATCTTCGGCTAATTCAGGCAAAGCCCGCGCGGATTTTTGCAGAATTCGACGGGTTTCTTTTCCAGATCTGGGCGCTACTAATAAACCCGCCACTGCCCCGATCGCACTGCCCACTAAAACCCCGACGACGAATAAGCCACCGTTACCGTTATTTTTATCTGCCATAGGATTGCCCTTGTACTTAATTCCCAATTTTACGAGGAATTACACTTCTCTTGTGCAGTTTCTTCGGCAAAAATTTTGGACTGTTGCTCTTGGCAAGCAAAAACAGACCTAGAAGGGATAACTTGAGAAAAAACTAGCGATCGGGCAAAACCCGATTTTATTGCTGACTTTGAGCAAATAAGGGAGTGAAAAAGAAGAACCTCTGGGAGTCTTGCCGTGTTTCGACCCCAAAGGTTCCTCTCATGCTGAACTTATACTCCTCACACGATATTTATATTACACACAATCCGCTGCTTTTGTCAAGGGGTTTATGAAATTTTTTCCATAGACTTCTGGCCAAATTAATTTTTTAGGGTCGGTAGGCGCTCTTGCCGGGGACGGCTATCATACTGAATCACTGGTTAAGACTGTCTATGAGAGCCGGAGCTGCGGAGCGGGGAGAGGGAGTTTTAGCATTTGTACTAAAATTCTCAAGAGGCAGTTTAAATACAGTACAGCGTATCAACTATTGCCTTCAAGCCACGTTTTTAAATCTCGTTCTGGTTTGGCCACATTAAATAGGGTTTGCTGAATAATGGTAAAACCCTTTTAAAATAAGGCTTTTGACCTGTTAAAATCCGATGTTCATGCTGCGAAAATCGGATTGGGACCATCAAAAACCTGGCATTATTCTTATTGTAGAACATAAGTTGGTACAAAAAAAGAGAGGGCAACAAAGCCTGAAACTCCCGACGACCGGCTACTGACGACCGGCTACTGACTCCTAACCCCACCAACAAACTTTTTCAGCAAACCCTAAATAAATGTAAACCAAAATCCTCTGAAATATCTTGACAAATTTTCACTCCTCTGATACTGTTGCCTTTTTCATCTAAAAGGGGCGAAAAAGTTCCAATTCCCAACTGATGGGGAACTACTGCCGTAATTCCGCCCCCGACACCGCTTTTTGCCGGTAATCCTACCCGATAGGCCCATTCTCCCGAAGCGTCGTACATTCCACAGGTAAGCATAACACTGATCACATCTTGAACGTAGTGTTCATCGATCGCCCGTATTCCTGTGATTGGGTTGACACCCCCATTAGCCAAGGTAGCCGCCATCAGGGCTAAATCGTGAGCATGGACGAGGATGGCGCATTGTTGACAGTAAAGGTCGAGGGTTTCTTCAATTTTATCGCTGACCATGCCAAAATTTAGCATCAGATAAGCCATGGCCCGATTGCGATTGCCAGTGGATTTTTCCGAGAGAAAAACGGGGACATTAATCTCGTGATCCCTACCCGTATAGCGTTTAAACATTTCCAAAATACGTTTTAGCCTTTCCGTGGCACTCTGTCCGGTGATTAAATCCGTGGTAGCGATCGCACCAGCATTGACCATAGGATTATAGGGACGATTGGTTTTTTCATCGAGAATAATCGAGTTAAAAGCTTCCCCCGTGGGTTCAACACCGACTTTACTATTAACGTATTCCCTTCCGTGATCTTCTAGGGCTAATCCAAAGACAAAAGCTTTAGAAATCGATTGTACTTTGACGCTCCCATCGCTAAAAGCGAGGGATTCCCTGTTCATCCAGTTACCTTATTTATTAGGCTTTCACCTAATAGACAGTGGGTAGTCTGTCCGAGGGCTTGAATTCCTGTCCGCCCGACAGTATTTGCTTTATGGAGAATGTTTATAGCGGCGTTTTCATCCCTGTCCAAGACACAACCACAAGAACAAATATGGGTTCTTACAGATAATGTTTTCTTGACAATATTGCCACAACTAGAGCATTGTTGGCTAGTATATCGTGGATTTACCGCTACCACAAACTTCCCGTGTATTTTTCCAAAGTAGCCTAGCCAATCGGTGAACATTGACCAACTTGCATCTGAAATAGATTTAGCAAGCTTAGGATTTTTCACCATATTGGAAACCTTCAAGTCCTCATAGACTACCAAATCGTTAGATTGGATTAACGCTTTTGCTGTCTTGACGGCAAAATCTTTACGTTGTCTAGAAACTTTTAAATGAAGGCGGGCTACTTTAGATTTCTGCTTTAACCTTTTTTGGCTTCCCTTTTTCTTTTTTGAGAGTTTACGTTGAGCCTTTTTTAGTCTTTTTTCAGACTTACGAAGAAACCGTGGGTTATCAATTTTATCCCCATTAGAGTCAGTCAAGAAATGGTTTAAGCCTAAATCAATCCCTACTTCTTTTCCTGTAGAGTCAAGCGGTTCTTTTCTCTCAATGTCTAAGACAAATTGACAATAAAAGCCATCTGCTCGTCTAATAAGCCTGACTCTCTTGATTGTGGTTTTGTCTAAGAGTTGACGGTTAAAAGTGCCGATTAGCTTTAATTTTCCTATCCCTGTTTTATCCGTGATGTGGATAAACTTCTTGTCTTCTGTCAGTTTCCAACCAGAAGATTTGTATTCTACAGACCTTGAGAACTTTTTAAATTTGGGATAGCCTTTTTTCGCCAAACCCTTTTGACAATTGTCATAGAAACGGGATATAGAAAACCAAGCTCTTTGGGCACTTGCCTGACGAGCCATAGAGTTAAGTTTACCCGCAAAGGGAAACTCAAGATTTTGGGTTAAATTTGTGACAAAGCGGCACAAAGTAGCGTAGTTAACTTTGTCTTCTTTGGTAGAGTCCATCCAAAATCTCAGGCACTTGTTCCGTATAAACTGTCCTATCCTAATAGCTTCTTGAATGGCTATCTCTTGGTGAGGTTTGACTTTTAGCTTGAACTCTATGACTACGGATTCGACCTTTCAATATGTTATGCTATGATTATAGCAATCCACTGTACAAAGTGTCAAGGGCATGAAAGCTGATTATTTTAAGACTCGTAGGGCTACCTTTAACCTCACCGTTCACATAGTCCTTGTTACCAAATATCGCAGAAAGGTGTTCCAGAAGGCGCATCTGGAATTTTTGAGGGTAGCTTTTCAAAACATAGCTGAGAAATGGAATGGGTCGATAGTTGAGTTAAACGGAGAGTCAGACCATGTTCACATTCTTCTAACTTACCCGCCTCATAAACTGTTAAGTGGATTAATAGCCAACTTAAAGTCAACCTCTTGCAAACTTATGTGGGACAACTACCCTGACCATTTGAAAAAGATTTATTGGAAAGACAAGCGAGTATTATGGACGGGGGCGTATTTTGTGGCTAGTTGTGGTGGTGTCACAATAGACCAACTTAAAAAATATGTCGAGAATCAGGATTCCCCCAAATATTAGTTGTGCTTCGCTGTTTTATATTGGTCGGTTTTTCATCTCCGAGGTGAAACAAAAGAGCCTTCAAACCGACATTTCAGGTAAAGGTTTGCTGACAGTCTCCCACCTCAAAAATCTGACCGTCAGTGTTGACATACTCCCACCGTCAAGCTACGCTGTGACGGGGGATTCTTGACCTATCACTATCGGAAATTCCTTGTTCAACGAGACAGCTTAGATTCTCAATGTCTCCATTAAGAA
>VYMF01000628.1_pt1 | contig 9825 bp, 7 predicted proteins | sample 5115271 | NCBI WGS metagenome assembly VYMF01 (sample SAMN12291778, study PRJNA351875) | freshwater metagenome | isolation source: freshwater lake | place: USA: Michigan, Wintergreen Lake | collected 2013-08-08
AGAACAGAGTAAATCTGTTAAGGCAGGTGCGAAACCCCGCAAGGGAAAGAAGCAGAAACCTAAATCGTGAGGTTTGGGAATCACCGTCCGTTTACGGCGGTGAGGATGTCAAAGGGTCGGTCTGTCGAAAACATCATAGTCCATCACATCATCACATCAATCTCAATCACAGCAATGAATGAACAATGCGCTCAAGCTTATGTGAATTTAATTGCACAGTTGCTCACTTGTGCCGATGGTGAGGAACCCAATATCCTGCAAGCTAATCAGGAATTGATTGACCCCCAATTTTTGCAGGTGATGGAAAACTATGCAACGGGGTTAGAAGAACAGGGAAATAATAATCCTGCCGCTTGGTTACGGGATATGGTGCAACAGTTGGGGCAGTTTCTCAACCTTCAAGCGGGAACTATAGAGGAATATCAGAAGTTTTTATCAGAAGTCTTACAAGCAGAATTTGAGAGTAATAGCGATCCTACGGTGGTTTATCCTATCCTACAACGCCGCCAACATCTGTTAAATGATACTTTTGCCCAACTGTTGCAACAATGGGCTAGATATAGGTTTTCTCAAGGGAAACCAGAAGAAGTGGCGGGTATTGCCAAGGTGATTGGAGATTTATGTAATAAACTTCAAGAGTTTCCCTTGGGAAGTCGAGCTAATAATCTAGAAATTGCTATTAAAGGCTATCAAACGGTTTTAGAAGTATATCCCCGTGAAGCCTTTCCTTATGAATGGGCAGTAACACAAAATAATCTGAGTAATTCTTATAGTGATCGTATCAGAGGGGAAAGAGCAGAAAATTTAGAGTTAGCTATTGTTGCTTATAACCAGTCTTTAGAAGTCTATACCCGTGATGCTTTTCCTCAAACATGGGCAGCAACACAAAATAATCTGGGGAATGCTTATAGTGATCGTATCAGAGGGGAAAGAGCAGAAAATTTAGAGTTAGCTATTGTTGCTTATAACCAGTCTTTAGAAGTCTATACCCGTGATGCTTTTCCTTATGAATGGGCAGCAACACAAAATAATCTGGGGAATGCTTATAGTAATCGCATCAGAGGGGAAAGGGCTGATAATCTAGAGTTAGCTATTGTTGCTTATAACCAGTCTTTAGAAGTCTATACCCGTGATGCTTTTCCTCAAACATGGGCAATGATACAAAATAATCTGGGTACTGCTTATAGTCAACGCATCAGAGGGGAAAGGGCTGATAATCTAGAGTTAGCTATTGTTGCTTATAACCTGTCTTTAGAAGTCTATACCCGTGATGCTTTTCCTTATGAATGGGCAAGGACACAAAATAATCTGGGTGCTGCTTATAGTCAACGCATCAGAGGGGAAAGGGCAGATAATCTAGAGTTAGGTATAGCAGCATTAAACCAGTCTTTAGAAGTCTATACCCGTGATGCTTTTCCTTATGAATGGGCAAGGACACAAAATAATCTGGGGAATGCTTATAGACATCGCATCAAAGGGGAAAGGGCAGATAATCTAGAGTTAGCGATTATTACTTACAACCTGTCTTTAGAAGTCTATACCCGTGATGCTTTTCCTGAAAATTGGGCAGCAACACAAAATAATCTGGGTGCTGCTTACATAAACAGAATCAAAGGAGACATAGTAGAGAATATAGAAACCGCAATTTTCTGTTATCAAGAAGCCTTAAAAATTCGTACTTTTGATGCCTTTCCTCTTGACTGGGCAACTACTCAAAATAATTTAGGCAATGCTTACATTAAACGAGTTAGAGGCAATAAAGCCGAGAATATCGAAAATGCAATTGTCTGTTATCAAGAAGTCTCACAAATTTGTACCCGTCAAGCCTTTCCAGGAGATTGGGCAGAGACACAATATAATTTAGCAAATACTCTCAGAGAACGATTTAAACTTCTTGGTAAAGTGGCAGACATTCAACAAGCAATTAACTCTTATAAACAAGCTGGAGAAATTATTGAAAAAACCGAAGACAAAACCTTATATTTTAACTATTCCTATCAATTAGGAAAAGCTTTATTTGAGGGCGGATATTATACAGAAGCTATTGAACACTTAGAAAATTGTCAACAACTTTATCAAAAACAAAAAGATATCAGCAGTTTAGCCCCAATTTTATTGGAACTTGCCCGTCTCTATCATCGCACTGGTAGGCTCGAACAGGCAAGACTTTATTTTAAAGATTCTTTACGTCTATTCCGTCGTTTAGGTGATCAAGATAATGTGGCTTCTGTGACAACTGCACTGGGCAATCTAGAAATACAAATTGGCAAGATTTCCCAAGCTTGTAGTCATTTAAAAGAGGCACAAACATATTATCAAGAAAACAATAATTCAGAACGACTAGAGGAAATTAATCATCTACTAAAAATTCTACAATCAGCTTAAAATGACAAGACTCAGCCGTTATCAATCAACTCTCAAAAAATGGGGACTTATAGAAAATCCTTTTCGACCAACTCCCCCCGATGATCCCGAAAAATTAGCAAAGATTTTTTATGGACGCGATCAAGTTTTAGATATAGTTATTCCGACCCTCTATGAAGGACGTAATATCTTAGTTAGGGGAGCTTGGGGTATTGGTAAAACTGCCTTAATTTTTAATTTAATTCATCAGTTACAACAGGAAGTAGCGGAACTAAATGAAAAAATGTTAGTGCTTTATTTAAGTAGCATTCCCGGGGAAAGTTCCACGGAATTTTATCGTGCTTTATTATTAGCTGTAGCCGATAGTTTAGCGGATAGTGATCAAGAATCAAAAGACATTGCTAATACACTTTTAGGGTATTCCATCCAACGCAATAAAACCACTACTGAAGGACAAGTTAAATTAGGCTTTTTATCCTTTGGCAAAAAGGAAGAATCCCCTGCTAATCAACTGACTCCCACCGCCAATGCTGATCCCTATCCTTTACTCATTCGTTTATTAGATAGAGCCGAAGAAATTTATTCTCGTATTGTTATTGCTATTGATGATTTTGAAAAAAAAGACCCCATTGTTGTCCAGACAATTTTAGAAAGTAGTTTAGATTTATTTCGGATGGGAAAACATCGAGGATTTATCATGACAGGAAGAGGCTTTACCGAGCTTCAAGAAGCAACTTTAAAAGCCCTTGGTATCTTTTCTGAAGATATTCCCCTTGAACCCATGAGTCAAGATGATTTACGTCATATTGCTATTAATTATCTTAATAGTGCCAGAAACGAACAGCGAAATGATCCCTATCCTTTCACAGAAGAAGTCATCAATTTAATTACGGGTTACGCTCAAGGAATTCCTCGAGAACTGAATACTATCTGTGAAAAAGTATTACGGCAAGCTGCTTCAGCAGAATATGAAATTATTGATGAAACTGCTTTTGATTCAATTTGGCAAATCCTTCAAAAAGACTTTACTGATTATTTAAGTCCTCAGTTTCGTCATTTATTATACGTTGCTCATCAAGCCGGTGGCATTAGTGAGAATATTTCTGATCAAACTTTGGATAAACTTGATGCTATAACCTTTGTTTCTCTCTTGCCCCAACTTAAATCGATGGAAGAACAAGGATTATTAATTCGTCAAGAAGATCAAAGCGGTTTTCGTTTTGTTCCTTCCCAATTATTTCAACCTAAGTTACTCCCTGAGTCTCAGTCTGAGTAAATAATAAATAGCTCCTTCGATGTACAAGGTGAGCGCATCTCAAACGCTATTGACAATTGAGATGGCAAATTCTCCTCAAATATGCCTGAAGTGCTTTCAGGGTAAGCAACTCACATAAAGTTCATTTTGTCAAGGGTCGTTAAGATGCGCTTACCCTGAAGTAGCTGTAAGCTCACAGCCATTTTTTATCTCAAATGTCGGGGGGTTGAAATTTGGCCTCTAACCTCATCCCTAAACCTTATTCCCGATTCCATCCAGGAATACTGTTAGGAAGTGAAAATTTATGTCACAATGACTCTATAAGGGCGGTTTTTTAGTGAATCGCCGAGGCCGTCTATTAATCGAATCGATGTCTTTGAAGAACGTAGTCCCAAACTGGAAACCTGACTTTTCTTACCCATTCTTGCCACTACTAGCGGAATTTTCCTCCCTTTTGTCTTATCCACGGGAATTCTTGAGCTATTGCCGAGATTGGCATTTTGTAACTTCCCGTTAGTTGAATTCAACAAAAGAAGCTGTTTAGGAGCAATTATATGTTACACCGCAAGATTTATCAATTCTGTATGGATGGTCAGGAAGTCTGCATTTTCTTGCGCGATCAGCAAAGATGGATTGATAATGCTCGTATTATCGATCTAGAAAGCGATCTCGTCACCATTCGCTACGAAACAGAAGAAGAAGACGAGATTAGTTCTTGGGAAGAAATGGTGCGTTTAGAAAGTATTGGTGCGGTTAGCAGAAAACTGGCCTCGGTGTCGCGGACGAATCCTGATATTAATGTCTCGGAAGATTGTCCAGAAGCAGAACAACTTTATCCCCATTCTCCCGATAGCTTAGATTAATTTTGTCGATTTAACTGACAGTGGCTAGAAGTCCCGAGGTTTTAACAATGGCCAAGGGACTTTTAGGGGATGGAAAGGAAGAGAGCCGGTAAGAATCACCGCTTGTTCTAAAATTATCGTCAAAGCCGCCAGATTTTCTCTATTATAAGCCAGAGGAGCAAAATGAATTCTAATCCCTACGTCGCTGCCAAGGATATCTATCAAAAATTTGTGGCAGTAGTAATAGTTTTAGTTAGTTGTTGGTTAGTGACTTTTCCGTCCTTCGCCGGCTCCGCCCCTCTAGAAGTTAAAATTAGTCTAGGATCCGGACAAGGAGAATTAAAATTCTTTCCTAGTCAATTAAACTTTATTGCTGGACAAAAATACAAATTAATTCTCGATAATCCCAGTCCCACTAAACATTATTTTACCGCTAAAGACTTCGCCGATGCTAGTTGGACGCAGAAAGTTGAAGCGGGAAAAGTGGAGATTAAAGGGGCGATTCACGAACTAGAATTAAAACCTAATGCACAAGCAGAATGGGTAATAGTTCCTCTCAAAACCGGTAAGTATCAATTAATCTGTACTATTCCGGGTCATGCTGCAGCGGGAATGGTGGGAGAAATCGCCATTAATAACCCATGAATTTAAGAAAAATTGTCTCCTTTGCTTTCCTATTATTTATTCCCCTATCGGTGGTCGCTAGTCGTCTTAATTGGGGAGATCAAGCTATTTTTATCACTGCCGCTTTATCGATCATTCCCCTGTCAATTTGGTTAAGTACGGCTGTGGAAAGAGTTGCCGTAGTCACCGGGCCAACTTTGGGAGGATTAGTTAATGCTATCTTCGGCAATACCACCACTTTAGTTATTGCCTTAATTGCCCTAAAAAAAGGCTTGGTGGACATCGTACAAGCCAGTATTACCGGTAGTATTCTCAGCGACTTATTATTATTTATGGGCATGGGAATGCTCACGGGAGGAATTCGCTACAAAGAGCAAGAATTTAAACCGATTTTAGCGCGGGTAAATGGTTCTTCTATGACTTTAGCAGTAATAGCGATCGCTTTACCAACTTTGGTAATATATACTTCTAACGTGGTGGAAGTTGCCGATATTCTCAGTCTTTCCCTAGTCACTGCCACGGTTTTATTAATAGTTTACGGGTTAACTTTATTATTTTCCCTCAAAACCCATAGTTATCTCTACGAAGTGGGATTAAGTAATGAAAATACCCCTGACAATCAGGTTAGTGAGGAAGAAAAAGCTCAAGTCTGGATTTGGTTACTTGTGCTGCTTACTTCCACCGTAGCTGTAGCTTATGAGTCGGATTTATTTGTTGATGTAGTGGAATCGGTTATGGAAGGATTTAATCTCACTCCTCTCTTTATCGGGGTGATTTTCATCCCTTTAATTAGCGATGTTTCTGGAATAGTTACCGTCACTCAATTAGCCCTAAAAAATCAGATGGATTTAACGGTTTCCGTGGCTATGGGTGATAGTTTATTGGTGGCTTTATTCGTGGCCCCTTTATTAGTTTTTATCGGTCAATTTTGGCAGCAACCGATGGATTTAAATTTTAATCCCTTTAACGTGGTGGCTTTGATTGTCGCGGTGGTTGTCACTAATTTAATCAGCTTTACTGGTCGTTCCAATTGGTTAGATGGAACCCTATTACTAGCCACCTATTTAATCTTGGCAGTGGCTTTTTATTACCATCCCGCCTAGCAAAAAAAGAGATTTGGGTATTTTCTAAGATTGGGTGCATCTCATTTTTGTAAATCTACTAAGTTGGGATTTTTAAAGGGAAACTCTCTGCTAAAGTCGCGCATTACTTTCGATTTTTTCCCTCAATCCAAGCTTTTGGGGGGTTCTACCCCCCAAACCCCCCGTTGGGGGCGTGGCGCCGCCCCCAAACCCCCCGCGCATTAGTTTTTCGGTGGGATGCTTACACGCAGCTGCTATTTCTGCAAATCTGAGATTCACTCCTGAGATTTCTGTCTTAGAATGGATCGGTATCACCTTACCGCCGCAGGATTGCTGATGATGAAAAGAGGGTTTTGGTTTGTCGTCGGGTTAGTAGTAACGATAATTCTGCTTCCTTCCCTAGTTCTTTCTAATTCCATCGGTGAACAGGGAATTTATGCCGATCGCTTGCGGGCGGAACCCTATAATTTATTAGGACGAAAAATTGCCATCGGTCAAGTGGAAATTGGCCGACCGGCTCAGTTCGGTTATGATAAAGTGGCAGCTTGGCAACCTCCCTATAAATTAGCCGGTGTTTTTTTTCGCGATCAAATTGCCAAACCCAACACCTATCTCGATAATCACGCCGCTATGGTGGCAACGGTGATGGTCAGTGATGATAAAAAAATCCCCGGAGTTGCCCCAAAAGCGAGATTATATTCGGGTGCGGTGGGTTCTTTGCGACGCGGCGGACAACCAGAAGAATGTCTTGCTAGTCAAAATATTGCCCGACAAAATAGCGGTGATGTGCGCGCGATTAACTTTAGTTTTGGGGAATCTTTGCAAAGAGATCAAAGACAGGAAGCAAAATTAGATGGTCAAGCTTTATTAACTCAATGTGTTGATTGGTCATCGCGAGTTGATGATGTTCTTTATGTAATTGCTGGCAATCAAGGTAAGGGAGGAATTCCCATTCCCACCGATCATTTTAACGGCATTACCACCGCTTATACAGCCAAAAGAGAAGGAAAATTCACTAAAGTTGATTTTGCTAATATTAGTGCTTTACCAGTGGGTATTGGTCGCAGTTTAATTAAACGGGAAATTAATGATGGTTCGCGACGGTCAATTAATTTAGTTGCCCCTGGCAATAAAATAGAGCTTTATGACCTCAAAGGTAAATTAAATACTGTTAGTGGCACCAGTTTCGCCGCTCCTCATATTACAGCATCCGTGGCACTTTTACAAGAATACGGCGATCAACAAATTAATCAAAAAAATCCCCATTGGAGTCTCGATTCTCGTCATCATCAAGTGATGAAAGCAGTCATGCTTAATGCTGCCGATAAAATTAAAGATACGGGTGATGGCTTACGGTTAGGTATGAGACGGACGGTCTTAACTAAGGACCAAAAAACTTGGTTAGAGTCCGATGCTTATAAAGACCCGAAAATTCCTTTAGATATGCAGATGGGTACAGGACATCTTAACACTTTTCGCACCTACGAACAGTTTAGTAATGGTCAATGGTCAGCCACAGAATCTATTCCTCCCATTGGTTGGGATTACGGTACAGTTATGGCTAATGATTATCAAGATTATGCCCTAGAGAAGCCATTAAAAGCTAATAGTTTTGTCTCGATAACTTTAGCATGGGATCGTTTGGTAGAATTAATCGATACTAATCGCAATAATCTCTATGATATCGATGAAAGTTTCCGAGATCTCGGACTGAATAATTTAGATGTTTATCTTTTACCTGCCCAGGAGGATAATAATACTAAATACACCTGTGCTTCCCTAAGTGATAGTGATAGTTTAGAGCATATTTTTTGTCCTATTCCTACCTCTGGAAAGTATAAAATTCGGGTTCAATATCGTCAACAAGTTAACGAGAAAGAACAGGCTTTTGCTCTCGCTTGGTGGACAGTAACCGAATAATAAAAAGGCAGTTAATCGTACTATTAAAAACGGATTTGGTATAATTTAAATACTGACCAGTATTTGAGAGACACATCGTTTTCTTTTCGGGATAACATCATCAGAGATTCCCCAATAGTTTGATGCCTGAGACATATTATATAGCAATAATTCGACCGGCATTTTTTCTAAAATAACTCGGTTGAGATTGGCAGTATTGACGTTCATTGCTCTCATCACAGCATCACCAAGTTCTTTCGATAATAGCGGAATAACCGCATTACCAATCTCGCGAAAACCATGCCATATTGTGCGGTGAAACTGAAACCAATCGGGGAATGTATGCAGTCTGGCAGCTTCTCGCACAGTGATACAACGAGGAATAGAATAGTGAATAGGTCTAGGAGCAGTATAGGCCCCTTTGTCACTATTTGTTCCGGCGCGGAGAGTATTACATAAACCGGTGGGGGAAAGCTTTAAAAAGCGACTTTTTCGCTCCACTGTACCCGGTTCGGTTAAGATAAATCTATCAATTGATCTTTGGGTATGAACTGAGCCTATATGTCCATAGATTTTTGTATCTACTGTTCTTTGATGGCAAAGTTTAAAAATATCCCTTGGCTGCACTGAATATTTTTTCCTCTTACCACTATAATCTAATTTTGATGCGGGTATGCCTAAATCATTATCGATAAAGGCCGATATTGATTCTAAATCTGAAATCGCATCATAGACGCTGGTAAAAGCTGATTTTTCTCCTGACAAAACAGCAGGATATGTGGCCATTGTCACATCCTTGCGACTACCAATTAAGATTAATCTTCTGCGCTTTTGAGGTGCGCCGTATTCACTAGCATCTAGGATTTTAATTGGCTGATTAATTGTATAGCCAATAGCTTCAAATTCAGAGATTAACTCCTCTAAAAATTGTTTGTGTTTACCCGTAGCCATGCCGGGGACATTTTCAAAGATAAAATACTTGGGTTTAATTTCCCCTACAATCCGCAGATATTGAAATACTAGGGAATTTCTAGGATCATCTATTTGTCGTTTGCCAATAAGGGAAAAACCTTGACAAGGGGGACCACCAGCAATTAAACTAACATCGGTGGCATAGCCTTTGAGTTTTAATAATTCTAATATTTCTCTACTGGTTACTTTGGCTATATCCCGGCAAATAGTTTGACAATAGGGAAAGTTAAAATGATGAACCAAGGAATGGACTGCATCAAATTCTACTGCTACAGCAATATCAAATCCTGCCGCTTCTAAACCAAGGGACATCCCACCGCAGCCAGCAAATAAATCGATCGCAATTGGTCTATGTTTCACTTTGATGATTAGCTCTCTATTGTCTGTTTTTTATTATACTATAATGTCGCAGTAAACCTTTGCGGTCAATGTAATGACTTCTTCTCTTTTGCCGATTATTCCTGCTGTTGACGATGTTTTGTTTAATTTTGCTCAATCTGATGGGTTTATCTCATCAGGTGGTGAACACTAGGAGAAACTGAGAAAACGGGTTTCTTTGAGAAACCCGTTTTCTGGTAATCAATGTTAATTTATGTTATAGTACCCTTGAAAAATTGGCGATTGTTTGCATAAAATAGTCGCAGTAAATCCTTCTGTTGAATATCATGAATTCTTCCCTGTTGCCGATTATTCCTGCTGTTGACGATATTTTGTTTAATTTCGCTCAATCTGATGATTTTTATGCTAATTTGGCAACTGCTTTTGGCACAAGTTATGATGTGGTTAA
>VYMF01000342.1_pt1 | contig 9766 bp, 2 predicted proteins | sample 5115271 | NCBI WGS metagenome assembly VYMF01 (sample SAMN12291778, study PRJNA351875) | freshwater metagenome | isolation source: freshwater lake | place: USA: Michigan, Wintergreen Lake | collected 2013-08-08
TCTGCACCGACGGCCAGCCGGACCAGAACCCGGAAACCGCCCTGTTCTCGATCGATGTGATCAAGGTGGAGCTGGACCGGCCGCAGGACGCGGCCATCGTCAACCGGCCGCGCATCTTCGCCGACAGCGAGACCGGCCGCGTGGCCGGCCTGTGGCGCGGCGGCCGGGCCGGGATTGCGACCCAGGATACCGCCCAGACGAACCAGTGCCACGACATTACCGTCTATCCCGAGATCGGCCTGGCGGCCGGTGCCTGCAGCGGCAACGGCATCCTGCTGGACATTTCCGATCCGCAGAATCCGCGCCGGACGTCGGACATCTTTGATCCCGACATGGCCTATTGGCATTCGGCCACCTTCAACAATGCGGGTGACAAGGTCGTCTTCACCGACGAATGGGGCGGTGGCATCGGCGCCCGTTGCCAGGCGACGGATCCGTCGACCTGGGGGGCCAATATGGTCGCCACCATCCAGAACCGCACACTCGCCGGAAAGAGCTTCCACAAGCTGCCGGGGGCCCAGGGCAGCACGGAAAACTGCGTCGCCCACAACGGGATGATCATCCCCGTCCCGGGCCGCGACCTGATGGTCCAGGCCTGGTACCAGGGCGGGGTCTCGATCATGGACTTCACCGATCCGGCCCGACCGGTCGAGATCGCCGCGTTTGACCGGGGCCCGATCAATGCGGAGCGTCTGTATGTCGGCGGCTCCTGGTCGGCCTACTGGTTCAACGGCCGGGTCTATTCGAGCGAGATCGCTCGCGGCCTCGACGTGCTGCGTCTGGTTCCGAGCGAACATCTGTCGGCGGCCGAGATCGCGGCGGCAGAGGCCGTCATTTCGGACACGATCAATCCCCAGACCCAGACCAGCATCGTCTGGGCGGACACGCCGGATGTCGCAGCCGCCTATCTCGACCAGCTGACGCGCTCGGGTGGGGTCGATGCCGCACTGGCCGGGCGCGTGCAGAGCCGCATTGACCAATGGCGTCGCGGCCGCGCTGACAAGCGTGCGTCTGCGGCCTTGTCGCTGACGCTGACCGAGGCGTCCGCCGGAGCCACAGGGGTGGCGGCGACCCGGTTGCGGGCGCTCGCGGACCTGTTCGGGCGGGTGGGCGCCTAGTCAGGACATTTCGCCCGCGAAGCTTGACCGTCGGTTGGCCGCGACCTACCGTCTCGTCTGGCTTGCGGGGGGGATGCGTGATGGTTGCAGGAGCCCGGAGTCGGCATCCCGCCTGGCGTGGGGTGGTCATGGGGCTGGCGTTCGCCGCCGCCCTGGGAGCCCAGGCCACAACTGCAAACGCCCAGGAATTTTCGGATATTCTGGCGGCCCCTGACGACGAAAGCCTGAACCTCGCCTATGCGCGGGAACAGGCCCGTCTCGGCAATCTTGGCCTTGCCTCCTCGACGCTTGAGCGGCTCCTGATCATGGATCCGAACCGGCATTCGGTTCGCCTGTTCCATGGCGTCGTGCTGTACCGGCTGGGGGACATGCAGGGTGCCCGGGACGAGTTGAGACGACTGGACGCCGTACCGCTGTCGCCGGTCCAGCGGGCAGAGGCCGAGAGCTATCTGCGCAGAATCGAACGGAGCCAGTCGACCCAGACCGTTTCCGGCACCTTGAGCGCCGGCATCGCCTATGAGGATGACGCGGCCGGTGCCTATTTCACCGCCTTCGAACTGGTCGGTGCCCCGACCCCTGAGGAAGGGGTGTCCAGTGAGGTCGCCCTGGTTCTTGAAGGCCGCGCAGACATCGGATCCAGCCAGGAATGGCAGGTCTATGGGACCGGTTTGCTCTACGACCGTTCGGCCCTGTCCGGCGCAGCCATCGATTTCCAGCGCGCAGGGCTCGAGGCGGGGGTGTCCCGGACGACGCGGCTGACACGCTCGCGTTTTGGAGCCCTCGTGCGGCACGTGCGCCTGATGGGCGAACCGCAACTGACCGAGGCAGGGGTGCGGGGCGACAGCCGCTGGCGCGTGACCAATGCCACCACCCTGAGCGTTCGCGCCGAGGCCGTCAGCCAGGATTTTGACGAGCCGGGCATCGACGCATTGGCCGGCCTGCTGGGCGGCGATCGCGACGGGCAGCGATTCTCTGCCGGGATCGGCCTGAACCATCGGCTGACATCACGGACCACGGTCGACGCAAGCCTCGACTATGAGGTCAAGGCTGCGGGCTATGGGCCCTTCGGATATGCCGGTCCGCGACTGGCGCTGAGCCTCGACCAGCGCTTCGACCGGGGGGCCTATGTCCTCGCCAGCGGCTCGGTCCGCTGGATCGAATACGACGAGGCGGACGGGGTCTTTCTGGGCGGTGCGACCCGCGAGGATGTCCGCGCCAACACCCGGTTGGCCGTCGGCGCGCCGCTCAGCGCCTTCACGGCGCGAGGGTCGACGGGCGACGTTCGCGAGAATGTCACTGTGGAAGGCGCGCTCAGCTTCAATCGCCGGGATTCCTCGTCGCCCCTCGCTGATTTCGAGGGCTGGGGCGGTGAACTTCGCCTGATCTGGCGTTTCGGCGCGCGTGGTTGATATCGGGAGCCGGATGATGCGGAAATTTCAGGGTCTGGCGTCGAGCGTTGCGGTCGTGGGCCTGCTCGCCTTCTGTGGCCCGGTTCAGGCCCAGGACTCGGTCGGGGTCAATGCCGCGATCCGAAACTCGGTCCAGGTGCGCAGCTCGGCGAATGCGCCCCTGCGGCCGGCCCAGCTGCGCGGACCTGTTCGCCTCGGCGACCAGTATGTGACCGGGCCCCAGAGCCAGGTCCAGGTGCTGCTGCGGGATCGCTCGACCTTCACGGTCGGGGCCAATGCGCGGATGACGGTCGATCGCTTTGTGGTCAGCGAGAACAGCGGCTCGGCCGTTACGGTGGCGCGCGGTGCCTTCCGCTTTGTCTCGGGCCGAACCGGCCGCTCGGGCTCCCGCGAGGCTATCAACACGCCGGTGGCCTCAATCGGCGTGCGTGGAACCATCGTCGAAGGCCTGGTCGGACCCGACCTCCTCGGCGCTCTCCGCAACCAGACAGATGTCCCGCCATTCACCGGTGACGAAGACTCGATGCTGCTGGTTGTCCTGCGGGGGCCGGCATCCGACGCCCGCTCCTTCGACACCCCGGGTGCGATCGACGTCGAGCGCGACGGTGTGATGACATCACTGGAACGGCCCGGCCAGGCGCTGCTCGTGACCAGCGACGGCGTCTTCGGTCCCTTCTTCCTGCCGGACGACCTCTCGGGCACGCTCGGCAATCTGCTGACCCCGACGCCGGAAGCCGTCACTGATGAAGGGGAGGGGGCGGAAGTCTCCGCAGCGGTCGCTTCTGATGACGTCGTCGTCATGGCGGAGTCCGTGCCGGCCCTCGATGCCACCGAAAGCTATGAGCCGGTGCCGGAAGAGGATCCGGAGGGGGATTTCCCCTTCTTCCCGCCGACCCAGCCCAACCCCTGATATCGCAGACCCGTCAGGGTCCCGGGCTTCTCAGCCCGGGACCTTCAGGGACTGAAGTCATGCGAAGCCGTCATCCCACGGGGTGATCGGCGGCTGTTGCAGTGGATCCGCCGACGGCAGGGTCCGCTCGTAGGCAGACTCCTGCGGGAAGAAGTCCCGTACCTCCCGCAGATCGCCCCAGTCGTCCGCGAGGGGCGGCAGGGCGATCTTGTCGGACATGCCCGGAAGAACCTGCGGCGCGCCGGTGTCGCCGCCGTCATCGTCAGGGCCATAGCAGATTTCCGGCCCGCCGCCCTTGGTCGAGGGGATGGGTGAGCCGGCAACGTCCAGCACGGTCACCGTAATGCCCTGCAGGTCAGAGAACTGTCCGTCAGAGGCCGAGACGATGACGTCGTAGGTGTTGTCCCGGCCAGCATCCGTCGGAGCCTCGAAATCGGGGGGCGTGATGAAGCTCAGGGCACCCGTCGCGGCATCGATCGTGAACCGGGCCGCATCCGCACCGCCGAAGATGCTGTAGGTGACTGCACCCGGGAAGAGGTCCGTCGCCACGACCGTCGTGACAGCCGTCTGTCCCTCGTTGATGTCTATGGCCGCCTCGAGCCCGCCACCGTTCGAGGTGATGCGCGGCGGTTCATTGTTGGCGGCCGGGGTGAGATTGTTGCCGGCCGGGGTGAGACTGAGGAGCTGGTCGTCGAACTGGAGGAATTCACAGTCGTAGACCAGGTCCGTGCCATCGGCTCCGGTGACCTGAACCACACCCGCGGTGATGAACTGTATCGTGTAGGCACTGGACAGGCCCTTGAAGATGGCCGTGTCGATTCCGGCCTCGCCGCGGATCTCGTCGTTGCCGATGCCGCCCTCCAGCTGGTCGTCGCCGTCTCCACCTCGCATGGTGTCGACGCCGGCTCCGCCTGTGATCAGGTCATGGCCCGCAGCGCCATTGATGGTGTCATCGCCGTCCCCGCCGTCGATCCGGTCGTGGCCGTCGCCACCGTTGAGGGTATCGACGCCGGCACCGCCCAGCAGACGGTCATCCTCGCCACCGCCGTTCATGGTGTCATCGCCGCTGCCGCCATCAAGGAAATCGTCCGAGGCACCGCCGTTCATGACATCGTTCAGGGCGTTCCCGACGAGGACGTCGCGGCCATCACCGCCGATCAGGGTGTCATCTCCATCATCGCCGATCAGGACGTCGTCAGCGACCCCGCCGTCCAGGGTGTCATTGCCATTGCCGCCGAAGAGGGTGTCATTGCCGTCTCCGCCAGACAGTGTGTCGAGGCCGTCGAACCCGTTGATGACGTCATTGCCGCCCAGGCCGTCGAGGATGTCGTCACCGGCAGTGCCGTTCAGAATATCGGCGGTGAACTGGATCGGCACAAATACCGGTCCAAAAACCTCGCCGAGGCTGTTGGAGATCTTCAGGGCCAGGTTGTGCAGCGGGACTGAAACGTCCGAGGTTGAGCGGTATTCCAAGGCCTCGATCAGGGCCTCGATCGCGACGCTGTTGGGATTGGCATTGAACAGGACAGAGAACACGTTCCCCGTCTGCGCGATCGTTCCGATATCGACGCCTTCGAAAAAGATCGTTCCCGTTACGATGCTGATCTGCCCCGAACCGGTCCCCACATTCCTGACCGTGATCAGGTCCGTGGTAAGCAGGCCCGTGATGGTCAGGAGGCCGCCGTCATAGCTGACACCGGCATCGGTGAAGGTTACGTCCGCGTCGATCAGGACGAAGGGGTCCCCCTCGTTGACCGCCAGCAGGCCGACGACGTCCGTCAGGCTGAGCGTGTTTTCCGCGACGTCAGTGACTGTGACCCGCAGGTTCTGGGTGTCGGTGCTCACGCCGTCGGAGGCCTGGACCACGATGTCGTAGTTGTTGTCTGCGCCGGCATCGAGCGGTGTTTCGAAATCGGGCGGAGCCAGGAAGCTGACCTCGCCGGTGTCGGCGTCGATCGAAAACAGCGCGGCATCCGCGCCGCCCGTGATCGACCAGGTGATCTGGGCCCCTGCGTCGGGATCTGCGGCCGTCACTGTGGCCACCGTCCGGCTGTTTTCGGCGACCGTCACGGTTCCGTTCGGCCCGCCGCCGGCAGAGGTGATCACCGGCGCGTCATTGGAGGCGGTGACCGTGACGGTGATCGACGGTGCGGGAACCGTGGTGTTGCGGAGGTAGTTCAGAGTGCCGACATCCTCACCGACAAGGACATCGAGATCGCCGTCCCCGTCCAGATCGCCCAAGGTCGGTGATGAGGCGAATGCGACGTTGAAGCCGTCAAAGGGATTGGCCTGGCCGGTCCGCTGGACGAACACGGGCGCGGTGACCGACCCCGTATTCTCGAAATACAGCAACGTCCCTTGATATTCACCGACCACCGCGTCGAGGTCGCCGTCACCGTCGATGTCGGCGAATCTGGGGTGGCTGAAGGTACCGACATCGACGCCGTTGAACGGATTGGCGCTCCCGGTTCGCGCGGTGAACACGGCTGTTGATGCTGAGCCCGTATTTTCGAAATAGTTCAGCAGGCCATCACGCCTGCCGACCACAAGATCCAGGTCGCCATCACCGTCAAGATCAACGGGGGCCGGCAGGGTGTCGGTGCCGAGGCTGATGCCATTGAACGGATTGGCCGAACCCGTTCGCGAGATGAAGGTCGGTGCCTGCTCCGTCCCCGTGTTCTCGAGGTAGTTTACGGTGCCGGAGCCGGTACCAAGCACGGCGTCGAGGTCACCGTCACCGTCCATATCCGCCATGACCGGCGCGCTGAAGAAGCCGGTATCGACGCCGTCGAATGGATTGGCGGTGCCGACCCGTTGAACGAACGTCGGCGTTGCTACCGTCCCCGTGTTTTCGAAATAGGACAAGGTGCCGTAGAACTGGCCCACGACGGCATCCAGATCGCCATCGCCGTCCAGGTCGGCCAGGGCCGGTCTTGGAACGGTATTGCCGCCGACACTCAAGCCATCGAACGGGTTGTTGGCCCCGGTTTGTTGGGTGAAACGAGGCCCCGAACCGAGGCCGTTCCCGGCCGCATCCGTGACATTCAGAACCAGGTTGCGCGTCGCTGTCGGCGCATCACTGACGTTGGCGTAGGTCAGGTTCTGGATCAGGGCGTCGATGGCCGCGGAGGTGGCGGCCGCATTGAAGGTGATGGTCAGGTCCGTGCCGACGCCGCCTGTCAGCAGGCCGATGACGATGCCGCCATAGGTGACGGAGGATGACGCCAACAGGCCGATCTGGCCTGCGCCGGAGCCTTCGTTCCGAACCGCGATACGGTCTTCGTCCAGGACGCCGGAAAGGCTCAGGGTTCCGCCGGCGAAGTCACCGTCGCTGTCCGTGAAGGTGACGGCGAAGTCGATCAGCTGGGGCGAGGTGTTCACGACATTCTCGGAGAATGTCACAGACGGGCTCAGGCCCGTCAGGACCGGCCGCCCCGGTTCTACGACATCCGTCACCGTAATCCGCAGGTTCTGGGAGTCGCTGTTCAGGCCGTCGGAGGCCCGGACCACGATGTCGTAGTTGTTGTCTGCGCCGGCATCGAGCGGCGTTTCGAAATCGGCCGGGGCCAGGAAGCTGACCGCGCCGGTGGCCGCATCGATCGAGAACAGAGCGGAATCCGCGCCGCCCGTGATCGACCAGGTGATCTGTGCCCCGGCGTCGGGATCCGCAGCCGTCAGGGTGGTCGCGGCCGTGGTGTTTTCGTTGACAGAAACGGTTCCGTTGGGCCCGCCTCCAGCGGACGTGATCACCGGGGCTTCATTGGTGTTGGTGACCGTGACGCTGATGGTCTGGCTGTCTGTACGGGTCCCGTCGGAGACCTGCACCGTGACCTCATAGACATTGTCGCCGTTCTGGTCGGCGGGGGTCTCGAAATCGGGCGCGTTGATGAAGCTCAGGACCCCGGTGGGGCTCATGGTGAAAAGGGCGGAGTCCCCACCGGTCAGGATGAAGTAGCTGAGATTGCTTCCGGCATCCTGATCAAAGGCGGTGACCTGACTCGGGCCTGTAGTGTTTTCCGAGATCGTGTAGCCGCCGGTGGCACCCCCGCCGAGTGACGTGATCACCGGGGCCTCGGGTACGTCGCCGATCTGCACGTTGAGGGTCTGTACATCGACCCCGCCCTGGCCGTCGGATACCTGGACATCGACGACATAGGTGTTGTCGCCGTTCTGGTCGGCGGGGGCCTCGAAGCTTGGGGGCCCGACGAAGGTCAGGACGCCCGTCGCCGGATCGATCGCGAACAGGGCCGCGTCGGCGCTGCTTGCAACGATCGACCAGGTGAGAACGGCACCGGCATCGGGATCCGAGGCCGTCATCGTGATCACGGCGGTGGTGTTTTCGGAAACCCCGAAGCTCACCCCGGTCCCGCCGCCACCCGAGGTGATGGCCGGGGCCTCATTGGCGTTTGTCACCGTGATGTTGATCGTCTGGGTGTCGGTCAGCTGGCCGTCAGAGGTCTGGACGATGACCTGATAGACGTTGTCGCCGCCCTGGTCGGCCGGGGCCTCGAAATCAGGCGGGTTGATGAAGCTGATCACACCGGCGTTGATCGTGAACAGGGCTGCGTCGGGCCCGCCGATGATCGAATAGGTCAGATTGGTGCCGGCGTCGGGGTCCGCGGCCGTGATGGGATTGGGTCCGTTGGTGTTTTCGGAAATGGTGTAGCCACCGACGGCTCCGCCGCCGTTGGACGTGATGACCGGAGCCTCGTTGGCGTCGGTCACGGTCAGATTGATCGTCTGGGTGTCGGTCAACTGGCCGTCGGAGACCTGGACAATCACCTCATAGACGTTGTCGCCGTTCTGATCCGCCGGGGCTTCGAAGTCCGGCGGGCTGATCAGGCTGAGCACCCCCGAGGCATCGATCGCGAACAGAGCCGCGTCGGCGCCACCGATGATCGAATAGGTCAGGACGGATGAGGCGTCCGGATCGATCGCGGTCACCGGATTGGGGCCGAGGGTTCCTTCCACGATGGTGTAGCTTCCGGTCGCACCACCCCCGTTGGAGGTGATGACGGGGGCCTCGGGCGCATCGCCGACGTTGATGAAGATGGTCTGGACATCGGTCCCGCCGAGGCCGTCGGAGACCTGGACATCGACCTCATAGACGTTGTCGCCGTTCTGGTCGGTCGGGGCCTCGAAATCGGGCGCGGTGACGAAGGTCAGGACCCCGGTCGCGGAATCGATCACGAACCGGGCCCCATCCCGGCCGCTGAGGATCGAATAGGCCAGATTGGCCCCGGCATCGGGATCGACGGCGACGACCGTGGTCGCGGTCGTGCTGTTCTCGAAGCCCGGCACAGACGCCGACGGCCCGCCGCCGCCTGACGTGATGACGGGTGCCTCATTGGCGTTGGTGACGGTCAGATTGATCGTCTGGGTGTCCGTCAGCTGGCCGTCCGAGACCTGGACGATCACCTCATAGACATTGTCGCCGTTCTGGTCGGTCGGGGCCTCGAAATCAGGCGCGCTGATCAGGCTGATGACGCCGGAACTGTTGATCGTGAACCGGGCGGAGTCCGCGCCGCCGATGATCGAGAATGTTAGATTGGACCCAGCATCGGGATCGAAGGCCGTGACCGTGTTCGGTCCCGTGGTGTTCTCGACGATCGTATAGGCACCGGTCGCCCCGCCGCCGTTGGAGGTGATGACCGGGGCGTCATTGACCCCGGTGACCGTCACGGTGACCGTGGCGTCGGTGCTGATGCGGGTGAAATCGGCTGCGCCGAAGACGACGTAGCTCGAACCCGCATCGGCGCGTCCTGACGGGTCGGCCATTGGGGCGCCGATGATGAGGTCGTCGAAGCCGTCGCCGTTCACATCGCCCGCGGCCGAAACCGACTGACCACTGAAGTCCCCGGCCGCAATGCCGCCGATGGCGAAGCCGTTCTGGCCATTCAGCGTGGCCAGGTCCAGGGTGCCGCTGAAACCCGTGGCGCGCCCGAACACGACATAGGTCTCGCCGGCGTCGACCCCGCCGGTGCCGTCGGCATAGATCGCGCCGATCAGCAGATCGTCGATGCCGTCGCCGTTCACGTCCCCGGCCGAGGCGACCGAGTGTCCGGTGAGATTGGCCGCCGCCGTGCCGGTGATGGTGAAACCCATCGAGGCGGTCATGGAGGACAGGTCCAGATTGGCCCCGAACCCGCCGGATCGACCGAACACGACATAGGTCTCGCCCGCGCTCTCGCGTCCGGCCGGGTCGGCATAGAGGGCCCCGATGACCATGTCCGCGCGCCCGTCGCCGTTCAGGTCGCCGGCAGAGGCCACCGACCAGCCGGCATGATCGCCGGCATCCACGCCCGAGATGGTGAAGCCGGTGGTGCCGG
>VYMF01000343.1_pt1 | contig 9757 bp, 8 predicted proteins | sample 5115271 | NCBI WGS metagenome assembly VYMF01 (sample SAMN12291778, study PRJNA351875) | freshwater metagenome | isolation source: freshwater lake | place: USA: Michigan, Wintergreen Lake | collected 2013-08-08
CGGCGGGATCGAGCATGTGCTGGTCGATGAGGCCCAGGACACCGCGCCCCAGCAGTGGGACATCATACGGGCACTGACCGAAGGCTTCTTCTCCGGCGACAGCGGGCGGGTTCCGAGGGTCCTCCCAACCACGGGACAACTGCCCGCCCGCACCATCTTCGCGGTCGGGGACGAGAAACAGTCGATCTATTCCTTCCAGGGCGCGCGGCCCGAACGGCTGCGCCAGGAATCCCAGCGCTACCAGGTTCTGGTGACCGGCTCCGGCGCGGCCTTCCTGCCGATCCAGCTGGCAACCTCCTTCCGATCGACGCCGGAGGTGCTCGGCTTTGTCGATGCTGTCTTCCACGAACCGGAGCGGACCGCCGCCCTGGTAGGCGAGGACGTCGGCTATATTCCCCCCCATGTCGCCAAGCGCGAGACCGACCACGGCTGCGTCGACCTTTGGCCCCTGTTCGAGGACCAGAAGGCGCCCGAGCCCGACGTCTGGGACCCGGTTGACCAGGAGGCGTCCACCAGCGGCCGCAAACAGCTGGCGGCGAATCTGGCGGCCTGGATCCAGAGCCAGGTCGAGACCGGCGTGACGGTCCATGATCGCAACCGCCGCGAGCTGCGACCCTGCGGCTATGGCGACTTCCTGATCCTCGTGCGTCGCCGCGACGCCACCTTCGAGGAGATCATCCGCGCGCTGAAATCCGCCGGCGTGCCGGTGGCCGGGGCCGACCGGCTGAAGCTGTCGTCGCATATCGTCTTCGACGACCTGATCGCCCTCGCCCGCTTCGCCCTCTATCCCGACGACGAGCTCAGCCTGGCCGGAATTCTCCGCAGTCCCTTCTGCGACGTCGATGAGGACAGTCTGTTCGAACTGGCCGGACGGGAGGCGCGGCGGGCCAATCTCTGGACCGCCCTGCAGCAGCGCGCCGGAGAGCGGCCCGAATGGTCCCACGCCCGGGACTTCCTGCTGACGTTGATAGCGACCCGCGACCGGGATCCGTTCGGCTTCTTCTCGGGCCTGCTGAACCGCCTCGACGCCGGCGGCCTGTCGGGGCGGGCCCGGATCCTGCGCCGGCTGGGTGTCGAGGCCGGCGAGGCGATCGACGAAACCCTGAATCAGGTGCTTTCGGCCGAGGATCGCGGCGGTGCCGACCTGGAGACCTGTCTGGCCCTGCTGGAAGCCGCCGACGTCGAGGTCAAACGCGAGCTGGAGGGCGCGCGCGACGAGGTCCGCGTCATGACGGTCCACGGGGCCAAGGGGCTGGAAGCACCGGTCGTCATCCTGCCCGACACGACCAGCCGGGCGAAGGCCCAGGGGCCGAGCCTCATGCCGGTCACCCTGGCGGACGGATCGGAAGCCTGGCTGATGTGTCCCGGCTCCGAGAAGGAGGATTGTCCCGCCTCGAAGGATGCGCGCGAGGCCCGGCAGGCGCGCGCCGACGCCGAATCCTTGCGCCTGCTCTATGTCGCCCTGACCCGTGCCCGCGACCGGATCCTGGTTCTGGGCCGCGCTCTCGGAAAGCCGAAGACCGGCTATGAGGAGCGCAGCTGGTGGACCGTGATCGAGGAGACCTTCGGCCGCATGGGTGACGCGGTCCGCGATCTGGATGACGGCGTCCGCCGCTTCGGCCCCGATCCGGCCGTCCTGACATCCGCGAAAACGCCCCGGGCCGAGACCGTGGTCGCGCCGGACTGGATGACCGCCTCCCCGGCCCCGGACCCCGGCATGCGCCTGGCCTCACCCTCGCGCATGGATGAAACCCTGCGCATCCCCGCCCCCTCTCCGCTGGCCACCACGGCCGGGCCGGGCGCGCCCCTCGGGCGGTTCCGGCGCGGGGACCTGATCCACCGCCTTCTGGAGCGACTGCCCGATATACCCTTGGCCGAACGGCCAGAGGCGGCGGTGAGGATGTTGTCCCGTGAACGGGACCTCGACGATCAACAGCGCGCCGAGATGATCGAATCCGCCTTCCGGGTCCTCAACGACGACCGGTTCGCCCCGGTGTTCGGGTCCGGCTCGCGGCCCGAGGTCGCCCTGACCGGCTCGGTCGGGACGATCGCCGTCTCCGGGCGGATGGACCGGCTGGTCGTCACCCCCGAGCGGGTTCTGGTCATCGACTACAAGACCAACCGCCCGGCCCCCGCCCGGATCGAGGATGCGGACCCGGCCTATGTGCGCCAGCTGGCCGTCTATGCGGCGATCCTGGCGCGTCTGTATCCGGATCGTCCGGTCGAGGCCGCCCTGGTCTGGACCGACGGGCCACAGCTGATGGCGGTGCCCCCGGCGATGATGGAGGCGGTCCTCGCGGCCTGACCCGCGCGCCCGTTGATTTGGCCGGCCCCACGCCCCACATCGGCTGTCGAAGCGCCGGAATCACTCCATGATGTCCGGCCGATCCGGAGAAAGATCCCCATGGCCACCGTCAAGGTCACCGACGACAGTTTCGAAACCGACGTCCTCAAGGCGTCCGTCCCCGTCCTGGTCGATTTCTGGGCCGAATGGTGCGGCCCCTGCAAACAGATCGGCCCGGCGCTGGAACAGATCGCCGACGAACTGGCCGGTCAGGTGGTCATCGCCAAGGTCAATATCGACGACAGCCCCATGATCCCGTCGAAACTGGGCGTGAAGGGCATTCCGACCCTGATGCTGTTCAAAGACGGCCAGATGGCGGCGATGAAGGTCGGCGCCATGCCCAAGGGCAAGATCGTCGAATGGCTGGCCGAGGCCGGGATCGGCCGCACGGCTGCCTGACCTGAAGGGCTTGGGGCTTAGGTCTTAGGGCTTAGGTCTTGGAGGGTTTTTCGAGCCCGTGCCGGCTCCAGCACTCACCCCTAAGCCCTAAGCCCTAAGCCCCAAGCCCTAATCCGGCCACGTCTCCCGGGCGGCACCCAGCACCTCGCCCGCCATATAGAGCGAGCCGCAGATCATGACCCGGCCCGCTCCCAGCCGCAGGGCGCGGGACAGCGCCTCCTGAACCGAGGCACAGGCCGTCGCACCGAGGCCGTGACCCCGCGCCACCGCCGCCAGCGCCTCAGGCTCGGCCGCCGCGCCGTCGAACGGCACGGTGAAGACCGCCGCGTAGGACCGGTTGAGGGCTTCGAAGAAGCCGCCCGCGTCCTTGTTGGCCAGGATGCCGACGATCAGGGCCAGCGGCCGGGGAACCCGGGCCTGCCGCTCCGCCAGGGCAGCCGCCAGGGCCGCCGCCGCATGGGGGTTATGCCCGCCGTCCAGCCATAGTTCGGCATCGGCCGCCCGCGCCGCCTCGCCATAGGGGCCCGCCGTCAGCCGCTGCATCCGCGCCGGCCAGCGCACGGACCGCAGACCTTCGGCGATGGCCGCCTCGGGCAGGTCGAGCTCAAGGGCGACCGCGATCGCCAGCCCGGCATTGTCGATCTGGTGCGGACCGGTCAGGGCCGGGGCCGGCAGGTCCAGAAACCGCTCCTGATCCTGAAACGACAGGCCGCCGCGCTCGGCCCAGGCGTCGAAATCGACCCCCATGACGGTCAGCGGCGCCTGCACCGCCCGCGCCGCCGCCTCGATGACCGCCATCGCCGGCTCGGCCTGACGGGCGATCAGGCCGCGCGCCCCGGCCTTCAATATGCCCGCCTTTTCGCCCGCCACCCCGCCCAGATCCGTGCCGAGAAACTCCGCATGATCGAGGTCGACCGGGGTGATGACGCTCAGCAGCGGCCGCTCGATGACATTGGTGGCGTCCAGCAGGCCGCCGAGACCGACCTCGACAATGGCCAGGTCCGCCGGGATTTCGCTCATGGCCACATAGGCGGCGGCCGTGGTGCTCTCGAACACCGTTGCCTCGCGCCCGCCCCGGTCGATGGCGGCCTCGACCCGGTCGAGGACGGCGTTCAGTGCATCGTCCCCGATCAGCTGACCCGCCAGCCGGATCCGTTCATTGAACCGCACCAGATGGGGCGAGGTATAGGTATGGACCCTCAGTCCCGCCGCCTCGGCGATGGCGCGCAGCAGGGCGGCGGTGGACCCCTTGCCGTTGGTGCCGGCGACATGGACCACCGGCGGCAACCGGTCCTGCGGGTCGCCCAGCGCCGCGCACAGGACGCGCATCCGCTCCAGCGACAGGTCGATCCGCTGCGGGTGGCGGGCGCGCAGTCTTTCCGAAATCGGGTCCATTCGCCGAGGCTACGCCGCCCGGCGCTTCCCGCCCATCAGCATCGACAGGATCCGGCCCAGCACCACCGGCAGATCGGCGCGGGCGACGACCCGGTCGACCATGCCCTTTTCCTGCAGATATTCGGCGCGCTGGAAGCCGGGCGGCAGTTTCTCGCGGATGGTCGCCTCGATCACCCGCGGGCCGGCGAAACCGATCAGCGCGCCCGGCTCGGCCAGATGCACATCACCCAGCATGGCATAGCTGGCCGTGACCCCGCCCGTGGTCGGATCGGTCAGGACCACGACGAAGGGCAGTTGCGCCGCCTTCAGCTCCTGGATGGCCAGGGTGGTGCGGGCCATCTGCATCAGGCTGAGGGCGCCTTCCTGCATCCGCGCCCCGCCGGCGGCGGTGAAACAGACCAGCGGCACGCCGCGCCCGATCGCAGCCCGGGCCGCGGCGATGAACGCCTCGCCCGCTGCCATACCCAAGGAACCGCCCATGAAGGTGAAGTCCTGGACGATCACCACCGCCTCGGTCCCGTCCAGGGCCCCGAAGCCGATGGCCATGGTGTCCTTGCGGCCCGCCGCCTTGCGGGCCGCGGCCAGCCGGTCCTTGTAGGATTTGCCGTCCGAGAATTTCAGCGGGTCTTCCGGCACGTCCGGGGTCTCGATCGGCTCATAGTCGCCGTCGTCGAAGGTGGCGCGCAGCCGGGTCGGGGCGTCGATCCGCATATGCCGGCCCGAGGGCGTCACCCACAGGGCGGCCTCAAGGTCCGGGCGGTACAGCATTTCGCCGGAATCGGGGTCCTTGACCCAGAGATTGTCCGGCGTGTCGCGCCGGCTGACGATCTTGCGAACGCCGGGTGCGAAACGGCTCAGCCAGCCGCCCCGTCGTTCCTGGGGTTTTTCCTGGGGTTTGGGAGGGGTCTTGTCAGCCATGGACGCGCTCTAAACCGTTTCACTGACCCGTGCACCCCGGACCGCGTCGGCGAGGGCCTTCACCTTCGCCAGAACGCGCGGGACGGCGGGTTCATTCGCCTCGAGGGCCGCCGCGACCTCGTCCACCAGCACCGAGCCGGCGACGACCGCATCGGCGACCCGGGCGATCTCGGCGGCCCGTTCCGGCGTCTTCACGCCAAACCCGACCGCAACCGGCAGGCCCGAGGCCTTGCGCACCCGTTCGACTGCTGGGGCGACGGACAGGGTCTGGGCCTCCTTGACCCCGGTCACACCGGCGACCGAGACATAGTAGACAAAGCCCGAGGTCCGTTCGGCGATCCGCTTCAGCCGCGCATCGTCCGAGGTCGGGGTCGCCAGCCGGATCAGCGACACCGATGCCGCGTCCAGCGCATCCGACAGCGGTTCGGCCTCTTCGGGCGGACAGTCGACCACAATCACCCCGTCGACGCCGCTGGCTGCCGCATCGCGGGAAAAGGCGGCATGGCCATAGCTCTCGATCGGATTGAGATAGCCCATCAGGATAACCGGCGTGTCGGCGTCCCCGGCGCGGAAGTCCGCCGCCAGGGCCAGGGTCCCCTTCAAGGTCAGCCCGGCCTTGAGCCCGCGTAGCGCCGCGCGCTGGATCGGCGGCCCCTCGGCCATCGGATCGGAGAAGGGAAAGCCCAGTTCGATCAGATCGGCCCCGGCGGCCGGCAGGCCGCGCAGGATCTCCAGCGCCTCATCACGCGTCGGGTCCCCGGCCATGACATAGGCCACAAAACCGGCCCGGCCCTCGGCCTTGAGCGCGGCGAAGCGGGCGTCGATACGCGCTGTGGTCATTGGGCGGGCGCGGGCGTCGCCGGAGCCGCAGGCTGGCCCGCGCAGACGTCGCCCGGAATGGTCGCAAAGGCCAGCCAGGCCGGCTCGCCGGGGGCCGGGACCCGGGTCTCGTCGGCAAAGGCCAGCATCTGGAAGCCGTCGCAGCCGCCGCCGGGCCGGCGCTTCACATAGACGACCAGATTGTCGTCACCGCCGGCCGCCAGCCAGCCCTGACGCGAGAAGGCCTCGCTGTAGGTGTCGACCAGTCCGCCGATCGCCCCCTGGGTCGTCAGCACACAGGTCGCCTGTTGCGCCAGGCCGATCCGGCCGCCGCAGGTCGGATCGCCCGCCGCCGTCGGCAGGTCCGGGATCTCGACCTGCAAGGCGGCAGGCGGGGTCTGCGCCGGCACCGGCGTCGCCAGCAGGGCCGCACCGGCGGCCATCATCACGATCTTCATTCTACAACTCCACGCCCAGATGCTTCGCCACGGCGAAGATGTCCTTGTCGCCCCGCCCGCACATATTGAGCACGACATCACCGCCCTTGCCCACGTCCTTCGCGATCTCTCCGATCCGGGCCAGGGCGTGGCTGGGTTCCAGCGCGGGGATGATCCCCTCCAGCTTCGAACACAGCTGGAAGGCTTCCAGCGCCTCGACGTCGGTGGCGGCGCGGTATTCGGCGCGGCCGATGTCCTTCAGCCAGGCGTGCTCCGGCCCGATGCCCGGATAGTCGAGCCCGGCCGAGATCGAATGGCCCTCCAGGATCTGGCCGTCCTCGTCCTGCAGCAGATAGGTACGGTTGCCGTGCAGCACCCCGGGCCGTCCGCCCTGCAGGCTGGCCGCATGGTCCGGGCCGTCCAGCCCGCGCCCGGCCGCCTCGATCCCGATCAACCGCACCCCGGCGTCGTCGATGAAGGGATGGAACAGGCCGATGGCATTGGACCCGCCCCCGATCGCCGCCACCACCGCATCCGGCAGCTTCCCGCGCCGCGCCAGCATGGCCGCCCGCGTCTCCTTGCCGATCACCGACTGAAAGTCGCGGACCATGGCCGGATAGGGGTGCGGACCGGCGGCGGTGCCGATCAGGTAATAGGTGTCCTCGACATTGGTCACCCAGTCGCGCATCGCCTCGTTCATGGCGTCCTTCAGGGTCGCCCGGCCCGCCGTCACCGGCACCACCTCGGCCCCCAGCAGCTTCATGCGGAAGACGTTGGGCGACTGCCGCTCCACGTCGGTCGCGCCCATGTAGACGATGCATTTCAGGCCGAAGCGGGCGCAGACGGTCGCCGTCGCCACCCCGTGCTGGCCGGCCCCGGTCTCGGCGATGATCCGCGTCTTGCCCATCCGCATCGCCAGCAGGATCTGGCCCATGCAGTTGTTGATCTTGTGCGCGCCCGTATGGTTCAGCTCGTCGCGCTTGAACCAGATGTCGGCGGCCCCGTAATGGGCCGTCAGCCGCTCGGCCAGGTACATCGGGCTGGGCCGGCCGACATAGTCGGTCAGGAAGCCGTCCAGCTCAGCCTGGAAGGTCGGATCGGCCTTGGCCGCCTCATAGGCCGCGTCCAGCTCGTGAACCAGCGGCATCAGGGTCTCGGCCACGAACCGCCCGCCATAGGGGCCGAAACGGCCCTCGGCGTCGGGCATGGAATACTGGTTCGGGAGGATGGCGTTCACAGAGGGAGCTTTCACGCACATTCGGGCTTTTTGGGGAGCGGCGGAATTCAGGCCGAACGAACAGCCTTCAGAAAGGCCGTGATCCGGGCCGCGTCCTTAACACCCGGCGCGGTTTCCACGCCAGAGGACACATCCACGAGGGGCGCGCCGGACACGGAAATCGCCTGCGCCACATTGTCCGGGGTCAGACCACCGGCCAGGAACCAGGGCCGGTCAAAGACCCGGCCGGCCAGCAGGCCCCAGTCGAACCGCACCCCGACCCCGCCGGGCAGGTGCGACCCCTCCGGCGGCTTTGCGTCGAACATCAGGTGATCGGCGACCGTCGCCCAGTCCCCGGCCCCGGCGAAATCCTCCGCCCGGCGGATCGGCAGGACCTTGATAATCCCCGCCCCGGTCAACAGTCGCACCCGCGCGGCCCGTTCAACCGTCTCCGCCCCATGCAGCTGGATCAGGTCCGGCTTCAGGACGAGCGCGATTTCCGTCAGCAGGGCGTCATCGGCGTCCACCGTGACGGCCACGATCTTCGCCTTCCCTGGACCTTGGCCCCGCGCCCGCCCGAACACGGTCGCCCCGTGCAGCGGGTCGATGTGGCGGGGGCTTTTCGGAAACACCACCGCCCCGACAAAGGCCGCACCGCCCTCCAGCGCCGCATCCAGTGCCTCGGGCGTGGTCAGGCCACAGATCTTGGCTTGGGCGGTCATCAGCCGAATATGGTCTCGATCTGCGCCGGATCCAGCAGTCGCCAGTCCCCCGGGGCCAGATCGTCCGGCAGTACCAGGCCGCCGACCCGTTCGCGGTGCAGGCCCTCGACGTGATTGCCCACGGCCGCAAACATCCGCCGCACCATATGGTAGCGGCCCTCGGTCACCGTCAGCCGCGCCTCCGTGGGCGACAGCACCTCCAGTACCGCGGGCGACAGCGGCTTGTCCTCTCCCTCCAGCACCAGCCCCCCGGCGGCAAACACATCGCCCTCGGTCCCGGTCAGCGGCCGCGCCAGCGTGGCGCGATAGACCTTGGCCACATGCCGTCTGGGACTGATCACCCGGTGCAGCAGGTCGCCGTCATCGGTCAGCAGCAGCAGGCCAGTCGTCTGTTTGTCCAGCCGCCCGATGGTCGAGATGGCCGGATCGCGCCGCCGCCAGCGGGGCGGCAGGACGTCATAGACCAGGGCCCCGTCCTCCTTGCGCGAACAGGTCATGCCCAGCGGCTTGTGCAGCATCATCACCAGACCCGGCACCGGATCCAGCGGCTGGCCGTCGATTGCCATCCGCGCGGGCAGGTCCGGCGTCACCGGTATCCGCCTCGACACATCGGTCAGATCGACCCCGTCCAGCACGATCCCGCCGGCCTTCCCCAGCCGCGCCATCTCGGTCCGCGAGCCATAGCCCATGGAGCCGAGCAGCTTGTCCACGCGGGAGGTGGGGGTTTTTTTGCTTGCCCTATCGCCCTTCGGGCTACTTGAGGGCGTTTTCACTTCACCGCCTCGAACACCTTGTAACCACCGCTGTCGGCGATCATGTCGACACGCTTGAAGGCGTCCTTCAGCTCGGCCTCATAGGGCAGGTGGCGATTGGCCACGATCCACAGCACCCCGCCCTTCTTCAGCAGGCCGGCGGCCTTGCGGATGAAGGCCTGACCCAGCCGCTTGTCCTCGGCCCCGCCGTCATGGAAGGGCGGATTGCTGACCACGAAATTCAGCTCGCCGACATCCTCCAGCGTCCGCGCATCGGCCCATTCAAAGGTCGCGCGCGGGTCGGTGACATTCTTCCGCGCCGCCGCGATCGCCCGCCGGTCCAGATCGACCAGCCGAAGCGAAGTGACCGCCGGCGAACCCAGCACCACCGTCGCCAGGGCCCCGTAGCCGCACCCCAGATCCACCCCCGCACCCTTCAGCGGCGGCAGGGCCTGGGCCAGCAGCAGCGACCCGGCATCGATCCGGTCCCAGGCGAACACCCCCGGCTGCGACCAGGCGTCCAGCCCTTCCACCAGGCGCGGCGCCCCCGCGGCGATGGCCGCATCCAGCCCCGTCACCGTCTCCGGCCGGATCACGACACAGCGCCGGTGGTGCGCCTTGGCGCTCTCCCCGACCTCGACACCGAAGGCCTCCAGCTCCTTCTTCAGCCGCGACCCGCCCTTGTCCTTGGCCGCCATCACATCCAGCCGCCCCCCGACCTTCAGCGCCCGCAACGCCAGCGCCAGGGCATAGCG
>VYMF01000346.1_pt1 | contig 9745 bp, 9 predicted proteins | sample 5115271 | NCBI WGS metagenome assembly VYMF01 (sample SAMN12291778, study PRJNA351875) | freshwater metagenome | isolation source: freshwater lake | place: USA: Michigan, Wintergreen Lake | collected 2013-08-08
AACGGTTTTATCTCAAAGCATGTTTTGATAGCAAAAAATAGAAGAGATTTTCGAATATCGGAGTCCTCAAACCAAAAATCTATCTCTATCTACGTTTCATTATTGCGTTTGGAAGATTGATTGAAGAGGATTTAGGATTTTAAAAACCTATTCCTAGTAATAGAAATCATCCTACGTTTCATTAATTTCATTAGAAGAAATATTTTAAAATTCTTATTGAATTAATATTTACTATTAAATTCTTTTATAGAAAAATAAATAGATCGTTATAGAAATATCAATTTGATGGAGATCTTTCGAGATTTCTAATCACTTTCTAGAAGAATCGCCACCGGCGTATAACAGCGACATCACGCTGCGCTTCGGGTCTTCGCCCTCGCTTGGCCTGCGGCACATAGGCTTCTGGCACTCCCCTTGCATCCGCAAGTGTCGTGACCAGTCCCTAACGTCCCGTTCCGGGACTCAGGGGCGCCTACGTCGTGATGTCTAGTACGTTATCTGCAATGCCCAAAACCTTATTATCGAGAAAAAGAATTCAAATGAGTGAAAAAATCAAATTTAAATAGAATAAACTTCGAACAAAATTTCTTAGATTATGGAAGAAATTTTTTAAGAATCACTATGCTATACAAATTTTTATAAAGGTAAAAGTACGAACTAAATTCCTATGTTTTGGAAATTGATTTGAGGAATTGGAGACAATTATGTTAAAAAAACTTATACTTTTTTCTTTGTGCTTAAAACTATTTATTATGTGCACAAATAAAAAAGAATATTGCTACTCACAATTAAAAGAAGGGCCGGATATACAAGGAATTGACTCTGCAGGAAGCTGTGCTACCCATATTATCCTCGAAAATCAGATAAAAGATAAAATTAATCGTGGAGAAAATATTACTCGCGATAAAATAATTTCGGATTCCTTCCTGATCTTATGTTTACAAAAAAATATACAGGAAAGGAAATGCTCTAAAGAATCCGAGTATCTTCCTCATTTCGGTTATTAATTGGGGAATAAAACTCGCATCGCTATTTATAGAGAGCGCGTAGTTTAGATTTTGATATAAAAATATATATCAACTGAATACAGAATAACTTCTTCAAGAAAATTCGAATCTTTCCTTTTACTCCCACGATGATGAATATGAATGTTCTTTTATGATAACTTAATTCAGTAGATTTATCCCATAGTTAAAAAAATGAAAAAAAAATTATTATATTGGGCACTGCAGATAACAGCGACTTACCGCTTCGCTTCGGCACAAGGCCTCGCTCGGCCTTCGGCAAATTCTCCTCCTGGCATTCGCCTTGCTTACGCAAGCTACATGCCAGTCCCTAACGTCCCGTTGGGACTCAGGGTCGGAGAACTTCGGTAAGCCTAGTTCGTTATGCGCAAGATGACAAAAATGGAATATAAATGGAAAAAATAAGTAAAGAACTATTAGAGGAACTTTTCGAGGATAGCAGTTTTTCCACTGAGGAAACTATTTCGCAAATAATGAAGATTCAAAAAGGAGAGAAAGTGGCTGTATTAGGGTTTGATGTTTTGAGTTATTCTCAAATGACAGAACCTTCTCAAACCCTCCTCCCTTACCTAATTCGAAGAATCATTAAAAAAACTATCGATGACTTACGTATTTATGAACCTTGCATTTTTATCGATGTTCTACCGAAATTTGATCAAAAAACGGTAATCGATGTAGGTGATGGAGGCTTTTATTTTTTACCTACACCTTTACATTCAGTAATCTTTGCTTTATACATGGAAGCTGTTGTTAGAGACTTTAATGCAAATTTACTTTGGAAAAATCTTCGATCTGTTGTTGAGCCAATAAAAATTAGATATGCGTTAAGTTATGATCTTGTTTTCAAATATGAGGACATCCAGAATCATTATGGAACTGGTATAATCAACTGTGCTAGAATACTTGCGAAGGATAAATTAGATCGATTTTTAATCGATGAAAATTCCTATCTTTGGTTTATGAAAAATATTCATGGCCTTGAATCTTTAAAGGTTATTGAACTTGAATTCTTAAAATTTCTCCCTCATTTTCGAAATCCGAACAGAGGGGATAATATCGAATATAAAAGCTTCTCTATTCCGGAGGCGAGATCATATGACACACCAGGTATCGATAATGCCTTCATTCTAAAAGTTGGTAAAATTAAATCCAAGGAAAATATTCTCTCAATCTATAGTGTTCATTTACAAATGTCCTATAAATATTTAAATAAAGTCGATACTTATGAGAGTGTCTGGAAAATGATCACAGTTTCCTTGGGAAATTTAAATTCAATGGGATTAGAATAATTGTCATCCAGCGCATAACTTCGGCTGACACGCTCCGCTCGGGACTTTCGCCCTCGCTCGGCCTGAAGGCACATTGTCCTCCGTCACGCTTCTTGCTATGCAAGAATGCGCGCCGACGCTAACGTCTCTGCGAGACTCAGCTACGGACAACGTCGTGTAGCCTAGTTCGTTATGCGCCATGCAAACTAATTTATCTCATAATTAAATAATTATATTATTCACACATTCATAAAATAAATTCCATGAATCAAGAAAACAAATCTACGGTTATATTTAGTTTTTTATTCTTCTGGACTTATTGTTTCCTAAATGGATTTTTTAATCCCTATTTAGCTAACTACATGGTTTTGTTTTTAATTACTGATATACTTTTCTGGGCAATTTATCCAATTTTAAATATCTACTACTTAGTATTTGATAAGAAAATAATTTCTTTTAATGATTTGGGGTTTAAAAAGTCAATATTCAAAAGAAAAAGCTTCCTTTTAATAGTTTTTATATCATTTTTTGTCACTATATTTTTAAATAACTCTTATTGGAATTTAAGGGATATTCTATTACAAATTTTACCTAATAACTATTTTCAATCGTTCGATTATCAATCCATAATTTCAAAATCAGGAGAGAAAGCAATCTATCTGACATTCTTTTTCGCTTTTACCGCTGGCTTTACAGAGGAAATTTATTACAGGTCAATACTTAGAATATTAATAAATCAAGGGAAATTTCATATTCTTAAATATGTTTTCATCTCTTCAATTTTATTTTCCATGAATCATTGGGAAGGTGGAATCATAAATATTATTTCTACTTTATTCTTTGGAATCTCATGCTCTGTTTTGTATTTGATATTTGGGAATATATGGCCTCTTATTATAGGTCACATAATTACGGACATAATTGCCTTTTTCCCATACGATTAAGAAAATTAAAATACTAGAAATAATTAATTCTACAAATTTTGCACGGCGCATAACATCGACTTTCCGCGGCGCTTCGGGTCTAAAGCCCTCGCTTGGCCTACGGCACATAGGCTTCTGGCACTCCCCTTGCTTACGCAAGTGTCGTGACCAGTCCCTAACGTCCCGTTGCGGGACTCAGGGTCGCCTACGTCGGAAAGTCTATTACGTTATGCGAAATGAAAAGAAATGAATATAATAGCAGAACTAGATTATAAACTTCAAAGGAGTAAGGAATTTCAAAACATTCTAGACCTAAGGCATTTTGATTCTTCATATAGAATTTGCATTAGAAACTACAATGAATTATTAAATATTTTGAAATACGGGCACTCACCAGATTTGGCAGCGGAAATACTTCCATTAAATAAACGTGATGAAATGCAATACTATATGGAGGAAGTATCAAGAATATTTATGAATTTCTTAAGTTCCTCGTTTGCTTTCATGGAATTTTCACGTAGAACGTATAGAAAATACGAGAATAACAAAAATTATTTTCCAGACTATCAAGAAAAAATTAATTTATTCTTTAGTAACAATGCAAATGTTCAGTTTATACATAAACTCAGAAACTACATCGTACATTATAATTTTCCTAAAATAACCTTCAAAATGATTTGGGACGGAGAAAAAGGTCTACAAACATCCATAGAGTTAAGTAAAGCCGAATTATTAAAATATAAAGAATGGAATACGATTTCTAAACAAATATTACTTAATCCACCAGAGGAAATTATTATAATAAACGAAATAGAAAGATATCAAAACAACCAATTTAACTTTCATAATTGGTTTAAGGAACAATTGGTATATTTGCACAAAGAAGATTTTAACTATGTTAAAGCGATGCAACGCAAAATAGACTACGAATTTTCTCTCATTTTGCTTGAACAAATTGTATACGGTATAGCAGAATTCGAAAAAGAAAAAAAAGGTAAGCCGGAAGACATATTTAATAATTTACTACTTCATCAGATTGAAATAGGAGAAATTTTTGAATACAATCAAACAATTCAGGTTAGAGTAGATTTAGCTATACAATATATGAATTCACTTGGAAATAAACTGCCTCTAGAAATTGAGGAAAAAATAAGAAATGTATTTAAAACGTATTATAGTTATTGACTTTTCACTACGCATAACTGCGGCTGACACGCTACGCTCGGGACTTGCGCCCTCGCTCGGCCTGAAGGCACATAGTCCTCCGTCACGCTTTATTGCTTTCGCAAAAAGCGCGCCGACGCTAACGCCTCTACAAGGCTCAGCTACGGACAACGTCGTGTAGCCTAGTTCGTTATGCGCCAGTTGCAAATTTTTTCATTAAAGAAGAAAAAGATTTTTTTCAAGCAAGTAAGCATTCATTTTCTTTCAAGCTTCAATAAATTGATCAGGAAAAATTCATTTGAACCACTATAATTCAAAACAAGTATTGATTTGAAAAATGAAGAGATTTTCGAATATGGCGGTCTTTTTGATAGCGCTCAATATCAATCTACGTTTCAATATTGAGGTTTGAAGATTGATTGAAGAGGATTTCGAATTTTATATCCCTTACTTTGGAAATCAACATCCTTCTAAGTTTGTTTATTTTCATTTGAAGAGTTTCTTAAGAGTTTTATTGAAATTTATCTTGTAAGATAATATTAACTTATATAGAAAGATTTAATCGGATTGCAATTGTCCTATTAATTGTTGTCTATGGTGAGTTTTAAATACTTGCCAGAAAAAAAGCAACCGGCGTATAACAGCGACATCACACTGCGCTTCGGGTCTTCGCCCTCGCTTGGCCTGCGGCACATAGGCTTCTGGCACTCCCCTTGCATCCGCAAGTGTCGTTCCAGTCCCTAACGTCCCGTTACCGGGACTCAGGGGCGCCTACGTCGTGATGTCTAGTACGTTATGCGTAAGTCGTTAAATTATTTTCTAAAAAATTAAGATAGAACTACAATCTTATATTTAATATGTTGGAAATACTTTTAATTGAAAATTTCTTTTAATTCTTATCAAATTAGTTTCGAAATATATTTAGCATTTTGATTTTTACTCGAATATTAATGAGAAATTTTTTTTATATGAAAAATGAATTATAAACGAGAGCAGTTAAATACCTTTTGAAAACTATAATAATTTCTATTTTAATAAGATCTACATTAGTTTCATATACAATTCCTGTTTCAGATAATGGCGCAGGCTTCTTTGCAAATTTATTTAACTTTGTTATTTATTTATTACTATGTATCACGATACAATTAATACCTATAACTTTTCAATTCTGGAATATTAATACAAAACAAACAAATCACTTTTATAAATTAATAAAAAACTACTTTTCATTTGGAATTCCAATTCATATTACAGTCGGATTTCTTTTTCCATATATAGAACCTATTATCTTTTCTTTTTTGCCAGATTTGGCTATTTTGCTTTTATTCTACTTAAGAAAAAAATCAATTAAACTGATTTGAAATATTACACTTCTCGATGAATATGTAACGACCTACGCATAACAGCAACTTTCCGCGGCGCTTCGGGTCTTCGCCCTCGCTTGGGCTACGCCACATAGGCTTCTGGCACTCCTCTAGCTTACGCAAGCGTCGTTCCAGTCCCTAACGTCCCGTTCCGGGACTCAGGGTCGCCTACGTCGGAAAGTCTTATACGTTATACGCCATTTTGTAAAAAAAAAGAGGAAAGATGATTAAGCGAATTTTCTTATTAATAATACTATTCTCTTCTGCCATTTTACTAAGTCAGGAGAATAGTGATCCCCAAAATCAGAAATCTTGGTATGTATCATTATCAAAATCTCGATCGGAAGTTAACCCCTATGAAAAAAGATTATATTTAGATATTTTTGGACCATATAAGCCTGATTTACGCAACAATCTAAATCATGTTGAATTCAATTTATCAAAAAAATTCAATTCAAGTAACCTGGGATTCTATTTCGAATTTTATGAAGCAACTAAACGAAATTACTCATTATACTATGTGACTTTTAGTGGAAGAACAATCGTTAATGAGGAATTAAAACCTATAGGCGACTATTTTAGAACTCAATCGCGAATAGGTTTAAATTATTTTTTTACTCAAAGAATATACTTCCATGTTGGATCACGATACTTTAAATCTCAATTATCTGATGGTTTTTCAAATAGTTTTCAAATTGATTTTGGCCAAAAATACATTGGGGCTGAGGCTGGAATCAATATCAAAAGTAGCCGATTTTACGGTCTATATCTTGAAGCTAGAATAACAGGTTTTTATTTATATGGTCGATCTACCCAAGATTATTCTTTTAGAACTCGGTCTGCCGATTTTGGGGTCATCTCTGTTGATATTAATCCAATTACTAGAGTTACTGGCTTAGAAATTCTTACTAAATTAGGCTTTTACTTTAATGATTCGATTTTCATGTCTCTCGGATATCGAAGCACTAATCAAAAAATAAGACCAGATGATCTAAGAGTCTATTCTGGCGACCAGAGTTTCGACAATGAGTTAAATTTTAGATATGGGCAAAGAGGTTTAAATTCATACAATGATATTTTTACTTCGATTCTCTTTGAAGTAGGAACCGAAATCTAAAACAGACAAAACGGCGTATAACAGCGACTTTCCGCGGCGCTTCGGGTCTTCGCCCTCGCTTGGCCTGCGGCACATAGGCTTCTGGCACTCCTCTTGCATTCGCAAGTGTCGTTCCAGTCCCTAACGTCCCGTCCCGGGACTCAGGGTCGCCTACGTCGGAAAGTCTAGTACGTTATGCGACATAGCCTAAAAACCAATTTGGAGTATAAAAATTCATCACATTAAAGTAATTAAGAGAAAAAGATCAATAAGATGAACTTTTGCCAAAATCATATCTATTTAGAAATTAGCCGGTCGACACAATATAAAATCAATTTTTTTGATTGAATTTGATTTTACAATGTAATAACATTGTAAATACAGGATCAATATGTTAAAAAAACTTGTACAACACGGGAATAGCTCCGCTTTAGTTATCGAGAAACCTATTCTTGAACTACTAAAAATTGACCAAAACTCTACTCTAGAAGTTACTACTGACGGGAAATCATTGATCATCAAACCTATAGAAAAAAGTATTTCTAAATCTCTTGAAAAGATTAATAAAGCTCACGGTAAAACACTTAAAAAACTAGCTCAATAATGCAGGATGAAACGATCTTCCTCTCTATTGAGGATGTAATTCTGATACATAAAAATCAAATTGAATTGTATGGTGGAGCAGTTGATATCCGAGATCATGGACTCTTAGCATCGGCAATCAACCAACCGATGACTACTTTTGATGGAGTAAGTTTACATCCTACTATATTTGATAAGGCTGCTGCATATTTATTTTACTTATGTAAAAATCATCCTTTTTTAGATGGAAACAAGCGAGTAGCCTTAGCTTCTTCACTAGTCTTTTTAGATATTAATGGATATGATATCGTAGATCCGAATGAAATTTTGTATGACTTCGTTATTGGAGTTGCAGAAGGAAAATCAAAATTAGAAGAGATTAAGAGAACTTTAGAATCTCTAGCACAGCTTAATATCTAACAATTGGCTACGTCGCATAACAGCGACTTTCCGCGGCGCTTCGGGTCTTCGCCCTCGCTTGGGCTTACGCCACATAGGCTTCTGGCACTCCCCTTGCTTACGCAAGTGTCGTTCCAGTCCCTAACGTCCCGTTCCGGGACTCAGGGTCGCCTACGTCGGTAAGTCTAGTTCGTTATGCGAAATGCTTTAAAAAAATATATGGAGATAAAATGAAACCTTTTAAAAAACAAGAATTAAAGAAACCGAGTATTTTTGATAAGATATTCAAACGCAAATTATTCGGAAATATAGCACTTGAGATTCGAAATTACCTAGCAGACGTTGATTCTCCTCCATTTGATAGAAAAAAGTATGGCGAAATAATCAATAAATATAATGGTTTAATTCCACCAAAACATTTATCGGATATTACTGATATCTATAAAGAATATTTTAAATACTGCATAGAAGATCAACATCTGGAAGATTCTGAAGTAGAATCTTTGCGAGAATTGAAGTTGTTCCTACAACTTAGAGATAAGCAGGTTGAAATAATTGAAAATGAACACAAATCAGCAATTTACAAAAAAGAATTAAAAAAAGCGTTAGAAGATGGAAATTTAAACGAGCAGGAATCTGAATTTTTGGAGAAACTAAAGAGCAATTTGCGTATTCCAGAAGCAATATCTAAAAAACTCTATGAAAGTTCCGCCCGCGATATTTTAAATAATGCATTAAATAAAGCAATATCAGATGGCAGATTAAGTCCTGATGAAGAAAAAGAACTGTTATACTTAAGTGAAAACATCGGACTCCAATATACTGAAGTAATACAATCTAATAAAAACCTAGATTATTATAGATACATTTGGCTACTAGAAAATGGCGATATACCTTCTCTTGAGGTAGACATTAAGCTTCAAAGCGATGAAGAATGCTATTTTTATCAAAGCTGCACATGGAATGAATTAAGAAAAACTACAAAAATAGTGAACTATGGTGGCATCCACTTAAATTACAAAATAGTTAAAGGAATAAATATTAAACTAGGATCAGCAGCTATTTTTCCAATTTCTTCAGAAGAATACAAATTAATCGATACAGGGATTCTATATATTACAAATAAAAGGTTAATATTTATGGGACCAAGTGGAAATAAAACAATAAATTATAAAAAGATTCTAGATATTCGTCTTTTTCCGAATGAAATATTAATCGAAAAAGATTCCGGGAAGAGTCCACTTTTAATCTTTGATGAAAATTTTGAAATATTAACTATAATACTTCGTAGATTACTGAGTCAATAAAAAGCACTTCGCATAACATCGACTTTCCGCTACGCTTCGGGTCTAAAGCCCTCGCTTGGGCTTGCGCCACATAGGCTTCTGGCACTCCCCTCGCATTCGCAAGTGTCGTGACCAGTCCCTAACGTCCCGTTCCGGGACTCAGGGTCGCCTACGTCGGAAAGTCTTATACGTTATGCGCCAGTGGCAAGAATTTTCATTAAAGAAGAAAAAAGATATCTTTCACAATCGAAAGCATAAAAAATTTAATTAAATAGATACATTTGAACAAATTCATCTCAAAGCATGTTTTAATAAGAAAAAATAGAAGAGGTTTTCGAATATCAGAGTCCTAAAACCAAAAATCTATATCTATCTACGTTTCAATATTGCGTTTTGAAGATTGATTGAAGAGGATTTAGGATTTTAAATACCTAATCCAGATAATCGATATTATCCTACGTTTCCTGAATTTCATTAGAAGAATGATTAAAGAATTTTAATACAATTAATCTTGTAAGATTAATTTTTTTTCTAGAAAATGATTAATCTTTATGGAAATATCAATTTGATTGAGATCTTTCGAGATTTCTATACACTTTCTAGAAAAATAGCCACCGGCGTATAACAGCGACATCACG
>VYMF01000521.1_pt1 | contig 9738 bp, 7 predicted proteins | sample 5115271 | NCBI WGS metagenome assembly VYMF01 (sample SAMN12291778, study PRJNA351875) | freshwater metagenome | isolation source: freshwater lake | place: USA: Michigan, Wintergreen Lake | collected 2013-08-08
CCTCTGGGTGGGATTTCGCCAGGAATCTAATTCAAGTCCACATCGTTGAGCCAGAAATTCTCAGCAGTGATGCTAGAAGAATCCACGTCCGTTTACGGCGTGGGGTATGTCAAAATAGAAGATTCCCTAGATTATTTTTGCGGGAGGCAATCGGTGATTCTCAATTTTTCCTTAAGGATTGTAGCGGCCAAAGGCAGACTATTCTGTAAGTTTTCACTCTACAAAACCTATCGGGTGGTCAGTAGCGCCCCCGTCGATGTCCTCTGGCAAAAATTAATCAATGTGGCCGATGTCTCTTGGCATCCTTTGATTGCAAAGGCTGATGTTCCCTTGGGTTTAATCGCTAAACCGGGGTTAATCTATCAAGCTGTCACCCGTCTGACTCCCATTCCTATCCGGGTTTTCGTGGAAAATGTCCGCCCCGGTGAACTCCTCAGCCTCAGAGTTCTCGCTATCCCCGGCATGGAACAGAAAATGACCTACCAAGTGGAATCAACCCTCTGTGGTAGTTATATTTCCTATTCTGTCACTCTGCGGGGTTGGCTGTCCCCCTTTATCTGGTGGTTAAGTCGTCCCTATTTAGCCAAAGTCGCCGCCCAACTAGCCCACGCCGCCGAAGAATTAACGGTCTAAAAAAAATTCCCCCCAATTGTGCTAATAAATAATCTGCCAAAGGTCAAGATCTAAGTCACAATGGTATATGGATAGACTTAAACAAAATTTTAGTCAGCTACATTGGTACATATAGTCTACTGATATAATCCCGACGAGTTGAGCGCAACAACCTCAATCCGCCGGGATGAACTATCTCTAGAGACTTTACTGATGAAGTAAGCTCTACAGGAGGGAATTATGGGGGAATTAAACACAGCCGAACTTCTAGTCAAATGTCTAGAGAATGAAGGGGTCGAGTATATTTTTGGGCTACCTGGGGAAGAAAACCTCGATGTTTTGGAAGCCCTGAAAAACTCCTCGATCAAATTTATCACCACCCGTCACGAACAGGGCGCGGCTTTTATGGCCGATGTCTATGGACGCTTGACGGGAAAAGCGGGGGTTTGTCTCTCCACTTTAGGACCGGGGGCGACTAACCTGATGACAGGGGTAGCCGATGCTAACCTCGATGGGGCGCCCTTAGTGGCCATCACCGGCCAGGTGGGAACCGATCGGATGCACATTGAATCCCATCAATACCTAGATCTGGTGGCCATGTTCGCCCCGGTGACGAAATGGAATAAACAAATCGTGCGGCCGGGTATCACCCCAGAAGTGGTACGGAGAGCCTTTAAAACCGCCCAAAGTGAGAAACCGGGGGCAGTTCATATCGATCTTCCCGAAAATATCGCCGCTATGGCTGCCGATGGTCATCCCTTGCCCCTCGATAGTCAGGAAAAAGTTTACGCTTCCTACCGGACTTTGAACATGGCGGCGGCGGTGATTTCTAAAGCGAAAAATCCCTTGATTTTGGCGGGAAATGGGGCAATTCGCGCTAATGCTAGTGAGGCTTTAACGGAATTCGCCACGGCCTTGAATATCCCTGTGGCTAACACTTTTATGGGTAAGGGGGTGATTCCCTATACCCATCCTCTGGCTCTTTGGGCGGTAGGATTACAGCAACGGGATTTGATTAGTTGTGCCTTCGAGCGCAGTGATTTAATTATCGCTGTTGGTTACGATTTAATCGAGTATTCCCCGAAAAAATGGAATCCAGACGGGAAATTACCGATTATTCACATCGGCATGACTCCGGCGGAAATTGACAGCAGTTATGCCCCGGTGGTGGAAGTGGTGGGTGATATCACCGATTCTCTCATCGATATCCTCAAACGGGCCGATCGCCAGAATAAACCAACTCCTGTCACCGCGGGATTAAAGACGGAAATTCGGGCCGATTACGAAACTTATGCCAATGATACGGGTTTTCCGATCAAGCCACAAAAATTGATCTACGATCTGCGTCAGGTGATGGGACCGGAAGATATCGCTATTTGTGACGTGGGCGCTCATAAAATGTGGATGGCGCGCCAGTATCACTGCGATTGTCCCAATACTTGCATTATTTCTAACGGTTTCGCCGCTATGGGTATTGCTATCCCCGGTGCGATCGCCGCTAAGTTAGTTCATCCCGATAAACGCATTGTAGCGGTGACGGGGGACGGCGGTTTTATGATGAATTGTCAGGAATTGGAGACAGCTTTGCGGGTGGGAACTCCCTTCGTCACTCTCATCTTTAATGATGGCGGTTACGGTTTAATCGAATGGAAGCAGTTTAACCATTTTGGGACATCTTCTTTTATTAAGTTTGGTAATCCCGATTTTGTTAAATTTGCCGAAAGTATGGGATTAAAAGGCTATCGGGTGGAATCTACTCAGGATTTGATCCCGATACTAGAGGAGGCTTTTCGGCAAGAGGTTCCCACTGTTATTGATGTTCCCGTCGATTACGGTGAAAATCTGCGTCTTTCCCAAAAATCGGGCGATCTAAGCTGTCAGATTTGGGAATAGAAGTTGATAGCGGCAAGCAACCCCCTCGGTAGCTTGCCGTTAACTTCTCGAAAAAAATCCCCTAACTAAATCTCAGTTAGGGGGAAGTAATTAGGTTGGCTTTGGTAACGTTAGAAAACCCGATCTAGAATAACCATTCTAGAACCGCCTCATCTTTAGTGTTGGTATTGCGAGAGGGGGTTTCCCGGGTAAATTTCATGTGGATAGAACGATTTTGTTCACCATCGGCAGCCACGGCCATAATCGGATAATCGATTAAACCATCTTGGAAGGACATCTGATAGCGGAAAGTGCCATCGGGATTGAGTTTAATCGGACGACCACCGATAGTTACGGTGGCATCGGGTTCCGTAGCACCATAGACGATTAATTCTGCATCGGCAACTAACCAGAATTTGCGCGGACGTTGTAGGGTTTCCGAAGCACCCATACCGATGCCGGAAGCAGTTATGCCGATACCGGAAGCAGTTAGTCCCGATACCGTGGGAACTGCCCACATACCAACCCCAGAGGGGAATACATAAGAACTGATCACTTCCGAGATTGGTACGGAACCAGCGACGTGCTGCATGGAACCAAACAAGGAACCGGCCACCCGTAGGGCTTCGATATCGCCGACACTCTCGAAAATTTGGTCGTAGATGGGGCTAGTTCCCGTGATTCCTGCGCTGCTGCCGTAGCGTTTGCTGGGGGGAACGAGTTCGTAAACAGTTTTGCCCACCAGTTCTTCTTCCCAGTTAACGGTGACAAAGATATCTTCAATCCAGTCGGAAGGATAGACGGGAGGAATCCGCACTAAAGGAGAACGGGCCAAAACTAACCAACGACCATCAGCACAACGATAACCGATATCGATAACATAATCTCGATCGCTGACCGGAACCGGTAAATACCATTCCCGGGCTAATTCATCACAGAGATATTCTTGGACGCTATGCGCGCCTTGGCTATTGAGATCTATATCGGTGACATCATAAAGACGCAGGGCTAACTGTTGTCCCCCTTGACGACGTAGATCTTCTTTTGATTCGTTGGGGATATCCCAGTAAGCATAGGCCCACTGAGGATCGCGAGGTAGGAGGGTAATGCGATTTTCACCGTAGCCACCGGGCAGATCTCCTAAACCATCATCCACCGAACCTAGTATATCTTCGATCGGGTTAGCTTGACCTAATTCAAATTTTGCTGCTTCCACTGGTTTTTCCTCTTTAATAGTAGATTTAAAATTGCCGCTTACTCCCATAGCTTGGGTAATTGCCTCGATTAATTGCGTTTTCCGCATCCGACTGTAACGAGAGATGCTGTATTGACTGGCAACTCGTCGTAGTTGCCGCAAGGTCATCTCATCTAAGGGGGGGTATTCTGGAACCATGAGTTGACACTCTCCGATTAGTTACGACGGCAAATGTTTTTGAGCATTTGCAAAAGCAGTGATCTGGGTAATCCTTCTAACTACTCATCGATTGCTGTGTGAACGAGAGATCCACTCGATGGGGATCAAGGGAATCGCTTGTTATAAATACCTATTAAACAGTAAGATTCCGATTTTGACCAAGTACCTTGTCATGATTTCTTGACAAAATCGCCAAACCCTTGATCCCCAAAAGATTTTCATGTCAGGAAGTTTTGATATTCTGTCCAGCATTGACACTGTATCTGAGAAATTTTAGTACAAATGCTCGGACTTCCTCTCCCTGCTCCCCACTGTTTACTGATCACTGATCACTGATCACTGATTTGTACTCCGATCCCGATCGCCTGTAATCTGATATTGAGACTTTTAGTTAAGGAGACTGAACCGCTTGGCTACCCGTGTGATTATTGTTCGTCATGGACAAAGCAGTTATAACGCAGAGCAGAAAATACAAGGTCGCAGTGATGGCTCGGTTTTGACGGAAAAAGGCCATCTGGACGCGGAAAAAGTAGGAAATGCCCTCAGTCAAATCGATATCGCCGCTTTTTACTGTAGTCCTCTCCAAAGAGCCAAATCTACTGCTGAGGTGATTCAGTCTCGTTTAAATAACTCTCCCGTCATTCAACCCACTTCGCAGTTACTAGAAATCGATCTGCCTATCTGGGAAAATATGGTCAAAGAGGAGGTAAAAGCTCAATACCCCCAAGAATATCGGGATTGGCACCAAAAACCTCACGAATTTAAGATGATACTGCCCGATGGTCAAGAACATTATCCCGTTCTCTCCCTCTATCAACAGGCCCAGGATTTTTGGCGAGAAATTATTCCCCAACACGAGGGCCAAACTATCCTCATTGTTGCCCATAACGGCATTAATCGCTGTTTAATCCTCAGTGCGATCGGTATTCCAGTTTCCTTATACCATTCCCTGCAACAATCTAACTGTTGCGTTAATGTTCTCAATTTTACAGGTGATTTTGGTGATCCTGTGCAGGTGGAATCCCTCAATCAAACGGCACACTTAGGGATAGCTTTACCCCCACCGCGTCCTCCTTTCCAAGGTTCCAGGCTGCTGCTTGTGCGTCACGGAGAAACCCAATGGAATCGGGATAAACGTTTTCAAGGTGTGCGCGATATTCCTCTCAATGATAATGGCAAGGCTCAAGCTGAGAAAGCCGCCGAATTTCTGCGAGAAACGGCGATCGATCACGCTGTCACCAGTCCTTTGTCCCGTCCCAAGGAAACTGCCCAAATTATCCTGCAATATCACCCCGATGTCACCTTAGATACCCAAGTGGCTCTGACAGAAATCTGTCACGGACTTTGGGAAGGTAAATTAGAGGAGGAAATTGAAGCGAGTTTCCCCGGGATGTTAGAAGACTGGAAAAATGCCCCGGAAACCGTGCAAATGCCGGAAGGGGAGAATTTACAGGAAGTTTGGGATCGAGCGATCGCTTGTTGGCGGCAAATCGTTAAAACCTATAGTAATAGCGATAGTCCTAAGACAATTATGGTAGTGGCCCACGATGCCATTAATAAGGTGATTCTTTGTTATTTATTGGGTTTAAAACCCGCCAATTTCTGGAATATTAAACAGGGAAATGGCGCGGTTAGTGTGATCGATTATGCCAAAGGAGTTGACTCTCAACCCGTCCTGCAAGCAGTTAATATTACCTCTCATCTAGGATCGGGAATACTCGATCGCACGGCAGCTGGCGCTTTATAACAGTTATCAGTGATCAGTTATCAGTTAGCAGTTAGCAGATTTGAGTTTTAAGTGAGCAGTATTAAATAGCAAGTTTCCGGCTGTCTTTTATACTGTTTACAGTTAGAATTGATCAGTGATCAGTTAGCAGATTTGAGTTTTGAGTGAGCAGTATTAAATAGCACTTGCCTACTGTCTTTTCACTGTTTACTTGTTTACTGGGAGCATCTCATTTATGCAAGTGAGTAATTATAGCGTTTCCTGTTGACAAGAGGTACATTCTCAATCCTGAAAAGCTTAATCAGCAAAGGTTAAACTGTGCCACACAGATGTGAGAACCGCTATATACTTATCACTAAAACTGTTTTCTAGCAAGGCTTTCAAAATAGCTTGACATAAAAACCTGATTTAGGGGTTACAAAGGTGAGATGCTCCCCTGTTTACTGATTACTGATTACTGATTACTGATCACTGAAAAAAGCTGCCTACCCCCACATCCTGTCTCACTTTCAATCTGCTTGTCAGCTGGTTAGCTGCCCTTGGCTTTCTTAATTAACAACAGACTGCCCCCAAGTATGGCGAAAGCAACAACCGCATTGGGTTCAGGAACTTTGGTGGCAAAAGAAGCATTGTCAATGCTAAAACTATCGACATCTGTCGTATTATTGGCAAAGATAACAGAATTAAATTCTGCTGTCCCGATAATACCGAGAAACCCATTCTCTCCACCAATTGTAGGATTGATAGAAATAGTTTGGTCTCCTGTGCCATCGAAATTGCCAGTAAGAGTTAACTCATCAATGCGGGAAAAGTCAGCACCAAAAGCCAACACGGTAGCAGGAAACTTCCAGGTTATGGTATCAGAAGCACCCGTAAGTGTACCGGAAGCATTATCGTAAACACCATGACGATGCTGACACTGTTGTTATTAAACGAATTAGGCAGTATGGGAGGAGCGGAATTAGTGGAAACAATCCCTGAATCTAGGGTAATTGACTGTGCCGAAGGAATGGGATTGCTAAAGGTATCGGTGGTAATCTTGTACGAGGGGTTAGTGGCGAGTGCCGCTTCCCAGGCAGTCCGATTTGTATAAATGGTATAAGCACTAACAGAAGACACGCTACTTAACAGTAGAGTTACTGTCCCTGTGGCGAAAGCTAAAGAATTAAGGGCATTGAGCTTCACTAGGTTATTTCCTCTCATTAAAGGTGAATAAAAACCAGAGTATCAGAGCAGGTACGAAAAATCCTCTCATCTTTGTACAGAATAATTACAACCCACTTTCCACACTTCTTAACATTCAATTGATAATTTTTACTAACATATTGCTGACAAACCATTGCCAGTAAGGATTATAGCTACAATGATGGATTTTTACCAAGGTGAAGAATTGTAATTTTTTTTCTCAAAAAAAATCAATTATTGAAAATGTTCTCAATAGTAGTTTCTACAATGAAGGTTTTTTCGTCAAAACATCGTGGGGAATGTAGGATATAAAAGTAAAGATGTGCGGAATGTCGGTTACAAAGTGTATTGATCTTCACTCTCCTTACCTAGTTCGGTATCTGATAATACAAAACGTCGGGACATAAGTAGGGTTTGCTGAATAAATGTGAAATGTAGGCAAGGTAAGGGTTTTAGGGCTTTTCTCGCGAAACAGGTGCAAGATTTTGAGAGAATCGTGCTTCAAAACCTTGCGTCTTCATCGGCCCGCGTCCTGTAGGGGCGAAGCATTCGGGCAATAACCTATCGGTGAAACCGTAGAGCCCTAAGTAGGGTTGGCTGAATATCAGTGAAAGTATTGCTGGAAAAGGGTTTTGGCGCTTTTTTCTCAAAAAAAGCGCCAGAAACAAACGTTGAGAAATCGAAGTAGGGACTCAAAACCCTTGCACTTTCCGGAGGCGAACACAAAGCGCTCGCTACGCGAGAACGCCAAGGGTTCCGCTTCCAGGCGCGCGAGGTCATTCTGTTACTCTGACTTCCCCGACCGACGACCGGCTCCTAACCCCACCAACAAACTTTTTCAGCAAACCCTAAATAGCAAGTTTCCTGCTGTCTTTTCTACTGTTTACTGATCACCGCTCACTGTTTACTGATCACTGATTACTGATTACTGATTACTGATCACTGATTACTGTTTACTGATCACTGATTACTGTTTACTGATCACTGAAAAAAGCTTCCCACTTAACTAAAAGCTAATTTATTTTCAATCTGTCTAACTACCGTTAGTGCCGAATAGCTGACTCCGGCAGTGCCTTCTCCCGGATGGGTGGAATCTCCCACTAACCAAAGATGGGGGATCGGAGTGCGCGTCGCTACGCCAAAAGGGCCAAAAGTGGACAGTCTTTGACCAATACCGCCGACAATGCCCTGATTTCGCCCCGTAAACCGTTCAAAAGTGCGAGGAGTAGCTGATTCGATGTGAACGATGTGATCAGGGCTAAGATGGAAATAATTACCGAGACGCTCGATCGCCTCTTGGGTGTATGCTGCTTTTAATTGCTGATAATTATCTTCTCCTTTTCGCCACCAAAGACTGGTATCGGTGAAGGAAGAAGCAATAATCGTCGCTTTTCCCACTGGGGCGCGGCCATCCCCTTCTTTACTCACGGAAACAAACAAAGAGTTATTTTCGCCGATCATGCCATCGTCATCGTAGAGGAATTGCAAATGGGGAGGACAATCGGGGGGAATAGCAGCGCGATCAACTCCTAAGTAGGCCACAAAAGCACCGGATGCGGGGGGAAGTTTTTCGATTCTCCGGTGATAAAGACTGGGAATGGCTTCGCGATCGATTAATTGTGGTAAATTTTGGATCGGGATATTGGCGACAATCTCATCGGCCATTTCTGGATGTATTTGGCCATTTTTTTGATTTATGACGATAATTCCCGTGGCTTTTCCCTTTTCTGTCAGTATTTTTTCCACTGTGTGGCGCATTTGCAATTTACCGCCGTATTTTTCCAAAGCTGCCACTAGGCGATCGCTTAATACCTGCATACTACCCTGAAGGTGGGATAAACCTTGGGGAGACTGAGAAACTGCTAAAGCGGTGGCGGCATAAAGTAAAGCGGTTTCATCGGCAGTAACTTGGGAATAAAGCTTTAACTGGAGATCAAGGAAGGTTTTTAGGCGTTTATCTGTCTCTAAGCCGTATAATCGCAGAGCATCGCCCACAGTCATCAAAGTAAAAGGGAAGGTAATGGCAGTATCTAAACGCAAAGCGGCGATTAATTGCCCTAAATCCCACCAGTTGCGCGGGGGTAAAACTGGATCGCGACTTTGAAAACGCCAACTTGCTTGAAAGAGTTTTTGTAATAATTGCCAAAAAGGTTCGCTGCCCGGAAATTGTTTTTGTCTTTCCTCTTGCCACTTTTGCGGATCGCGCCAGACGTTAATCGCAGTGGTTTCCCCCGGCAGAAAAACAGCACAAGCGGGATCACAGGGGACAGAATCGGGTAAATCTATCCCTAATTCGGCAAAAATGCGCTGATGAATGCCCCCTACTTCTAATCCTGCCACTTGAGTTGCCCCCACATCAAAAGTAAAACCCCGACGGGAAAAAGTCGAGGCACAACCTCCGGGGACAAGCGCCTGATCATATACTGTGACTTGATAACCTCGACGCGCCAATAATGCCGCCGCCGTTAGTCCGCCAATCCCTGCACCAATAACGGTAATTTGCGTCATTTTCTTAACAATTATTTATATTTATTTTTATCCTAACACTGCTGTCTTTTCACTGATTACTGATTACTGTTCACTGATAACTGATAAAATCTCCTTATGAATCCCTGTTGTGACTTATTGTCTATAGACTAAAAAGTAACATACTTTTATTATCCAAAGCATGAGTGTTAGATTACTTTTTGGTCAAAATGTCAAAAAAGTTCGTGAGCAGAAAGGCTGGTGGCAAGATCGCCTGTCTGAAGAGACAGGATTACACCGAACTTATATCAGTGGTATTGAACGAGGCGTTAGAAATCCAACAATTGAAATTCGCCGATTCAAGTCTGAAGTGCATCACCTGAAAAGCTTGACAGAGGAAAGCTCATCAGTTAAAGTCGGATATTGCTCAAAACAAACAGACAAACTAATGAACTACTCACAT
>VYMF01000347.1_pt1 | contig 9734 bp, 6 predicted proteins | sample 5115271 | NCBI WGS metagenome assembly VYMF01 (sample SAMN12291778, study PRJNA351875) | freshwater metagenome | isolation source: freshwater lake | place: USA: Michigan, Wintergreen Lake | collected 2013-08-08
GGCACCGGGCGGGGCGCCGGGACAGGCCGTGGCGGCGGCAGGGGCCCCAGCCGAAATGCAGCGCCTGTATCGCTCCATGGGGCTGGTGGCCGGTTCGGGGGCCATCCCCTTTGCTGCGTCCGTCTCGTTCCTGCGGGTGCCGTCGCCGGATACCACGCTCACGCTGCTCGCGCTCTCGTTGCCGTCCCGTTCGCTGGGGTTCGCGCGCGAAGGGGACCGCTACGCCGCCGCGTACGTGGCGCGGGTCCAGATCCGGCAGGGCGCGACGATGATACGCACCATCGAAAGCACGGAACAGGTGCGTGTCCCGACCTTCCGCGAGACCTCACGGACCGACGAAAGCATCATCTGGCAGCAGTTCATCCGGCTCGCCCCAGGGCGCTACACCTTGGCGGTAAGCATCAAGGACGAGTCGAGCATCCGGAGCGCTGGCGAGGAGGTCTCGCTCGAGGTCCCGCGTCTCGCTCCCGAGGCACTCGCGTCGCCGATCCCAGTGTACGAAGCGATTCCGCGCCAGAGTGTCGACTCGCTGCCGCGGCTGCTGGCGCGTCCGCGGGCGACGGTGACGTACGGGGTGGATTCCGTTCTGGCGCTGTATCTCGACGCGGTCGGCGGCAACGCGCCGTCATCCGTGCAGATCCGGGTCGTCGGTGATGGCGACATCGTGGGCATCGACACCCTGGCGGCGCTACCGCAGCGGGCCGGTGGCCGCAGCGGTACGGTGGCGATCCCCGTGAACCGACTGGCGGTCGGCATCAACACCGTGCTGGTCACCGCGCCCGGTCGATCGGATACCGCCCGCACGCGCGTTCTCGTGTCCCTCGGCGAAGACGTGCCCATTGGCACGTTCGACGACATGCTCACCTTCTTGCGTTTCTTCACCACCCCCGAACGCCTCAAGGCGCTGCGCGACGCCGACCTGCAGGAACGGGCGGTGGCGTGGAATACGTTCCTCAAGGACACCGATCCGGTACCGGGCACGGCTGAACACGAGGGGCTTCGTGATTACTTTGCGCGAATCCGCAGTGCCAACATCCGTTTCCGCGACGACGCGGGAGCTGGGTGGCAGTCGGATCGCGGCACCGCGTTCGTCGCGCTGGGCGATCCGGACAACATTATCGATACCGGGTTGCTCAATCCAAATGAGCGTGTCCGCCAGCAGATCTGGGAATATCGCGAGCTGCGTGTGCAGCTCATCTTCGTGGACCAGACGGGCTTTGGCCGCTGGCGTCTCACTGCCCAGAGTCGCGGCGATCTCGACCTCGCCATCCGACGCAAGTTGGCCACGCGCTGAGTCGCGCCTGACGACGGAGGGTGCGCGTCATGGCTGATGTCACCCCTCCGCCGTCACCACGCCTGTTTCTGGTAGACGGCTACGCACTCATCTATCGCGCGTTCTTCGCGCTCATGCAGCGCCCGCTCACCACGAGTCGTGGTGAGAACAGCTCGATTGCGTGGGGTGTCGCCAACTTTCTCAAGCGCCTGCTCAATACCCACCAGCCGGAATTGTTGGCGTGGGTGCACGACAGTGGCGCGACCTTTCGCGACGAGCTGTATCCCGACTACAAGGCGACGCGTGAACGGCTCACGGACGACTTGCAGGCCGATTTCGATCAGGGGCTCGAGCGCGTGCTGCAGTTGCTCGCCGCGTACGACATTCCGGTGCTCACCGCCGAAGGGTTCGAAGCGGACGACGTGATCGGCACGATGGCGCGCAAAGGCGTCGACGCCGGCTACAACGTCGTGATCGTGTCGGGTGACAAGGATTTTCAGCAGTTGGTGCGTCCTGGCGTGTGGCTTCTCAACCCGGGGCGCGGTGGCCCGGCGAGTGTCGAGGAACGCTGGGTAGGTGTGGAGAACGCGAACGACCGGTTGGGTGTGCCGCCGGAGCGTGTCATCGATTACCTCGCCCTGGTTGGTGACAGCTCCGACAACGTGCCCGGCGTGAAGGGGATTGGCGAGAAGGGCGCCATCGAACTCATCACGCAGTACGGCGCGCTCGAGAACATCATCGCGCACGTCCACGACATCACCAAAAAGCGTCCGCGCGAAGCGCTGCTGCAGTACGAAGCCGACGCCCGTCTGTCCAAGCAGCTCGTCACGATTCATCAGGACGTGCCCGTCGACCTCGACGTGACGACCCTGCGGGTGAATGCGCCCAACGCCGACGCGTTGCGCGCGCTCTATCTCGACCTCGAATTTTCGAGTCTGCTCAAGGATGTCGGCGGCGGCGCGACACCGAGCGGGCCCATCAGCACCGTTCGCCTGGCTGCCGACCACGATGGGGTGACCGACGCGGTGCGCTCACCCGTATCGGCCGGTCGTCCGGAAGCGCCGGCGACGGTGCGTGGCGAGAGCGGGGTCGCGGTGCTGGCCGATGCACGCTATGTGACCGTGGATAGCATCGACGCGCTCCACGCACTGCTGACGCGGGTGCGCGAAGTGCCGTACATCGCGATCGATACCGAAACGATTACCGATGCCGACGCGCCGTACGCGATCGATGCGATGCGCGCGCACCTCGTCGGGCTGTCGATTGCCGTGATGCCGGGCGAGGGATATTACCTGCCCTTCCGTCACCGGCGTGATGACGGGAGCGGCAACCTAGCCCTGCTGTCGGGAGACGCCGGCATTGCCGGCCAGCGCATCAACGCTGGTGCGCCCGACCCGGTCAATCTGCCGCCCTTCGACAGCGACGCATGCGCCCCGTTGCGGGCCATGCTCGAGGACGCGAGCATCAAGAAAATTGCGCAGAACGCCAAGTACGATGTACTGGTGTTGCGTGGCGCCGGCGTGCGTATGGCGGGGCTCGAATTCGATACGATGCTCGCCAGCTATGTGCTCGACCCGGGGCGTCGCTCACACGGTCTCGATGTGCTGGCGCTTGAGTTCTTGGGCCACACCATGACGGCCTACGAACAGCTGTGCGGCAAGGGCAAGGGGCAGGTGGGTTTCGATGTCGTGCCGGTCGATTCGGCGCGCGACTACTCCTGCGAAGATGTCGATGTCACGATGCGGCTGCGCCTCCTGCTTGAGCCACTACTGGCGAGCCACGAAATGCTGTCGCTCCTGCAGACGGTGGAAGTACCACTCGTGGCGGTGCTGGCCGATATGGAGTACGATGGCATCGCCATCAATGTGCCGTGGTTCGACAGTCTCAAGACGCGCTTCAAGGCCGAACGCGAGCGCGTCGAACAGGCCATTTACGCCGAAGCGGGCAAGGAGTTCAACATCAACTCCAACCCGCAGCTGCGGACGGTGCTGTTCGACGACCTGAAGCTGCCGGTCAAGAAGAAGACCGCTACCGGCCCGAGCACCGATGCCAGCGTGCTGCAGGAACTCGCGGAAGAAGGACATACGCTGCCGACGCTGCTCATGGAGTATCGCGAGATCTTCAAGCTCGAAGGCACGTACATCGACGCGCTCCCCAAGCTCGTGCATCCTCGCGATCACCGTTTGCACACGTCGTACAACCAAACGGTGGCAGCGACGGGACGCTTATCGAGCTCCGATCCCAACCTGCAGAACATTCCCAGCCGCCGGGAACTCGGCCGCGAGATTCGTCGCGGCTTCGTCCCGCGTGAGGGATGGTGTCTGCTGAGTGCCGACTACTCGCAAATCGAGCTCCGACTGCTCGCGCACCTGAGTGCCGACCCTGCGTTCGTCGGTGCCTTCAACGCGGGCGGCGACATTCACAAGCAGACGGCGGCCGTCATCTTCGGCGTGCCATTGGCCGATGTGACGAGTGACATGCGTGCGCGCGCCAAGACCATCAACTTCGCCACCATTTACGGACAGGGTGCACACGCACTCTCGCGACAGTTGCGCATCACGCACGCCGAGGCCAAGGCGTTCATCGACACCTATTTCGAGCGCTTCGCAGGGGTGAAAGCGTTCCTCGACGGCTGCGTCGTCGAAGCGAAGCAGAAGGGTTACGTCGAAACGATCTTCAAGCGTCGTCGCTACATCCCCGAGCTCAAGGAGCGGAACTTCAACATCCGGGCATTTGGCGAGCGGGTGGCAGCGAACGCCCCCATTCAGGGGTCGGCGGCAGACCTGATCAAGATTGCCATGATCCGCGTGCATGATGCGCTGGCGCGCGAACGGCTCGCGTCGCGCATGCTGTTGCAGGTGCACGACGAACTGGTCTTCGAGCTGCCCCCCGACGAGGAGCCCGTGTTGTCGGCGCTGGTGAAGCGCGAGATGGAGGGCGCCGCCACCCTCAATGTGCCGCTGCTGGTGGAGATGGGGGTGGGCGGGAATTGGGTGGCCGCCAAGTCCTGACCCCTGACGCACTTGTCTGCAAACACGAACCCCTGCTCTTGCAACTTGCAGCAGCAATGGGAGTATGCGCGGTCGTCGCCCAACGCCCAAAGGGGAGCAGCCATTTCAAGTGATTGATTGGCAACAACTTGCCATCGAATCCCACAACGGCACCGCAATTGCTCTACCTTGAGGCGTCTTCGGAACTCTGCCCGAGGCAGAAGCGCTCCTGTGATCAGTACGGCGCCACCGCCGATCCCGAATCAAGGCTCATCCCGTGCGACCCACCCACAAGGGCTTCACCCTGATCGAACTGCTGATTGTGGTGCTCATCATTGGTATCGTGGCAGCGCTCGCGGTCCCCAAGTTCAAGAACACCAAGGGAAAGGCATACGCCTCGAGCATCAAGAGCGACCTCAAGAACCTGACCGGTCTGCAGGAAGACTATTTTATCTCCAACGAGCAGTATGCGTCCGCGTTGAGCCTGGTGGGTTTCGCAGGGACCGATGGGGTGAGCATCACAATCGTCGAAGCCGACGGTGGCGGCTGGTCGGCGACCGCCACGCATCCGGCGGCCTTCCCACTCACCTGTGCGGTATTCTACGGGGGCGCAAAGCCTCTTTTTCCGGCTTTCGCGGAAGGCGTCATCACCTGCCAGTAACGACGTGGCGGAACGTCCCCCTATTGCGAAGGACCTCGACTCCCGTCGGCGCGGCATGCGTCTGCGGGAGCTGATCTATGCGCAGGGATGCCGCGAGTTCGTGTCCCGTCAAGCGGGAATGATTCACGCGATGGATGGCGGCCTCTGGCTCCATCGTCACGTCTGGAAGGGTGAACCCCTCGTGCATCTGGTGAGCACCGACCGCGCTCGGTTGGTCGACGTTGGCCACGCGGTCGGGCTGCGCGAATCGCACCTGCAGTATAAGCCGCTCAAGGACCCGCGTACCGGGCAGCGCCGTGAAGCGTGGCATTGGGACCTTGGCGGGCCGGTCTATCCCCCGCCCGATCCACGGCTGCTGGATGCGCCCGAGGCCCGTGTTGCTGATCCGAACGGAGCACCAGTCGAGCGCAGTGCGAACGACGGTTAACCGCGGCTAACGGCGGCGAAACGCTCAAGTCGAGTGGGAGCGGGCATCGGCCTCGCGCGCGATGCGTTCGCCTTCGGGGATGTTGACGCCCGTGAGCAGCGCGCCGCCCACGACGAAGAAGCCGATGACCCAGAGAATGGCGCCGCGGCTGCTCCCCGTTTCTCCAAGGGCAATGCTGAAGACCAGCGGTCCGAGAATACCGCCGAACTTCTCGAACACGCTGTAGAAGCCGAAGAACTCGCCGCTCTTGTGCTTGGGCACCAGGCTCGCGAAGAGCGAGCGGCTGAGCGCCTGCGTGCCACCCTGGACCATGCCGAGGAGCACGGCGAGTATGAAGAATTCGCGCGAGCTGTTGATCCCGTACGCGAAGATGCAGATGCCGGTGTACACGGCGAGTCCAAGCAGAATGGACAACTTGGTGCCGAGTTTGCCGGCGAGCGCCCCGAACGCGAAGGCGAACGGGATGCCGACGAATTGCACGATGAGAATGGCGCTGATGAGATCGGTGCGCGCGATGCCGATTTCCGTGCCGAACGCTGTTGCCATCTTGATGATGGTACCGATCCCATCGTTATAGATCGTGAACGCCAGCATCACGAGAAACGCTTGCTTGTACTGCCGTAGCTCGCGGAGCGTTTCGCCGAGTCGGCGGAAGGCGGCGACGACCGGATTGCCGCGCGGTGTTTCGTCCGTTTCGATGGTGCGCGCCGGTTCGCGTACGCCGCGGAAAAGTGGAATGCTGAACAAGAGCCACCAGACACCCACACTCACAAAGGCGAGTCGTGCCGGCAGCGTGGCCTGCTCGCGCGACAGGTTGTCTCCCACCGGGAGGCCGATGAGTGCGGGGTTGCTGATCCACGCGAGGTTGAGCGCCAGCAGGAGACCACCGCCGATATAGCCGAAGGCATAGGCCGCGGAGGATACGCGATCGACTTCCTGGTCGCTCGCGATATGCGGCAGCAGCGATTCGTAGAACGTCATGCTGCCGGTAGCACCGGCCATGGAGAGCACGAACAGCGTGGCGGCGAGAAACAGGTCGCCGTGCTGAATGAAGTACATGGCCATCGTCGCGAAGACACCGATCAACATGAAGACGGCGAGGAACTTCTTCTTCGCGGCCTGATAGTCGGCGATGGCGCCAAGGATGGGCCCGAGAATGGCGATGACTACCGCGGCCACTGTGTTGGCGTTGGCGAGCGACTGCGTGGCGGCCTCGGGCGTACCGTTGGCGCCGGCGACCGAGATGAAGTAGATCGGGAAAACGGCCGTCATGATGACGGTTTGCATGGCCGACACGGCCCAGTCGTACATGGCCCAGGCGCGCAGCTCGGGGCGATGCAGTCCCAGTGCGTTGAGAAATCCTTTGGGCGCGGTGACCGCGGTGGCGTCAGGCATGAACGATGTTGAAGGAGGTGGTCGAACCGTCAGACAATCCTCTGGGACGGCGTGGTCGCTGTCCAGTACGTCACGTGACATACTTCTTGGCATGCAGACACTCTGGCGACGTATTTCCCGGGCGGCGCGATGGGCGCCGGTGCTGTTGGTCGTGGCGTGCGACCGGAGCCCGTCGCCGGGCGTCGGTGATTCTGCAGGCGGTGTTGTCAATGGTTCGGGGGCGGACAGTATCGCCGCCACCGTGAGCAGCAGCGGCTGGGATATAGCCGCAGGGCCGTTCCTGGTGCTTCCCACGGTGGACGGTGGGATGGTGGCCGGTTCGTTGCTACTTCCTGAGGCCACCGACACGACGGTGAGCGATACGACCGGCGTAGGGGCGCTGCTGGGCGACGGCCGGTTCGATCTCTTTGCCCGCAGCGGCAAGGTGGGGGTAGCGCGCATGTCGGTTGAGGCAGGCGCGTCTCCGGAACGCGGGTGCAGCGCGTGGCCGGTGGCCCGTTTGAGCGTCGATGCCGGAGTGACTGTGCTGCCGTGGACGGCGGCCTTTGCGGCGGGGCGGGTGACGGCCATTCCGCTCGACTCCATCGAGGGGCTCGCGCCGCGCGATTCGGCGCGATTGGCGGCCGATCTGACTCGGCTCGCGTCGCGGTTACCCGATGACACGAGCGCGACATTTCGTGCACTGCCCTTCGTGGTGCTGCGCGCCTGGCGTGGGCGGAACACCGATACCGAGGCGGCCGGCGGCTTTGTGGTGGCCACGTTGGCCCGGCGGGTGAATCAGGAGGATGACCCCAAGGAGGAGCGTCTCGTGCTCGTGGTGGACGCGCCGGGCGCCGACAGCAAGGAGTGGACGGTGGGGTGGTACGAGCGTGCGTCGGGACATGAGGAAGAGCTCGTGGTGGCGGAGCCACTGCTCGCATTCCGCGCGACGGGTGCCCGTGACGTACGACTGCTCTTTGGCCGCGACGACGGCATTGCCTTCAGTGCGGCCGTGCTGTCCCAATCGCCTGGCGGCTGGCGCGTGTTGTGGGAAAGTGCGCTGGCCGGATGCAATTGACGGGCGCACAAGACCGCGGTCCTCTTTTTCGGAGCCGCGTTATGTCTGCAGGAACCACGTGGGGCCGCCTGAGTGCGGCCCTTGTGGCTTAGACCCAGGCCTCTTCGCTCGGCGCCTCGTGAGCCGATCAAGTTCGCGCGCTATGCGCACGTGGCCAACGACGGCACGAGGGCTTTTTCCTGGCAGGACGACATCTGGGTGGCCGACAAGGACGGCGGCAATCTGCACCGGCTCACCGCTGTACCGGTTGCCCATCGACGGGTCGGCGCCGCGCGCCATGTCCATGGCTGTTGGGCGAAGCGGCATGATGAAGCAGGGAAGCCAAGGGGTCAGAGTCGTCAAATTGAGTCGTCATTTAGGAAGCCAAGGGGTCAGAGTCGTCAAATTGAGTCGTCATTTTGGCGACTCGAGCGGCAAGGGGTCAGAGTGAGTGGGTTCACAAGCCAAGGGGTAAGCCAAGGGGTCAGAGTCGTCAAATTGAGTCGTCATTTTGGCGACTCGAGCGGCAAGGGGTCAGAGTGAGTGGGTTCGGGGTCAGGGTCGGTCTTGATAACGGCGCTGATCCCGGCAGCCACAAGAAGAGCTCTTGACAGAATCGCGGGGGGGTACCGTGGTGGTGTATCGAAGCACTGTGCGAGGTCAATCAATCAATCTGCGACGGTAACATGCGAGCGATATCGATTTCTATGCGGCGCTCTATGAGAGCGTTCATATGTTCCACGATAGTGCTATCATCGGCTGCGGGATGCGGTCAGCAGGAAGCGAGACCTGTAGAAACGGGAGCGCTAAGCACGATACCGTTCGACTCTGCTTTTCGACTTGTTGATTCGGTCACCCTTGAAGTCGATACCGTGACGCCTTTGGTCGCCGTGTCGGCATTCGCGGTTGCCGCCAACGGCGATATCGTAATCGCCGACGCCTCCGAGCGGCCCGTCTTCGTGTACGACCCTACTGGGCGTCGCTTGAGAGTTCTGGGCAGATCGGGAGACGGCCCCGGGGAATTCCGACAGCCGCGTAACCTCGCAATTGCATCCAACGGCGATGTGCTCGTTGTGGAGGCCGTGGGAAAGTTCCATCGATTTCGCGGAGACTCACTCATCGAAACACTCCAGCTCGACAGCGTGACATTGGTGTCGAGTATGGACATGAACAGCGACAGCACGATGCTGATAACGACGTCCAACGGACAGTCAGGTGCCATTGTCGAATACGTCCTGGATGGAAGGGTGAGGCAGCGTGTAGATCTGTTTACGACGGTGCCCGTGCGAAACGGGCCGGAGGATCCACGATGGCGGTCCTTTCTCCAATTGCGCGGAGCCGTATGTGACGGCACGATGCGAGCGGCGGCGTCCATCAGTGATACGGTCTGGTCGATAGATCCGACAACTTTGCGCTTCTCGGCGAAGCGTGTCGCACCAATCGGATATAACGCACCAAGGTTGCCAAGTGCGGCGGACAATGCCAATACGGTTGATCCCTTCAAGTGGATTAATCAGTTCGACGTGGTTCAAGGCATCTTCTGCAGCGGTAGCGCGTTCGCATTTTCCTACGTTCGCGGAGCCAGAAACATCGGCGACCCTCAGGTTTTCATGCTGACTCTGGATGGAGAATCCTGGAGAGCGTTTTCCGAAGCGCCGCCGGTAATCGCCATGCGTGCTGACACGCTCATCACTCTTCGGGATAACGGGACCGCCGACTATGTCCTTCGCCGTTTTGTCGCACGGTAGACTCAGGTGTGACAGCCGTTCGGTCTTCGCAGCGCTGCTATTGGCGCTAAGCATCACGGCTTGTCAGGAGCGAGAAGCACGAGTAGCAGAACGAGGTACAATCAAAAAGTGTGGAAATGAACGGCAGACGGTGGCACCTTTTCAGGTAACCCAGTCACCCCCGGGAGAATCCCGGCAACAAAAAGGAGCCACCGCCCGTGATGA
>VYMF01000348.1_pt1 | contig 9710 bp, 7 predicted proteins | sample 5115271 | NCBI WGS metagenome assembly VYMF01 (sample SAMN12291778, study PRJNA351875) | freshwater metagenome | isolation source: freshwater lake | place: USA: Michigan, Wintergreen Lake | collected 2013-08-08
CTCCAGCCGGACCGTGCCGTTGACGTCCCGAATCTCGGCCAGAACCGTCGGGTGTTCGCCGCCCCAGCCGATCGTCAGCAGGCCGAAATTCTGGTCCCGAAACACCTCGCCGACCCGCAGGGCATTGGGCGGGGTCACCGGCCAGACCTCCGTCAGGCCCGACGAGGTAATGTCCCACAGCGGATAGGGTGTGTTGACGTCCAGCCGCGAGATTTCGCCATAGTGGGTGTCTCCCGACAGGCAGATCAGGCCGTCGGCCTTGCGGTCGCGGATGGCGGCGATCAGGCGCTGGTGGTCGTGAGCGAAATTGATCCAGCCCTCCCAGCCGGCGAAATCGGCCAGGACCTGCAGGCTGGAGCCGAACACCCGGACGTCTGCGGGCACCGACAGCTGCTCTTCCAGCCAGCGCCACTGGGTCTCGCCCAGTTGGGTCGCCGTCATGTCGGGATTGCGGGCATAGGGGCCCGGGGTCGGCTCACCGGCCTCGGCGCGCTTCTCGACCCAGGCATCATAGTCCTGGCCACCCAGTTCCAGCGACACCAGTGGGGTCCGGTTCCAGCGCAGGTCAGGCAGGATGACCTGTACGCGCCGTCCCGGCGGTCCAAAGATATGGGCGGTATAGATGCCGTCGCGCGTCCGGCGCGGGCTGTCGGCCGGTGCACCGAAGAAGTCCAGGAACAGTCGGCGGCTCTCTTCCTTCATCGGATAGTCGGCGCCGGCGTCGTTCTCGCCGAAATCATGGTCGTCCCAGATAGCCAGGATCGGGATACCGCTGGCCTTCAGCCGCTGGAATCCGGGTTGGGCGGCCAGCTCGGCGTATTTCCGGCGCATCACCGCCGGGTCCCGGGTGTCGAGATAGACATTGTCGCCGAGGAAGATGAACAGGTCCGGCCGGGCGGCCAGAACGGCGTCCCAGATCGGCTGGGGCTTGTCGCTCTTGGCGCAGGAACCGAAGGCGATCCGGGTCAGGGTCTGGTCGCTTTGCGCATGCGGATCGGGCTCTGCGCGCGCAGCACCTGCGATCAGTCCGGCACCAACGGTTCCGGCCATCAGACCACGTCTCGAAAGGCTGTTCATTTCGCCATCTCCGGGCTGAAAAGGGAAACGGGGCGCACCGCCAGGATGCGCCCCGTCCTTACACACTACTGGTAGAAGATCAGAAGCTGCGACGCAGGGTCACGAAGGCCTGACGGGGGGCACCCGGCAGGAAGGTCTGACGACCGGCAGTGTTCTGGAAGCCGCCCGAACCGACCGTCGAGATGTGGTCTTCGTCGAACAGGTTGGTCACGTTGAACTGGACTTCCGTCCCGTCCAGCCAGTCGCCACGATCGATGAAGCGGTAGCCGCCGGTCAGTTCGAACAGGGTGTAGGAACCAACGGACTCATCGTTCAGGTAGCTGGAGAAGCGCTCGCCGGTGAAGGCGGCCGCGACGGTGCCGTAGAAGTTGCCGTCGTCATAGGCCAGTTCGGCGCGGGCCAGGGTCTCGGGCGTGTTGATCACGGACTTGCCGGCAGTGGCGGCGACCAGGGCGCCCGTGCCGTCACGAACGTCGTCCTCGTAGGACGAGTCATTGTAGCTGAAGGAGCCGAAGGCCGACCAAGTGTCGGTGAACGACCACACCGCGGCGGCTTCGAAGCCGCGGCTCTGGACCGAACCGACGTTCTGGATGCCGTTGCCGAGACCCAGGATCGGGGCACCGAGGGCGACGCCCAGCAGGCGGTTCTCGAACTGCACGTCATAGACGGCAACCGAGCCCTGCAGCTGGTCGAAGCGGAAGCGCCAGCCGGCTTCCAGCGTCTTGGAGCTTTCCGGCTCGATGGTCGTCCGCAGGGCTGCGAAACCGGCCGCCGAGGCCGAGAACGGACCGCCGGTGTTCGAGGATTCGAAGGCACGGAGGTTTTCGGCATAGGAGGCGAACAGCTGATGGTCGCTGTCGAGGTCCCAGGCGACGCCGACCTGGGGCAGGAAGTTGTCTTCCGCCTTGATGGTCCCGGTCTTGTTGTCACCGGTCACGGTGGTGGCCGAGTTCTCGACGCTCAGCGACTTGAAGCCGGCGTTGACGGTCAGGGCTTCGGTGATCGACCAGCTGTCCTGCACATAGAACAGGCGGGTCTCGGTCTCGTAGTTGTATTCCCACTGAGTGAAGAAGGGATTGGCCAGGAAGTCGAGCGAGTTCCGGGTGTTGGCTGCGCGGGCCAGACCGTAGAAACGACGGGCCTGGTTGAAGTCGTTGTTCTCCATCCAGAAGCCGCCCTCGATCTCGTGGTTGCCCACGGTCAGGGTGGCCGAACCGATCACGCCGCGGCGCTCGATGTCGTATTCGGTCGTGCGAACCGAGATCGGGCTGGGCACGGCGATCGCGGCACCCGACTGATCCGGCGCGCCGACCGGGGTCGCCACATAGGGCGTCCACCACAGGCCCTGGCCTTCGTTGTTGTGACCATAGCCGGTCAGCGAAACCTCAAGGGTGTCCGTGACGGGATAGGTCAGGGTCAGGGCGCCGAGGGTGTCGTCGCGCAGGCCCGAAGCGTCGAAATAGGCGTCGTCGATGCAGCGCGCGCCGCCGACATAGGCGTTGGTGCCGGTGCCACCACCCAGCACGGCGCAGTCACCGCCCGGGTTGGCCTGATAGATCGCCGCATTGGTGACGGCGTTCGCATAGTTGCCGGAGTTGTTGTCCCAGTCGCGACCCAGGCGACGGATCTGCTCCAGCGACATGTCCTGGTAGTCGTTCTCGCGGCGTTCCGAGCTGTTGAGGAAGCCGGTGATCTCACCGCGGCCGATCGGCTGGACCAGGCTGAAGTTGATCTGCTGCTGGTTCTGCTCGCCGACGCCCTTCCACTTGTCCATGCCGTGATCGACGAAGGACAGCGACATCGCGGTACCGGCCGGGCCGAACGCACCGGTGTCGAGCCGGATGAAGCCGCGCATCGTGTCTTCGCTGCCGAAGGTGCCGGCGACGTCGAGGCCGAACATGTCGGCCGGGCGGCGGCCTTCGAAGGCGACGGTGCCGCCCAGGTTGCTGCTCGAGGCCGTGCCGAGCGCGCCCGAACCCTGGGCCACGTTCACGCGGGCGACGTTCTCGGAGATAATGGCGCGCGAGATGTGCAGGCCGTTGTGGTTGCCGTAGCTCATGTCACCCAGCGGCACGCCGTCGAGGGTGAAGCCCAGCTGGTTCTGGTTGAAGCTGCGCAGCACGATGCGCGCGGACCATTCGTAGTTGCCGAAGGCATCGGCCGACTGGAAGCTGACGCCCGGAAGGCGTTCGATCGCCTTGAGCGGGCTGGTGCCCGGAGCTTCGATCGCGATGGCGGCTTCGCTGATCGAGGCCTGCTGCCGGCTCTGGCCGAGGCCGAAGACAACGATTTCGTCGAGCGCGGCGACCGGCTCCGAACCGACGGTCTGGGCCATGGCCGGTGCAGCCGACAGCATCACGCCGCCAAAAACGAGCGCGAGCGTCGAAACGCCCGCCAGAAGACGATGGTTTTTCATGGTTGTCCCCGAGGATCCTTGCCGTGCCGATGCACGCGACGGCGGCTTAGGGTCGGGCCAAAACAGTCCCAAGACGGCTCGACGTCAGTTGCGTGAAGGCCGCCGGATCAGTTCGCTTTGCGACCTTGCGTTGCCGGTCTGCACCGCTTGCTCAGCAGACGTTGTATTTGCAGCGAAGTCGTCACAACCGGCCCGCCTCACGCAGCTTGTCGATCATCCACACCCGCGCGGGCGGGATCGGCCGGTTCTGGGGGTGGAAGAGGAATTGTTCGAGGAAGTGAGCGGTCAGGTCGAGGCCGGCCCCGACATCACCCTCGCCCAGCCCCGCCTGGGCCCCCAACATGAACGGCGGCAGCTTCAGCAGCTTGTCGGCATAGGGGGCACCCGCGTCGGCGCTGACCGCACGTCCGGTGCGCGGGCTGACCCAGACAAGGTCATCCATCGTTCCCGTGACGGCGCAACGCGACAGATCGAGACCAAAGCCCAGGTCTTCCAGCAGCCCGGCTTCGAACCGGACGAAGATGGCGGGCCAGACATCCGGCAGGGCGAAGGCCGACATAAGGGCCTCGAAGGCCAGGAAGGCACCGGGATGCGGTTCCCGCTCCGGCAGGGCCCCTTGCGCCACCGCTGCGGCGGCGGCCAGCCCCGTCAGGGCCAGCGGATCATCGAACAGGGCGCTGGGTCCCTCCCCCACCGGCTCCAGCCGTGCCGAGCCCAGATGGTCCGCGGTCCGTGCCTTGTAGTCGGCCACCACCCGCGCCCCGGGCTGGAGGAACGGCTTCATCTTGCGCGACGCCCCGCCGGCGACATAGGCCGCTCGCCGTCCATTCGTCTCGGTCAGCAGTTCGACCACCACCCCGGTGTCGCCATGGGCGCGCGCGGACAGGACGAAGGCGTCGTCGGTAAAATCCATCCGGCGGTGTTAGAGGACTCCGCCGGGGTTGGCCATATGTTCCGGCTTTCCGCCTACTGCGCCACCGCCGCCCGGAACCGCGCCGTCATGTCTCGCGCCAGGGCGTTGGGAATGGGGAAAGTCAGGGCATAGAGGGCGATGCGCCACTTTCCGTCCTCGCCCCGTACCAGCACCCCCGTGCCCCGACTGGTGCCGTAGGACTGGCTGTCCAGCGCCTCATCGAACCAGACGACGCAGCGACAATCCAGCGGAGCGAGCGTCAGCGACCGCGAACGAGGCGTATAGGTCCACCCCCGGCCGCGGTTGAAATAGGGCTCGGCATAGGCCCGGAACTCGGCGATCGACCAGTGCTCGGTCACATCGGAGCCGATGTAGGTGGCGTCGGGCGTGAACAGGTCGAAATAGGTCGCGCCGTCCGCCTTCGAGGCCGCCTCATGCAGGGCGTCCAGCACAACGGCGGCGGCGGCCTCTTCCGGCGTGTCGGCCGCCTCGCCCGGTGCATCGACGATGGGTGTGGCCGCTTCAAAGGCCTTGATCTCCGCCGTCATATCCTGGGCGAAATCATTGGGGATCGGATAGCTGAGCGCATAGCGCAGCACTCGCCACTGCTCCCCGTCCCGCACCATCATCCCCTCGGCCCGGGCCGTGCCATAGGTCTGGCTGTCCAGTATCTCATCGAACCATGCGACGCAGGCACAGGGATCGGGTGCCAGGGTCACATGGCGGGCCTCCCCTCCATCACGGGCCGCATAGACCCAGCCGTCACCGCGCGCGAATATCGGTGCGGCAAACCCCAGAAACGCCTCCCGGTCCCAGCGTTCGGAGGTTTCGTTGCCGACCCAGACCAGCCCGGGTGCCAGCCGGTCCGCCCAGGCCGCCCCGTCAGAACGAGCCGCAGCGGCGTGCATGGCCTCGAGCGCGGCGGCAGCGGCCGCTTCGGGTGGATCGTTCACCGGTACGGTCAGGGCGAGGATGGCGGCGGCGGTGAAAGACAGCATGGCGGGCTCCTGGGCGAACACGATCAGCCTAACCCCGGCGGCTCTGAATGGGCGAGCGGTTTGTCGCTGTCTCCGGCCGAACGCGCCTAGCGCGCCATCGCCGTCGGGAATGTCCGCCCAAGCGCCTCCGCCATTCCCTGCTGGGACAGCAGGAAGACGGCGTCGCGTGAGTGGTAGTTGTTGGACAGGACGATCACCGTCACATCCGCTTCGGGCTGGAAGGTCACCATGTTGCGGAAGCCTGACCAGCTGCCGGTGTGATAGATCTGGCGATCGGTGAAGTCCGGGCTGACACGACGGCCGAGGCTGTTCGAGAACAGGCCGAAGCCCCAGTCACGACGCGGCCGCCCCCGCTCCGGCGGGGTGGTGTCCGGGGCATGGTCAGCAATCATCATCGCATAGCTGTCCAGGCTCAACAGACGCCCCCCATGCAGGGCGCGCTGCCAGACCAACAGATCGTCCAGGGTCGAATACAGGGCGCCCGCGGCAAAGATGATGCTCAGATTGGCATCCGGCTGTTCCGTCGGCCCGCCGGCGAGGTTGGCATAGCCCATGACCACGTCCGAGGCGTCGTCGTCATAACCGGTATCCGCCATGCCGAGCGGTTCGAAGAAGGCCTCACGCAGATAGGTATGCAACGGTCGCCCGCTGGCCTTCTCGATCACGGCTCCGAGCAGATTATAGCCCGCATTGTTGTACCGGACCTTCGTTCCCGGCGGGAACTGCAGGCCATAGAGTGCGGATTGCGCCGTCAGTTCCTCGACGGTCGCCGGGGTCACCCTGCGAATGCCCCAGGCCGGGCGGGCCATCAGGTCCGGCACACCCGAGCTATGTCCGAGCAGGTGCTCCAGCCGGATCGGGGCCCAGGCCGCCGGACAGGGCTGGATCCATTTGCACAGCGGATCCTCGACCGACAGGACCCCGTCATCCTGAAGCCTGAGGATGGCGGCCGCCGTGAACTGTTTGCTGACCGAGGCCAGACGGAAGCGGGAGTTCAGCGCCAGAGGCTTCATCAGGCTGCGGTTTGCATAACCGTACACCTGACGGAACAGCACCTCGTCGCCGCGCGCTACCAGCACACCGCCGGTGAACTGGCCCGACGCGCCCCACCGGTCCAGTTGTTCGGTCAGCCGCGGCAGGGACTCGACCACAACGAGCGGCGGCCGTGGCGGAAGCGGCTCGGGTGCGGTCGGCCCGGGTCTGACCGTCGGCCAGGCCACCAGCCCGACAATGAGCACGATCAGGACCGCGAGGACGCCCAACGCCAGCCGGGGATGCCCCCCGGATTTTCTTGGGAACTCAAACAACGGCCTAGACGTCGAAATCCAGCCCGAACTGGGCATAGAGGGCGCGGCTGTCCTGCCATTTCGGGTCGACCTTGACCGTGATGAACAGATGCACCGGCCGATCCAGCAGTTCGGTCAATTCCTCGCGCGACTTCTGGCCGATCCATTTCAGGGTCTGGCCGCCCTTGCCCAGCACGATCGGCCGCTGGCTTTCGCGCTCGACATAGATGATCTGCTCGATCCGGGCCGAGCCGTCAGCCTTGTCCTCGAAGGCCGTGGTCTCGACCGCTGCCGAATAGGGCAGTTCCTCATGGACCCGCAGATAGACCTTCTCGCGCGTGATCTCGGCCGCCAGCACCCTCATCGGCACATCGGCCGACTGGTCTTCCGGATACAGCCAGTGGCCAGCGGGCATGGACCGGGCCAGCCGCTGCTTGAGGTCATCGACCCCGTCGCCGCTGAGCGCCGAGATCATATAGACCTCGGAATAGACGCCGGTTTCGAACAGGGCGTGAGAGAGCGCCAGAAGCGTATCGCGGCGCATGCCGTCGATCTTGTTCAGGGCCAGGATGACCTTGGTGTCGGACGCCTTGAGGTTGGCGATGATGGTCTCGGTATCCTCGGCCGAGCGCCGGTCGGCCGCCTGGCCCTCCTTGCCATCCGAGGCGATGTGCGATCCGGCGTCGATCAGGTGGACCACCACATCGGCGTCAGAGGCTCCGCCCCAGGCCGAGGCGACCATGGCCCGATCAAGCCGGCGGCGCGGGGTGAAGATGCCGGGGGTGTCCACCAGAACGATCTGGGCGTTCCCCTCGATCGCGATTCCGCGCACCGGGAAACGGGTCGTCTGGACCTTTTGCGTGACGATCGAGACCTTGGTTCCGGTCAGCCGGTTGACCAGCGTGGACTTGCCCGCATTGGGCGCACCGATGATGGCGGCAAAGCCGGCCCGCTGGTTTTCTGTATCGGTCAAATCACGCCTTCACGCTGCAGCAGGCCGATCGCGGCCGCCTTCTCCGCGTCCTGACGCGAACGGCCTTGCGCGGTCAAGGGCGGATATCCGGCGACACTGGCTTCGACCGTGAATGTCGGCGCGTGATCCGAACCCTTCCGTTCGACGATGCGGTAGGCCGGCAGGGGCTTTCCGAGCCCGAGCGCCCATTCCTGCAATGCCGATTTGGGGTTGGTCAGGGATTTTTGCGGCGGGGCAGATAATTCGTCCGACCACGCCCGGTCGAACACTGCGCGGACGGCGTCAAAGCCACCATCCAGCCAGACCGCCGCCAGCAGGGCCTCCATGGCATCCCCCAGCACGCCTTCACGCCGACGGCCGCCCTGTTTGGCCTCACCGGGCGAAAGCCGCATGGCGTCGCCTACGCCGAGGGCCTCGGCCACCCGGGCACATGCCGCCTTGTCGACGAGGGCATGAAGCCGCGAGGACATCTCGCCTTCGTCGGCAGCAGGGAAATCACGCACCAGCCGGTCAGCGACCAGCAACCCCAGCACCCGGTCGCCCAGGAACTCGAGCCGCTGGTTGTCGGCGAAAAGGCGACCGCGGGCGTCGCGCTCGGCCCCCTCCCCCACACTCGCGTGCGTCAGGGCAAGGTCCAGCAGCCCGGCATCCCGGAAGTCGTGGCCGAGGCGACGCCGCAGCGCCTGGACCGCCTCGGCCCGTTTGTCAGCCATCAGTCGAGGCGGGTGAAGAAGCGGCTCGGTTGGACCTTCTCGAACCAGCTGACCGGATTCCAGAGGGAGGCGCCGGGCTTCCACGAGAACAGGATGATCTCGGCCTTGCCGATCAGGTTCTCGGCGGGAACATAACCCACGCCGACGGACCGGTCGTAGCGGCTGTCCTGCGAGTTGTCGCGGTTGTCGCCGATCATGAAATAGTGGCCGGCCGGAACCTCGAACACCGGAGTGTTGTCCGAGATATTGCCCGGACCCCAGTCCTGGACGTTGATCTCACGGCCTTCCGGCAGGGTCTCACGCAGCTTGATGGTCAGCTGGGTGCCATACATGTTCTGGACATCCTGGCGGCTCAGCTCGACATCACGGACCGCGGTGCCGTTGATGAACAGCACATTGTCGATCATCTGGATGCGATCGCCGGGCAGGCCGATCAGGCGCTTGATGTAGTCCGTCTCATTGTCGCGCGGCAGTTTGAACACCACGATGTCGCCGCGCCGGGGTTCATGGCTGACCATGGGCAGCATGATCCGGTCTTCGAAGATCGGCGGGCTGAACGGGATCGAGTGTTTCGAATAGCCGTAGCTCCATTTCGAGACGACGATGTAGTCGCCCTCATAGAGGTTCGGCTCCATCGAGGCCGATGGAATGGTGAAGGGCTGGAACAGCAGGACACGCAGGACAAAGGCGATCAGCAGGGCGAAGAAGATCGTCTTGACGATCTCCAGGCCTTCATTGCTGGAGCCCTTGGACTTGCGGGCCTTGCCGCCTGAACCGCGGGCGGAGACCGGTGTTGAAGCAGCGTCCTCGAACGGGGCGTCGCCAGAGTCGCTCCACACCGGCGGCTTGGAGGCCGCAGCGGCGATCGTGCCGGCAGCGGCGGCAGCCGCAACGGCGGTCGCAGCGGTGGCCGCGTGGTCGTCGTGAGCGTGATCGGCCGACGCAGCGGCGTGGCCATGATCATCATGAGCATGATCGGCGGGCGCAGCAGCATGGCCGTGGTCGTCGTGACCGTGATCGGCCGGCGCAGCGGCATGACCGTGGTCGTCGTGACCGTGATCGGCCGGCGCCGTGGCATGACCGTGGTCGTCGTGACCGTGATCGGCCGGCGCAGCGGCATGACCGTGGTCGTCGTGGCCGTGAGCGGCAGGTGCAGCGGCATGGCCGTGGTCGTCGTGACCGTGATCGGCGGGCGCAGCGGCATGGCCGTGGTCGTCATGCCCATGAGCGGCAGGCGCAGCGGCGTGGCCGTGGTCGTCATGCCCATGAGCGGCAGGCGCGGCGGCATGTCCGTGGTCGTCATGCCCATGTGCGGCGGGCGCAGCGGCATGGCC